>OCTX014512433.1_pt1 | contig 103595 bp, 79 predicted proteins | sample 1539691 | NCBI WGS metagenome assembly OCTX01 (sample SAMN02144231, study PRJEB22623) | gut metagenome | biome: sheep rumen | host: Ovis aries | place: New Zealand
CGATAACAGTGCACGGTACATTCTTACCGTCGGCACTGAAAACGGATGTCATTCCGATTTTCTTTCCTAATAATCCTGGCATTTCAGTTTGATTAATTGTTATTAATTATATTTTCTCATTACACCTTGATTTCTACCTCAACACCACTGGGAAGCTCCAACTTCATCAAAGCATCAACAGTCTTTTCGTTGCTTGAATAGATATCAATCAGACGCTTGTATGCACACAACTGGAACTGCTCACGACTCTTCTTATTAACGAAGGTAGAACGGTTAACAGTAAAGATACGCTTGTGAGTTGGCAGAGGTATGGGACCGCTGACAATAGCACCAGTAATTTTTACCGTCTTGACAATTTTCTCTGCTGACTTGTCAACCAGCATGTGGTCGTAACTCTTCAGCTTAATACGAATTTTCTGACTCATCTTTTTAGATTTCTATTAATATTTTCAATACAAATTGAAGTAAGGAGGTTTCTGAAGAGTCATTTGCTCAGAAACCATCCCAACTCCTAATTATCTTATAACAAATCGGCACGACCCTTCATCTCCTCCAGCACAGCCTTGGCAACGCCTGTACTTACAGGAGCATGATGATCATATGTCATTGAACTTGTTGCACGACCCGAGGTGATAGTACGCAATGCTGTTACATAGCCGAACATTTCTGCCAGCGGGACCATAGCCTTGACCAAACGGGCGCCAGTACGTGTGGTATCCATACCCTCAACCTGACCACGACGCTTGTTCAAATCACCAATCACATCACCCATATTCTCCTCAGGTGTAACAACTTCGAGCTTCATAATAGGTTCCATCAATACAGGCTTGGCCTTTGCACAACATGCCTTATATGCCATTTGAGCTGCTATTTCAAACGACAACTGATCCGAGTCAACCGGATGGAAGCTACCGTCCTGCAACTCTACCTTAAGGCTATCCATTGGGAAACCGCCAAGGACACCATTCTTCATGGCAGCCTCAAAGCCTTTCTGAACAGAAGGTATAAACTCCTTAGGAATATTACCGCCTGTTACGCTGTTTACAAACTGCAGAGGAGTCTCTTTATAGTCCTCATCGCGCGGACCGACGTTCACAATGATGTCAGCAAACTTACCACGACCGCCAGACTGCTTCTTATAAACCTCGCGGTGATTAACGGTCGCAGTGATAGCCTCTTTATAGTTAACCTGTGGCTTACCCTGGTTACACTCAACCTTGAACTCACGCTTCAGACGGTCAATGATGATATCCAGATGAAGCTCACCCATACCACTGATGACGGTTTGTCCGCTCTGCTCATCAGTCTTAACGGTAAATGTAGGATCCTCCTCAGCCAACTTAGCCAAGCCGTTAGAAAGTTTGTCAAGGTCTTTCTGAGTTTTGGGTTCTACTGCGATACCGATAACAGGATCGGGGAAGTCCATAGACTCCAGAACGATTGGTGCATCTTCATCACACAGAGTATCACCAGTATGAATATCCTTGAAACCGACACCTGCACCGATATCACCTGCGCCAACAACCTCAACAGGGTTCTGATGATTAGAATGCATCTGGAACAGGCGGCTAACACGTTCCTTCTTACCGCTACGTACATTGTAGATATAAGAACCGGCCTCAATCTTACCCGAATATACACGGAAGAATGTCAGACGGCCAACATATGGATCAGTAGCAATCTTGAAGGCCAAAGCCGCGGTCTTCTCATCCTCGCTTGGCTTACGATCCTCTTCCTCATTAGTATCAGGGTTTGTACCGATAATGTTAGGAGTATCCAGCGGAGAAGGCAAGAACATACATACATAATCCAACAATGTCTGTACACCCTTGTTCTTGAAGCTTGATCCGCATGTCATAGGAACCAGATCCAAAGCCAGAGTACCCTTACGGATAGCGGCAATCATCTCCTCCTCGGTAATACTATCCGGATCCTCAAAGAATTTCTCCATCAATGTTTCGTCCTGCTCTGCAGCCTGTTCGATCAACTTGGCACGCCATTCTTCACACTCTGCCTTCATATCAGCGGGAATCTCTTCTACAGAATACTCCGCGCCCATTGTTTCATCATGCCACAGAATAGCCTTCATCTTAATCAGGTCAACAATTCCCTTGAAAGTTTCCTCAGCACCGATAGGCACACTCAAAACAGCGGGATTAGCACCCAAAACAGCCTTCATCTGACGAACAACCTCGAAAAAGTCTGCACCAGAACGGTCCATTTTGTTCACGTAGCCAATACGTGGCACATTATACTTGTCTGCCTGACGCCATACTGTCTCAGACTGAGGCTCAACACCACCTACTGCACAATATGTCGCAACGGCACCGTCAAGTACACGCAGAGAGCGCTCCACCTCGGCCGTAAAGTCAACGTGTCCCGGGGTGTCAATTAGGTTGAACTTGTACTTCGTATTGTTGTACGTCCAATAAGCTGTTGTTGCAGCACTGGTAATAGTGATACCACGTTCTTGTTCCTGAGCCATCCAGTCCATGGTAGCAGCGCCCTCGTGCACCTCACCAATCTTATGAGTCTTACCGGTATAGAACAGAATACGCTCTGAGGTAGTTGTCTTACCGGCATCAATGTGAGCCATAATGCCGATATTTCGCGTCAAATGAAGATCTTGCTTAGCCATAATCGTAATTAATCTTTAAATTATGAATTATGTGATATTAGAAGCGGAAATGAGCAAAAGCTCGGTTAGCCTCTGCCATTCGGTGCATATCCTCCTTACGCTTGAAAGCACCACCCTGCTCGTTGTAAGCATCCTGAATCTCAGCAGCCAACTTGTCAGCCATAGTCTTACCACCACGCTTACGGGCAAACTGAATCATATTCTTCATACTAACACTCTCCTTACGGTCGGCACGAATCTCGGTCGGAACCTGGAATGTTGCACCACCAATACGACGGCTCTTTACCTCTACCTGAGGAGTAATCTTATCCAAAGCTTCCTTCCAAATCTGCAACGCAGGTTTCTCCTCACTCTGCATCTTATTAGCAACGATATCCAATGCATTGTAGAAGATATCATATGAAATGCTCTTCTTGCCATCAAACATCAGATGGTTCACAAACTTTGAAACCTTCACGTCACCGAACTTTGGGTCGGGAAGGATAATTCTCTTTTTTGGTTTAGCTTTACGCATATTCTTTACTTTGTTTAGTGTTCAGGCTTGCATCCTGTTCATCTTTACTTCAACAACCGCCACTGCAGAGTTTACTCAAGATCTTAGTTCTGCAACACCAAAACGGATTTGATTTTTGATTACTTCTTTGCCTTTGGACGCTTAGCTCCGTATTTGCTACGACGCTGTGTACGGTTAGCTACGCCAGCGGTATCCAAAGTACCACGAACGATGTGGTAACGTACACCCGGAAGATCCTTTACACGACCTCCACGCACCAGAACTATACTGTGTTCCTGCAGGTTGTGACCCTCTCCTGGAATGTAACTGTTAACCTCCTTCGAGTTTGTTAAACGAACACGGGCTACCTTACGCATAGCCGAATTAGGCTTCTTAGGTGTTGTAGTGTAAACACGAACACATACGCCACGGCGCTGAGGACAGCAGTCCAAAGCAGGGCTCTTGCTCTTGTCTACCAGTACAGCACGGCCTTTTCTTACCAATTGTTGAATTGTAGGCATTTTGTTTTTGTTTTTATATTATTAATTATGTATACACAATTCAGCAGGGCATACTATGCCCATTCGGGGCGCAAAGTTACGACAAATATCCGAGAACGCGAGACTGATTCATATATAAATCCGCCTCGCGCTCCAAGAAATTAGTTAATTTAAGTTTTTTTAACTCATTTTGGTTCTTTTTAGGACAGCAACTCACGTACCTTGGCACATATTGCCTTGCCTTCAGCGCGACCTGCAAGCCGTTTTGAAGCCACGCCCATGACCTTACCCATTTCTTTGGCATTTGTAGCACCTACCTCATCAATTATGACCTTCAATTCGGATATCAGTTCCTCATCGGACAAAGCCTTGGGCAGATATGTCTCAATTGCCTCAACCTGAGCCAACTCTTCCCCTGCCAGATCTTCACGTCCCTGTTCCTTGTACAGAGCAGCGGTATCCCTGCCCTGCTTAACCAACTTGGCCATAATCTTAAGAGCTGTCTCATCACTCAATTCATCGCCTGCACCAGGTGCGGTCTTTGCCTCTATAAAATACTTCTTTACATTTCTCAATGCCATCAGTCGGGGCTTGTCCTTTGCCTTCATGGCTTCCACAATATCGTGGCTTATCAAATCAAATAACATGGTTATAATAATTATATTATACTTAGAACACATATCTCACGCCTGCTCCACCGCCACTCCTTACCTGGGGATACTCATGATAGTTAACTACACCATCGCTGACACTGGCGTCTGTAGTTTTACCAAAGAGAGAAACACTACCAAATACATACACGCTCCAGTTCCGCCAAGTCTTGTCCAAATTCACGTCAATACTGGCACTTTCGCCCAAATATTGATTAACACGGGTAACACGACTATTATATACAAAATGAGAAACTATTCCCCAATTACGAGGCAGAGAAAGACTAGGTTGCAGGGATATGTTATAATAAGTATAGTGATTTACCGTCCCATCAGCTTCCTGCTTATTATGGAAAACACAGGCCGCAGCTGAAAACTGCATCCAACGATATTTCCACACAGCCATGGCTCCGCCTGCCAGAATATTACTATGACCGTCATTCTTGTATGTAAGATACTTCAGAGTCATGCCAATACCATCCAGATCTTCGTTTCCTCCTGCGGTATACTCAACTATTAAATCACTAACATGGTAATAATTAGCAGCAAGGCTCATTTGTAAAGAATGATTTCCCCACCTATAGTTTGATATATAATCCACACCTAGTTGGATTACACCCTCCGGCTTCAGTTCGCTATTACCTTTTACATACATATATTTCTCCGGATTGAACACATTCACAGGATATATCTGAACCTTATCGGGACGTTTCAACTTACGATCCACTATCAAACGCAGGCACTGACTGGAATTAAAATGCCACTCGCCAATCATTTTACAGGTTAAGTCATTTGCTATATTTGTATAATCCTCATCAGGCACATCTAAGCGACCTGGATGTATAGATGTTCTCAAATGCTGAAATTCCCCGGCAAGGCTTAGCCTTAACCTACCCGCCTGCATCTTAATCTTAGCATAAGGCATCAAATAATAAGTATTATACCTAGGCGCATATAACTCTTTCAATTCCTTAATCGTTCTGTCTTCAAAAATCACATTACCGCGCGTAAATAAGCCATTTCCTGTCAAGCCTATTGTCAATCCGCAAGATTTTCCATCCTTAACAGGGAACAAATTCGCCTGATATTCCAACTTGCTATTCACATTGTGCGATGTCGTATGGTTATCCAACATACGGTTTCTATGGTCTACAAAATAATCATCTTGCTCAAATCCATCACTGGAAGGAGAGTAGACATACTGGACCTCTGCGGAAAGACTTGAACGGGAATTGAAAACATGAGAATAATTCAGCAATGTCTGCAACGTGGTATTGGACTGGTATTGCGAACCTATCTTGACATTTGTAGCAACGTGATACTGCTCCTGTGATGTTCTGGATGAGTATTCTCCCAAGTTCCATGCCAGAACATCTTTATCCGAAATATTACATTGAGCATAAACACGAGCCAATTCTCCCCATGATGACATTTTCTCGCGCGTAAACCTTATATCAGAACATGCCCCAGTCTCAATATTCATATTCCACTCTGCCACATCACTGTAGGGACGATAGTATTCCCCCAGGGCCAAAGCCCTGACCAGCCACTTGCCTTTTGCATATCCAAATGTCAAAGCAGGCATTACGTCTGTACTGTAAGAACCCTCGAGTGCAGCACTACCCCATATAGCATTATCCTTCCTGCGAAGAGCAAAATTAACAACACCGCCCTGACCATTGTTCTGGTAACTGGATGTTGGGGATTCACTAACTTCAATTCTCTCAACATCTCCTAGTCTCAATTGCGTCAGTGCTGCATCCTTGGCATCAAAAACGCTCATTCCCTCAATCAGAATATCATAATTGGAAATGAGGTCATCACCCGGACGACCCAGTAACTCAGGCAAGATCATCAGTACCGTGCCCAACGACGTATTCTTCGGCATCTGCATTGAATCCGTATACAGAATTTTCCAATCATAATCAACACTCATAACCTGTGCCTCAACATCTCTCAGGCTACCAAACAACACGAAAAACACACCCAAAACAGATACCTGTATGCTTCTGTAACACAAACCTGCCATAATCAGAATCTTAGGATTTACGCATACAAATGTACTAATAAAGCATTAAACTACAATAAAAATATAACATAATCTGCCTAGGCATGGCCAACAAGGACAATTGCGTGTTTGGAAAAAGTCAGCACCAGACCACGCATAGCAAGATACAGAACAAAAGAAAGCCACAGGCCATGGTTTCCCATTATAGGAATAAATATATAGCAGCCACCTAGGAATACTGCCATACCCAAAGCAGTAGACAACAGCATATACCGTGCTCGCAGAGCTCCTATATAAATTCCATCCCATATGAAGGCCGCCATACTGACAAGAGGAACTGAAACTACCCACAGCTTATAATCCGACATAACAGCCAACACCGGCTCCGAATCTGTAAGCATCGACAGAAACCACCCACTGCCTACATAGTACAATGCCGTAAATAACAAGGCTATTCCAACACCCCACACAAACAGACTCCTGACAACAGAATCATACCTTCTTGAATCACGTGCACCTATAGCACGACCAACCAGAGCCTCACCAGCATTGGCAAAGCCATCCATGAAATAGCTGAAGACAACAAACGAATATATAATCACCGTATTTGCCGCCAAAGTGACGGCACCTTGCCTCGAACCAGCCGAGACAAATAAAAAATGTACAACAATCATGCATAATGTCCGCAAAAACAGCGGCAACGAAACACCAGATATCGGACAATCGCAATCATTAACACAAACGCCTCCTTCCACAGTATCATAGCAGCAAGTAGTCACTCCATCCCGCAACACCTGCCTATAACATACAAAAGAAAGCGTAAAACCCAACCAATCGGAAATCGCGGTGCCAAGCGCGATACCAGAAATCCCCATACCCAGGAAATAGACAAGAAACAACGATATCAGGATATTCACGATATTCTGCCCTATTGCGACATACATAGGAATACGCGTATTGCCCATTCCCACATACCATCCTGCCAGGACGAACATTGCCAGTACAGCCGGTAATCCCCAGATACGAATATAGAAATACGTCGAAGACAAAAGTTCAATTTCTATTTCAGGAGCAATCAAATAGAACGAAATGCGCAATATTATCGGTGACATGATCAATATTATGGCACCATACACAAATGCTTTCAACAGCCCATTACGCAGATAGCTCAGGATAGATTCATAATCACCGCGCCCCAATGCCTGTGCTGTCTGCCCACTGGTACTCATGCGCAAGAAAGCAAACAACCAGAACATCGTATTAAATAGCATGCCACCAACAGCAATTGCCCCCACTACAGCAGGCGATCCCATATGGCCCGAAATGGCTGTATCAACAATACCTAGCAATGGTACGGTAATATTACTGACAATGCTGGGTAATGCAAGACGCAAAACAGGGTCGCGCATCATAGAATCAATTTGTCCAGGTCAGGGCAGCCTGCTATCAGGTTACCATCCTGCACACAAACAGTATCTATTCGCGCACGAGCGCATAATTTGTCATCCCTCTTACGCAAAATATTCTGATAGAACACATATCGCACATTTTCCTTTATCAGACGCAGTGTACATATAAACTCATCACCGCTGCGTAATGGTATCTTGTAATCTATACGAATACGAGCCACTACAGCATCTATACCGGCATCATGCAATGCCGAAAAACTAATACCACGCGACAACAGAAATTCATGCCTTGTGTGTTCCATATAATGCTGATAGTTGGCGTTATTCACAATACCCTGCAGATCGCACTCATAATCGCGAACCTTAAATTCAAGCTCGTACATACAATTAAACCGTTATGTATCACATATAATAATAGTTTCGCAAAGTTAACGCTTTATTATAAAAATAGAAGCCCGCCAAATGAATAATGAATAAAATATATTATTTTTGTGTTTGAAAAAGGCAATAACAGTACCCGACATGGCACAAGACAGACACAAGCATCGCATAATGCGAACAATTGCCGGACTACCATTGGGAGTACTATATCTTGTCAGCGACCTAGCCTACCCTATTATATACTATATAATAAGGTATAGAAGAAGTTTGGTCAGGGAGAATCTACGCTGCTCCTTCCCAGAAAAGAGCGTAAAGGAAATTCTGCGCATAGAAAAGGCCTTCTACCACAATTTGTGCGACATATTCATAGAATCCCTTAAATGCCTGAACATTTCAGACAAGGAGATGCGCGAGCGTGTGGAAGTTATAAACTATGAATTGCCTGAGCGGATTGCCTCGGAGGGGAGGAATATTTTCATGCTCTTGGGACACTGCGGATGCTGGGAATGGTACCAGGAGGTGAGTATGCGCTATAAGAATCCAAAAAAGAACTGTGAAATCTACAAACAAATTAAGAGCAATTATTTTTCATCGCTGATGAATGAGATACGTAGCAGATGGGATACAGAACAAATAGAAACCAAGCAGGCCGTCCGCACACTACTGCGATGGAACGCTACAGACGATCCTTTCCTCTGCGGATTTATTAACGACCAAAGACCGTTTATTAAAGCAAAAGACAGCCTTACCTTCCTTAACCAAAGTACTTCGTTCGTTCCCAGTGCAGAAGAGATTGCCAAGAAAGTGAATGCTGAATTGGTGTATCTGGATGCAGAAAAGACTATCCGTGGACATTATAGGCTGACATTCCGTAAGATGACAGTTCCCGATGATCTGAAAGAGCATCCCTACCCCCTTACCGCACTTTATTTCCGAATGCTGGAAGAAACAATACAGCAACAACCCGAAATATGGCTGTGGTCGCATAACCGATGGTGTAGCAAAATAAGACAGCGATGAATGCAAGAAAGCATTTCGACATAGACGTGGTTGTTACTTGGGTAGACGGCAATGATGCCGTACTCAATGACAAGAGAGCAGCATACATTCAACCGGAAGAAGCACAAGAGAAGGATATTGCTGCCCCTACCCGATATGCCAACCGGGGCGAGATACACTGGTGTATACGCTCTATCAACAAATTCATGCCCTGGGTGCACCGTATCTTTATAGTCACGGACAAACAAGACCCTAAGGTAGAAAGCCATATACCAGTTGAGATTATAGATCATCAGATTATCTTCAGCGAATATGAGCAGTACTTGCCTACATTTAATTCGCTCAGCATAGAGGCTATGTTGTGGAGGATTCCTAACCTAAGCGAACACTTTATTTATTTCAATGACGATTTGCTTGTATGCCGCAGCATAGCTCCAGAAGTCTTTTTCCCAAGCGAGAGACACATCAACTGCCATGGCTACAAAGCATCGCTCTTTTGGACGAAAGCATGGTTCTCCATGAAACACCTTGTTGGTCATTCCTGCCGTGTAAATCATGTACAGCAGATGATGACTGCAGCAGAGATAATTGGTAATAACCGGTGGTTCATCCGTCTGGCACACACGCCTCATCCTTTGCTCCGAAGCACATTGCAACAGTTTTACGAGACACATCCCGACCGACTGATACAGAATATACGTAACCGTTTCCGCAATCGGGAACACTTTCGTACCGACGAGATATGCTACATGACACTATGGAACGAGGGCAGGTTGCACATCTGTCCTGTCCGTCCCGTACTGATGCGGTATTACTCCAAAAAAGGAATGATGCAGTTGGAATGGACATTGCGCCGCGTAACCAAACCCGGAAGTCAGGTCTGTTTCGCCTGCTTCTACGCATTGGATCAGGTAAGCGATGAGATTTATAATCGCATCAAACAATTTGTAGACGATTTGCTAAAAAAATAATGCAAATCCTTCTATAGAACTACATCGAACCTTTCTGGTATCCTTACAACGATTCTTAGTTCGAACATCGCAGGTTTGTTGAGAGCGTATGGAGGACGGCACCATGTCTGGCTAGTACGGGCAAATCGTGTCCACCAGTCGAAGTCACGTGCTTTCTTCTCGGTTGCATACCGGATGGTACGACTACGTTTATAAATGTGCTTCTCCCATCCTTGCGATATACGGTCAGCATCGCCTAGTCTTTCCTTCAGAATCCTTTTGTCGGCATACCCGAAATGCAGCAGATACAAATCACGGCCAATATGGAAGTTATGTCCTTTTATACGATGAAAGCCACTGCCCCACTGACAAGGACTTGCAATAATAGAAGGCTTCGTATATCGGGTACCTATCTGCGCATAATGACGTTGGCTCAGGAATGGATGATCAAGGGAGAGCTCACTCTCTTCGCCCAGCTTCTGACCAAAATCAAGGCCTAAAGGGGAAAGACTTATATCAATATCCTGCGACGAAAGGAACTCACCAAGGCTGACGCCTAATTTAGGATCAACTATAATATACTCGTCAGCATCTACTCCGATAACCAGATCATATCCCTTGGCAAAAAGTTCTGCGGCCTTATCAGAAAGGAACTTCAGGCGTCCCTTCTCGGCACTCACCACCTGTGTACCTATCTTAGGATGCACATAGACATTTGTACCCTGACAGAAGTCTGCGATGGACTGATCCTCTCCGTCGTAATATATATATATATTATCCCTACCCAATTCACGTCCGTAATACTCTACCCACTTACGCAGGAAGAAGTCATCGTTACGGACCATTGTGATCGCTGCAATCTTCTTCAAATTCATTTTATTTGTTGTACAAAGATAGACAAACAATCTGATAATGCGCAAATATTTACATTCATTAAATGATTTGTCCATAAAATTTCATTACTTTTGTGTATTATATTAAATATCAATATTACGCAAAAATATGCGGGTGGATCAAGAAGATATATGTAGCAAACTACAAAGGGTCATTCTGAAGCAGTTGACACCTCTAATAGACTCGGACTACTGCTATCTGGATTTACCTTATCATAGCAATATCGGTGATTCGCTAATCTGGTTGGGAACGGATTACTTCCTGAAGACTTTACCATACAATTGTCAGGGACAGCACAGCATAGAAACCTTCGACTTCCATCCATTACCCCCAGATACCGTTATTCTTTTGCATGGAGGTGGGAACTTTGGAGATATATGGCGACAGCATCAGGAGTTCCGACTGAAAGTCATCCAGACATATCCAGACAATCCAATTATCGTACTTCCCCAGACAGTTTATTATGAGTCGCAAGAAGTCTTTACCGAGGATGTCCGGAAGATGAATCAGCACCATAAACTGACTATATGTGCTCGTGACAGTCATTCTGCAGAATTGTTGACACAAAAAGGATTTACAGGTCAGACGCTGACATTACCGGATATGGCATTCTGCATAGACAGAGATATAATATGGGGCTACAAGAATAGAGTCACCAAGGAGACACTGCTATTGCTCAGGAAAGACAAAGAGTCGCCCAAGGGTTCTCTAACCAAAGGTGTTATATCCACCCAAACAGAAATCAAAGACTGGCCTACCCAAAAGGAGACATATAAGATAGCCAAAAGATATGTTCGAAAGCATACTACCTGTGAAATCGATACATTCTTCCAAACATCATTCCTGCCTGAGCGAATCAAGGAAGGCGTAAAGTTTGTCTCGGAATATAAGATGGTATATTCCACCCGTCTGCATGTTGCCATCCTGCGCCTGTTGTTAGGCATGCCTGTTAAGATGATGGACAACTCCTACGGAAAGAATCTGAATTTCTACGACACATGGTTGAAAGATTCCAATCTGGTCAGCACACCCGACGAGGAAGAACTGGAAGCCATCGATATGGCCATCTATACTCACCATCGGGAGCATAGAATAAAAAAGAGACGGCAGAAGATATGCATCATAATCCTGACCCTCATACTTCTTGTGGCCCTAACGGCATTAATTGCCAGTCTAACAATAAAATAATCCGATAAAATGTCTGACACTATCATTTCTATCATCATTCCCGTCTATAATGTGCAGGACTACATTACAGAATGCCTTGACTCTATTGCCGCACAGACCTATACTACTGGTGTGGAATGTATCCTGGCAGATGACTGCGGCAATGATGACAGCATGAAGATAGTGCATGACTATCTGAACAATTATAAGGGCGAGATAGACTTCAGGATTATTACACACGAACACAACCGGGGCCTCTCGGCAGCCCGTAACACCGGTATTATGGAAGCCAAGGGCAAGTATGTGCTTTTTGTGGACAGTGACGACAGTATCTCTGCCCAATGCCTCATGTATTTCATGCAGGTTGTACGGAGATATCCTGATGCCCAAATGATTGCTGCAGGTGCCAAGACCACAAAGAGGAAAAGCTACACCATGGAGAAACCCTTCCCCGACTATGCCAATAATCCCAAATGGATTGCCGCTATGATGCTGACAAGGGGTGGACGGAGGGGAATCCCCGTTACCGCATGGAACCGTTTGGTCAGAAGGGACTTTCTGTTAGAGAACCAGCTGTTCTTCCGCGAAGGAGCAGTACACGAGGATGAACTGTGGAATTTTATGTTGTCGCAGAAAATTACACGCATTGCCTTCTGCAAGCATGATACATACTGCTACCGTATACGTCCGCAGAGTATCATGACCCGCTTCAAGAACAATGACGAGAGGGCCTTGGCATGTATTCCCGTATGGAAGGAGATGCTAAGCCTTATCACTCCTGAATATGAGAGGGAACAGACAGACTGTCTGTGGAACTTCATCAATGATATCAGACCTACATGTATAGACCGTACGGTAAGAAAAGAGACATGGGGAATCCTGTGGCAGCTGGTAAGGAAAGGGATTTGGCCTACCTCATACCTGATTGTCATTTACTTAATGCCGTTCATTTTCTATATTAAGTTCATTCGGAATCTAATACCCAAGATTTCCAGAATCAACCTAAACCGCTACGACTGCTGCATATCGTAAAGCATTTGCATTTTGTATAACACTATATTATTATTAACATTTGCACTGGCAATGATATTTTTTAATTAAAAACAAAAAATCCCCACCTGAAATATCAGACGGGGATTATGCCTATGTTACAGAAACTCGATTAGAACTCATCAAACTCCTGAGTGGGGCGAAGGGTATTATATACCCTGTCATAGTCTTCGCGACTGCCGACAACTATCTTGTCAAACTCACGCAGACCAGTACCTGCAGGAATAAGGTGACCACAAATCACATTCTCCTTCATTCCCTCAAGGTAATCACTCTTGCCATTGATAGCAGCCTCGTTCAAGACCTTTGTAGTCTCCTGGAAAGAAGCAGCACTCATGAACGAACTTGTTGCCAATGCAGCACGCGTAATACCCTGCAGCACCTGAACAGAAGTAGCAGGCATAGCATCGCGTGCCTGAACCAGTTTCTTGTCCTGACGCTTCAGCTGAGAGTTCTCGTCACGCAACTTACGCGCAGTTACAATCTCACCGCGGTGCATTGTTTCGCTCTCACCGGCATCAACAACAACCTTCTTGCCCCAGATACGATCATTCTCCTCGGCAAAGTCCAGTTTATCTACGACCTGCTGCTCCAGGAAACGAGTATCACCCGGCTCATCAATCTGTACCTTACGCATCATCTGACGCACGATTACCTCGAAATGCTTGTCATTGATCTTCACACCCTGCAGACGGTATACATCCTGAACCTGGTTCACAATATACTCCTGAACAGCAGTCGGACCCTGAATGGCCAAGATATCCTGAGGCGTGATTGCACCGTCACTCAAAGGAGTACCGGCACGCACGTTATCATTGTCCTGAACCAGAATCTGCTTACTGGTTGGAACCAGATACTTACGAACGTCACCTACACGGCTGGTAATTGTGATCTCACGGTTACCGCGCTTCAAGCGGCCCATCTTCACAACACCGTCAATCTCGGCAACAACAGCCGGATTACTTGGATTGCGGGCCTCAAACAACTCCGTAACGCGAGGCAGACCACCGGTGATATCACCACCACCGCCTACTGCACGAGGAATCTTGACCAAGACTTCACCCACTTTTACATCAGCACCATTATTTATGGCAATATGACCGCCTATGGGGAAGTTGTATGTGCGCAGGATATCACCATTCTCATCAAGGATATGACAAGTAGGATTCTTGTCGCGTTCCTTGCTCTCGATTATGATATATTCACTCTGCTTTGTAGCCTCGTCAGTATCAACACGATAGGTAACACCCTCTATAACATCCTCGAACTGAACACGACCTGCTGTTTCGGTTACAATGACGCTGTTGAACGGATCCCACTTTGCAATCACATCACCCTTCTTGACCATATCACCATGCTGCTTATACAGGAAACTACCATAAGGAACATCCTGAGTCAGCAAAATGATACCAGTCTTGGGCTCAACAAACCGTATCTCGGTCAAGCGGCTCACGACAACCTGAACAGCATTACCGTCAACCTCGCTGTCAACCGTACGAAGTTCTTCGAACTCGATACGTGCATCATATTTAGCCTTGATCTGGGCATTTGCGACAGCGTTACCAGCCACACCACCGGCATGGAAAGTACGAAGTGTCAGCTGAGTACCAGGCTCACCAATTGACTGAGCAGCAATTACACCTACAGCCTCGCCCTTCTGAACCATGCGACCGGTTGCCAAGTTACGTCCGTAACACTTCATGCAGACACCTTTTCGGCTCTCACATGTCAAAACAGAACGGATCTCGACTCTCTCAATCGGGCTGTCCTCAATCTCTTGAGCCTTGGCCTCGGTAATTTCCTCACCACTGGCAACTATCATCTTACCAGTAGTCGGATGGATTATGTCATGTACGCTGACGCGACCCAGTATACGGTCATACAGGCTGCTGATAACCTCGTCGCCATTCTTCAGGGCAGTACATTCCAAACCACGCAGGGTACCACAATCCTCCTCGGTAATAATCACGTCATGACTGACGTCAACCAGACGACGAGTCAGATAACCGGCATCGGCAGTCTTCAGAGCTGTATCCGCCAGACCCTTACGGGCACCATGGGTAGATATGAAATACTCCAAGACCGACATACCTTCCTTAAAGTTAGAGATAATCGGGTTCTCGATAGTATCAGGTTCAGCACCTGCCTTCTGAGGCTTAGCCATCAAACCACGCATACCAGAGAGCTGGCTGATCTGACCTGCACTACCACGGGCACCGGAATCAAGCATCATGAACACAGCATTGAATCCTTCCTCGGCCTCGGTCATCTCCTTCATCAGCACCTTCTGCAGATTGTTGTTGACCTTTGTCCATGTCTCGATAACCTGCTGATGGCGCTCCTTATCGGTAATGAAGCCCATACCATAGTCCATCGTAATACGCTCTATTTCATCCTGACCCTCCTGAATCAACTGCTGCTTACTTTCAGGGATGATGATATCGCCCAAGTTGAACGACAAACCACCCTCATAAGCCAAACGATAGCCAAGATTCTTGATACCATCCAGGAACTCACAGGCACGCGCCACTCCTACACTCTTAATCACCTTGGTAATCAATTTACGTAGAGAGCCCTTCTTGATCAAGTCATTGAAATAACCGATCTCTGTCGGAATAACCTCGTTGACTATAAGGCGTCCTACAGAAGTCTCAACCTGGCGCTTGCCTATTGTACCATCGTCCAGAAGGTCTTCAACGATAACCTTGATAGGAGCGTGGATATCCACACGCTTCTGGTTGTAGGCAACAATTGCCTCCTCTGGAGCGTAGAAACTCATGCCACTACCCTTTGCGCCTGGACGCAATTTGGTAATATAGTACAGGCCCAGCACCATATCCTGTGAAGGAACAGTAATAGGTTCGCCATTGGCAGGATTCAATATATTGTGACTCTGCAGCATCAGGATCTGAGCCTCCAGAATAGCCTCATTGCTCAAAGGCAGATGCACAGCCATCTGGTCACCGTCAAAGTCCGCGTTGAACGCCGTACATGCCAGAGGATGCAACTGAATAGCCTTACCCTCAATCATCTTGGGTTGGAAAGCCTGTATACCAAGACGGTGCAGTGTAGGAGCACGGTTCAACAGAACCGGATGACCCTTCATCACATTCTCCAGAATATCCCAGATGATTGAATCCTTGCGGTCTACTATCTTCTTTGCTGACTTTACAGTCTTGACAATACCACGCTCTATCAGCTTACGAATGATGAACGGTTTGTACAACTCCGCAGCCATAAGCTTTGGCAAACCACACTCACCCATCTTCAGTTCAGGACCGACTACAATTACCGAACGTGCACTGTAGTCAACACGCTTACCCAGCAGATTCTGACGGAAGCGACCCTGCTTACCCTTCAGCGAGTCTGACAATGACTTCAGAGGACGATTGCTCTCGGTCTTGACTGCATTGATACGGCGGCTGTTGTCAAACAGACAGTCCACTGCCTCCTGTAGCATACGCTTCTCGTTACGCAGGATAACCTCGGGAGCCTTAATTTCCAACAAACGCTTCAAACGGTTGTTACGGATAATAACACGACGATACAAATCATTCAGGTCCGACGTAGCAAAACGACCGCCATCCAGTGGTACCAGCGGACGCAGTTCTGGTGGAATAACAGGCAGAACCTTCAGAATCATCCATTCGGGCTTGTTACGATCGGCACTTGCGCGGAAACTTTCGACAACCTGCAGACGCTTCAGAGCCTCGTTCTTACGCTGCTGCGCACCTTCCTGATTAGCCAAGTCACGTAGTTGGAAGCTCAATGCATCCAAATCCACGCGGTGCAACAAATCCAAGATTGCCTCAGCACCCATCTTACAGATGAACTTATTAGGATCGCTATCCTCCAAATACTGATTATCACGACTCAACCTGTCGGTAATGTTCCAGTACTCCTCCTCGCTCAACAAGTCGCCCTCACGAACAACTCCATCCTCGATACCACGTGTATCATTCTCATCCTTAGGGCCCAGAATACCTGGTTGGATTACCACATAGCGCTCGTAATAGATGATGCTGTCCAGTTTCTTTGTAGGCATGCCCAACAGGTAGCCAATCTTGTTTGGCAGGCTGCGGAAGTACCAGATATGAGCAACAGGCACTACAAGCTGGATATGACCACTGCGCTCACGACGCACCTTCTTTTCCGTTACCTCAACGCCACAACGGTCACATATTGTACCCTTGTAACGAATACGCTTGTACTTGCCGCAATGACACTCATAGTCCTTTGTAGGACCAAAGATACGCTCGCAGAACAAACCGTCACGCTCAGGCTTGTAGGTACGGTAGTTAATAGTTTCAGGCTTCAGCACCTCACCATGTGAATTCTCCAGAATCTCCTCAGGAGATGCCAGTCCGATAGTTATCTTGGTGAAGTTATTCTTCACCTTGGTTTCTTTCTTGAAAGCCATATTTAGTATTTTCCTTTTTGACTATTAATCCAGTGATACACTCAGACCCAGACCACGCAACTCGTGCAACAGCACGTTCAGTGACTCAGGAATACCAGGAGTAGGCATATTATCGCCCTTTACGATAGCTTCGTAAGCCTTGCTACGACCTGTTACATCATCACTCTTGATAGTCAGTATCTCTTGGAGAACATGGCTGGCACCGAATGCTTCGATAGCCCAAACCTCCATCTCACCAAAACGCTGACCACCAAACTGAGCCTTACCGCCCAGGGGCTGTTGAGTAATCAGGCTGTAAGGACCAATACTGCGGGCATGCATCTTGTCCTCAACCATATGGCCCAACTTCAGCATATATGCAATACCCACTGTAGCCAACTGGTCAAATGGCTCGCCTGTAGCACCGTCATACAACTGAGTAGAGCAGTAACGTGGCAAACCAGCCTTGTCAGTCCACTCATTCAAGTCATCCAGACGTGCACCGTCAAAGATAGGCGTAGCAAACTTGACACCCAGCTTCTTGCCTGCAGCACCCAGAACAGTCTCAAAGATCTGGCCAATATTCATTCGGCTCGGCACACCCAGAGGATTAAGGACAATATCCACAGGAGTACCATCAGCCAAGAACGGCATATCCTCCTGACGAACCACCTTGGATACAATACCCTTGTTACCATGACGTCCTGCCATCTTGTCACCTACGCCAATCTTACGCTTTTTGGCAACATATACCTTCGCCATCTGTATGATGCCGCTTGGCAGATCATCACCGATAGTAATGGCAAAACGGGCACGCTTGTTCTCAGCATCCAAAATCTTGTATTTCTTGATAAAGTTGATTATCAAAGTCTTTATCAATTCATTTGTATGCTCATCCTCGGTCCAGTCAATCAACTGGACAGTTGTATAGTCAAAGCTCTCCAGAACAGCCTCGGTAATCTCCTCGCCGGCAGGAATCAGGACAGAACCCATGAAATCCTTAACACCAGCACTCTTCTTACCGGCAGTCAGTTCCAAAAGCTTATCAATCAGGATAGCCTTCAAATCCTCGGCCTTGCTCTCAAACTCCTCATCCAGATGAGCAATACGCTTCTTGTCCTCGGCCTTTGCAGCACGGGTCTTGATAGCCTTTGAGAACAGTTTCTTGTCGATTACAACGCCCCTCAGTGACGGACTGGCCTTCAGCGAAGCATCCTTGACATCACCTGCCTTGTCACCGAAAATAGCCTTCAATAGCTTCTCCTCAGGACTTGGATCGCTTTCACCCTTTGGAGTGATCTTACCAATCATGATATCACCAGGCACGACATTTGCACCCACACGGATAATACCATTCTCGTCCAGATCCTTTGTTGCCTCCTCGCTCACATTCGGAATATCACCGGTCAGTTCTTCCATACCACGCTTGGTTTCGCGAACCTCCAAACTGAATTCCTCAACGTGAACCGAGGTCAGTATATCCTCACGTACAATACGCTCGTTCAAGACGATAGCATCCTCATAGTTGTAACCCTTCCAAGGCATGTAGGCAACCAGGAGATTCTTACCCAGAGCCAACTCACCAGCCTCGGTAGAATAACCCTCTGTCAATATATCACCAGCCTTCACACGCTGACCAACATCGCAAATAGGACGAAGGTCGATAGTCATATTCTGGTTAGTACGGCGGAACTTAGGAATACGGTACTCCTTCATTGCGGGCTCGAAGCTTACAAATTCCTCCTCCTCCGTACGGTCGTACAGAATACGGATTGTAGTAGCATCAACATAATCTATCACACCATCACCCTCGGCAACTATCATTGTGCGGCTATCCTCACAAACCTGCTTCTCGATACCAGTACCAACAATAGGAGCCTCGCTGCGAATCAATGGAACAGCCTGACGCATCATGTTACTACCCATCAGCGCACGGTGACCGTCATCATGCTCAAGGAAAGGAATCAGACCTGCAGCGATAGATGCGATCTGCTGTGGAGACACATCCATCAGGTTTACTTCCGACGGCGGAACTACAGGATAGTCATCATCCTTACGGCACTTAACCACCTTACGGATAAATGTACCATCTTCGTTCAATGGAGCATTGCCCTGACCGATAATCAGTTTCTCCTCCTCCTCGGCACTATAATAACGAACTCCATTCTCGGAAAGGTCCACAACTGCATTCTCGACCTTACGATACGGAGTCTCGATAAAGCCCAGATCATTAATCTTCGCATAAAGGCAAAGAGAGGATATCAAACCGATGTTAGGACCTTCAGGACTCTCGATAGGACACAGACGGCCATAGTGAGTGAAATGTACGTCACGAACCTCGAAACCGGCACGCTCACGGCTCAAGCCACCAGGACCCAGGGCCGAAAGACGACGCTTGTGAGTCACCTCGGCCAAAGGGTTTGTCTGATCCATAAACTGACTCAATGCATTGGTACCGAAGAACGAATTGATAACACTGCTTATAGTCTTCGCGTTAATCAGATCCGTTGGAGTGAACACCTCGTTATCACGCACATTCATACGCTCACGGATTGTACGGCTCATACGTGCCAATCCGATTGCAAACTGGTTGCTCAGCTGCTCACCTACAGTACGTACACGACGATTGCTCAAGTGATCGATATCATCAACGTTAGCCTTACTGTTAACCAACTCAATCAGATACTTGATAATCTCGATAATATCCTCCTTGGTCAGTACACGTACAGAAGAATCTGTAGTCAGGCCAAGCTTCTTGTTGATACGATAGCGGCCAACCTCGCCCAAATCATAACGCTTATCCGAGAAGAACAGGTTAAAGATAACCTCCTTCGCACTGGCGTCATCGGCCGGATCAGCATTGCGCAGCTGACGATATATATAGTCAATAGCCTCCTTTTCACTGTTGGAGGTATCCTTCTGCAAAGTATTGAATACTATGCTGTAGTCACTGCCAGCACCTTCCTGCTTGTGAAGCAGGACACTGGTCTCGCCGCTCTCAAGAATCACATTGATATTCTCCTTGGTAAGCTCCGTTTCACGCTCCAACAGCACCTCGTTTCGCTGAATAGAAACAACCTCACCGGTATCTTCATCAACAAAATCCTCTACCCAAGTCTTCATCAGACGTGCAGCCAGACGCTGACCCAGATGCCTGCTCAAGTTTGTCTTGTTAACTTTAACCTCCTCTGCCAGATCGAATATCTCAAGAATATCACGATCCTTCTCGTAACCGATAGCACGCAGCAGAGTAGTTACTGGCAACTTCTTCTTACGGTCGATGTACGCATACATCACATTGTTGATATCAGTAGCAAACTCAATCCAACTACCCTTAAAAGGAATGATACGGGCACTGTATAACTGAGTTCCGTTACTATGGAAACTGCTACCGAAGAAAACACCTGGCGAACGATGCAACTGACTGACAACAACACGTTCAGCACCATTGATAATAAAGGTACCGTTGTTTGTCATATATGGAATCGGACCCAGGAACACATCCTGAATTACAGTATCGAAATCCTCGTGATCAGGATCCGTGCAATACAACTTCAGCTTTGCCTTCAAAGGCACGCTGTATGTCATACCACGTTCCAGACACTCCTCAATAGAGTACCGTGGAGGATCAATATAATAGTCCAGAAACTCCAGAACGAAATTGTTACGAGTATCTGCAATAGGGAAGTTCTCACTGAACACCTTGTACAGACCATCGTTCTTGCGGAGTTCTGGTGGAGTATCCAACTGGAGGAAGTCCCGGAAAGACTTCAACTGCACCTCAAGGAAATCCGGATAAGCATAAGGAGCCTTGATTGTAGCAAAATTGACTCTGTTGTTGATAATTTTAGACATCTCGTTTGTCTTATGTATTGACTATTGGATTGTATAGACGCAAAAAGGTAAAGAACCCTCTACCAGAGGATCCTTTACCGGAAATTCCTTTTTGAGGAAGTATTATTACTTCAACTCTATCTTGGCACCAGCTTCCTCGAGAGTCTTCTTCAGAGCCTCGGCGTCAGCCTTAGGCATGCCTTCCTTCAGAGTACTTGGAGCACCGTCAACCAGCTCCTTAGCCTCCTTCAGACCGAGGCCACAAGCCTCCTTAACAGCCTTAACAACCTGGAGCTTAGCTGCACCTGCATCAGTCAGAACTACATCAAAGTCTGTCTTCTCCTCAGCAGCAGCGCCACCCTCAGCACCTGCAGCAACAACAACAGCTGCGGCAGCAGGCTCGATTCCATAAGTCTCCTTAAGTTCGTTCTTAAGGTCGATAACTTCCTGTACTGTGAGCGCAACGAGCTCAGCAGCAATAGCTTTAATATCAGCCATCTTATTTAAATATTTATTTGTTAGTTAATCAGTTGAATTACTCAGCAGATGCCTCAGCATTCTCCTTATTCTCCAATGCACTCAGTACATTCATGATCGGAGATTCAAGAGCAGCGATTACATCAGCAATCAGTTCATTCTTACTCTTCAGGGCACAAAGTGCAGCAAGCTTGTCAGCACCTACATAGAGAGCTTCCTCGGCATAAGCAGCCTTAAGAACAGGCTTCTCCTGCTTCTTGCTAGTCAGATCCTTGATCATACGGGCAGGAACGTTCGCTGTTTCAGAGAACAACAAAGCAGTCGTACCCTTCAAGCAAGCATCCAACTCACTGAAATCAGTCTCCTTTGCATCCAGAGCCTTCTTCAGCATGGTGTTCTTTACTACCACCATCTTCACGTTACTCTGGAAACACTTGCGACGCATAGCCGAAGTTTCTGCCGAATTCATACCCTCTACATCTACAAGATAGAAATGAGGATACTGAGCCAACAACTCACCCAACTGTGCAATAATTACGGTTTTATCTTCCTTTCTCATGACACTTTACTTTTTAGATTTCATCGGTAGTTTTAGGATCAACCTTGATACCGCGACTCATTGTACTTGAAAGATAAAGACTCTTCACATATGTTCCCTTGGCAGCAGCAGGCTTCAGTTTCATAATGGTAGCCATGAATTCCTTGGCATTCTGAGCAATCATCTCAGGAGTGAAGCTCACCTTACCAATAGAAGCATGAACGATACCGGTCTTGTCGACCTTGAAATCAATCTTGCCCTGCTTGACCTCGCGGACTGCCTTGGCAACATCCATGGTAACAGTACCGCTCTTTGGGTTAGGCATCAAGCCACGAGGACCCAAGATACGACCCAGAGCACCAATCTTACCCATGATGGCAGGCATAGTGATGATAACATCAATATCAGTCCAACCACCCTTTATCTTCTCGATATATTCATCGAGACCTACATAGTCAGCACCAGCCTCTTTGGCAGCAGTCTCCTGATCAGCAGTACACAAGCACAGAACTCGTGTTACCTTACCAGTACCATTTGGCAGTGACACAACGCCACGAACCATCTGGTTAGCCTTACGAGGATCTACGCCCAGACGTACATCAATGTCAACCGAAGCATCAAACTTGGTAGTAGTAATCTCCTTTACCAAAGCAGAAGCCTCCTTCAGTGTGTATGTCTTCCCTGCTTCAATCTTCTCAGCCACCAACTTCTGGTTCTTTGTCAGTTTACTCATTGTTAATTGAAGTTTTTGATTATTTACCAGGGAATTCACCCTTCACTTTAATACCCATGCTGCGTGCAGTACCTGCAACCAACCTCATAGCTGCCTCAACCGTGAAGCAGTTCAAGTCCGGCATCTTACCCTCGGCAATAGTACGAACCTGATCCCACGTGATCTCTGCGATCTTCTTACGATTTGGTTCAGCAGAACCGCTCTTAACCTTGGCAACCTCCAAAAGCTGAACAGCAACAGGAGGAGTCTTGACTATGAAATCGTATGATTTGTCGGTGTAGTAAGTAATAACTACAGGCAATACCTTACCAGCCTTATCCTGGGTACGGGCGTTGAAAGCCTTACAGAAATCCATGATATTAATACCCTTGGAACCCAAAGCAGGACCTACTGGGGGAGATGGATTTGCAGCGCCGCCTTTAATCTGGAGTTTGATAAATCCAGCAACTTCTTTAGCCATTTTAGTATTCTCTTTATAAATTATTGTATTGAAAAGCCATCAAAGAAACAGAGGTAGCAACTACCCTTGATGGAAGCGTTCTCCTATAACTTTTCAACCTGCATAAAACCAAGTTCCAAAGGAGTCTTACGTCCAAAGATCTTGACCATAACCTTCAATTTCTTCTTCTCGTTATTGATATCCTCGATTACAGCATCGAAGCCACTGAAAGGACCATCGGCCACCTTCACGCTCTCGCCAACTTCGAATGGGATAGCCACCTCATCAGGAATATCCTGCATCTCGTCCACCGTACCCAGCATATGGTTTACCTCAGCCGGAGTCAATGGCATGGGAGCAGTACTTGCCTTACTGGCAGACAGGAATCCCAGAACATTGGGCACATTGCGCAATTGTGCCTGAGTCTCACCAATCAGGGCAGCCTCAACAAAGACATATCCACTGAAACGGTTTTTCTCCTTCACAACACGCTTGCCATTTCTGACAGTCACGACCTTCTCAGTCGGAATAAGCACCTGAGAAACATTCGCAGCAATATCGCTATGCTGAGCAATCAAAGCCTCGACGTACTCCTTTACCTTGCCTTCCTTGCCACTGATGGCACGCATTACATACCACCTTTTTTCAATTTCAGCCATTCCTTTAAATACCTGAGATTAACGTAACAGACCGTACACGAACTCCATTCCGTTCTGGAAGATGTAGTCCATAACAAAGACAACCAGCGCGATACAAAGGGAAGCAGTTAAAACAACTACCGCGCTATTCATCAGTTCCGAACGACTTGGCCATGCAGTCTTATGCACAAGTTCTACGTACGAATCTTTGCAATACTTGATTATGCTATGCATTTTCCTTTATTTTTTTAGCACGGGAAGAGAGGCTCGAACTCCCGACACCTGGTTTTGGAGACCAGTGCTCTACCAACTGAGCTATTCCCGTAATTATTGCCCCCTGGCAGAAGCCAGAGGACAATATTGATTTTCGATGCTCGAAATATTAATCGAATACCTCGGTAATCTGACCAGAACCTACGGTACGGCCGCCTTCACGGATAGCGAAACGCAGACCTACGTTCAAAGCCACGGCGTAGATGAGCTCAACCTTGATCTCAACATTGTCACCAGGCATTACCATCTCGATACCATCTGGCAAGTGAATCTCACCTGTGCAGTCCATGGTACGCAGGTAGAACTGAGGACGATACTTGTTACCGAATGGAGTGTGACGACCACCCTCTTCCTTCTTCAACACATAGATAGAAGCCTTGAAGCCCTTGTGAGGAGTGATAGCACCCGGATGTGTAAGAACCATACCGCGCTTAACCTCGTTCTTGTCGATACCGCGAAGCAACAGACCTACATTGTCACCTGCCTCACCCTGATCCAACAACTTACGGAACATCTCAACGCCAGTGATTACAGACTTTTTGTCCTCGCCCAGACCCAGGATCTGAACCTCATCACCAACCTTAACGATACCAGTCTCGATACGACCTGTAGCAACAGTACCACGACCTGTGATTGAGAACACGTCCTCAACAGGCATCAAGAATGGCTTATCAACGGCACGTACTGGCTCCTGGATCCATGTATCACAAGCATCCATCAGTTCCATTACCTTCTGTTCCCACTCAGGAACACCGTTCAGTGCACCAAGGGCAGAACCGCGAATGATAGGAGTATCCTCCTCGAAATCGTACTGAGCGAGAAGCTCCTGCATCTCCATCTCAACCAACTCGAGCATTTCCTCGTCATCAACCATATCACACTTGTTCAGGAACACAACCAGACGTGGAACATTTACCTGACGAGCGAGCAGGATGTGCTCACGAGTCTGAGGCATAGGACCGTCAGTTGCAGCAACAACGATGATAGCGCCATCCATCTGGGCAGCACCGGTTACCATGTTCTTTACATAGTCAGCATGTCCCGGACAGTCAACGTGCGCATAGTGACGATTTGCTGTCTCGTACTCAACGTGTGCAGTGTTAATAGTAATACCACGCTCCTTCTCCTCAGGTGCGTTGTCGATCTGATCGAAGCTCTTAACCTCAGACAGGCCCTTCTTTGCCAATACAGTAGTAATAGCAGCTGTAAGAGTTGTCTTACCGTGGTCAACGTGACCGATTGTACCAATGTTTACATGGGGTTTGGTACGTACGAAAGTTTCTTTTGCCATAGCAGTTATTATTTATATATATAAATGTATAATGTGCTTAATCCTAAGCTCTCGATTACAAGCGTTGAGCTGCTACCGAGAGTTGAACTCGGGACCTCATCCTTACCAAGGATGCGCTCTACCACTGAGCTATAGCAGCAACACACGTCCTCTTCAGGACTTAATCTTAGAGCGGAAAACGGGACTCAAACCCGCGACCCCCAGCTTGGAAGGCTAGTGCTCTATCAACTGAGCTATTTCCGCATTATTCAGTGGGCAGGGACGGATTCGAACCGCCGAAGGCGTAAGCCAACAGATTTACAGTCTGCCCGTTTTAACCACTTACCTACCTACCCAGTATGCCTATTTGCGGGTGCAAAATTAGGCATATTTTTCTAATCACCAAAACATTTGGCTGTTTTTTCGTGATTATTTTATTTATTTTTGTGCTTTTCTATCTGGCGAGCCAGTATTTCACACGATTTATCAATTGCCTCTTCAAACGTGTCGCATGTCTCGGAAGCAAACAACGTCCTGCCCTTGACATACACCCTGATATCAACCTCCTTGTTTAATGCCGACTCGGGTTTTACGACCTTCAATGACACCTCAACCTTTCCTATTTCGCTATCAAAGCGTGCCAGCTTGCCAATCTTCTTCTGGATAAAATCCTGCAACTTCTCTGTTGCCTCGAAGTGAATCGCCTGAATCTTAATGTCCATAATTTCCTCCGTTTTTAAGCTCTTGGATGAGCCTGGTTATACATTTTTTTCAATTCCTCAAAGGATGTGTGGACATAAATCGACGTCGTAGACAACTTTTCATGCCCCAACAACTCCTTCACGGACTGCAAATCTGCATCATTGTTCAGCATCGAGGTAGCAAAACTGTGCCTCAGCACATGCGGACTTATTTTCTTCTGAGTCGTCACCAGCATCAACGCACCTCTCACGGCCAGTCTCACCATACCGTATGATACCCTCCTGCCGGTACGCGAACTCAGGAACAACGCCTTCTCGCCACCACTCTTCCGGACAGACCCTAGCAAAGGGATATACCCCTCCAGAGTCTGCTTCAACTCGTCCCCGAACGGAATGACACGCTGCTTCCTACGTTTACCCGTGACCTTTATTGTACAATTCTCCAGATTAACATCATCCACGTCAATTCCAGTCAATTCCGATGCACGGATGCCAGTAGAATACAACATCATCACAATCAGACGGTTACGCCTGCCCTCATAAGTATCAGGAAACCGAACATCATCCAGTAAACGGTTCATATCCTTCTCCTTTACAAAATAAGGCAGCACCTTTGCCTTCCTGGGAGTCTGCACCAGATGCGCAGGATCCGTCTCCACCAGCCCCCTTCTCAGGAGAAAACGGTAAAAACTCTTCACCGCGCTCAAACGCGGGCAGACACCGGACGGAGTAATTCCCCTATCCATAAGACAAACTATCCAATCACGGATTACATCCGATGTAACATGCCTCCAGTCAAGATCCGAGTCCAAGGATTTTATAAACAGCCCGAACGCTTCCAAACTGTCGTGGTAAGGCTTAATGGTATTTTCGCTGTAATTGCGTTCATACCGCAAGTATGCCACAAAATCCTCCAACCAAGTGTCCATTACGATTCCTCGTATGCTTTTCGGAGTATAAAGATAGACAATTCCTCTGGCTTATGCAAGCAATAGCCTAAAAAATTAACTACTTTTACTTTTTGTCTGTCTGAAGCAGAAGAATCAATCCTCTACACGCTGAAGCTGCTGCACATAGATAGCACGCTCCATCTTCAGACGGTTCTTAACAGATGGCTTGTCAAACTGCTGACGAGCACGCAGCTCCTTGACGACACCAGTCTTCTCAAACTTACGCTTGAATTTCTTCAAGGCACGTTCGATGTTTTCGCCTTCTTTTACAGGTACTACAATCATTGTCTTAAATGTTTGAATGTTAATTATTTCAATGCAAAAGTCACTTTTTGCCGCGCAAAGATACGACCTTTTTATGAGGTAGCAAAACGTTTGAGGAAAATTTTGCACAAAAAAAGGCCGCAGCAACTGCCGCAGCCAATAATATAATAAGGTAACGAGCTACCACTTACAAGTTTGGGTTATCCTTCTTCCAGTCAGCAACCGCAGGAATGATACCCAGGCCGATAATCTCGTCGCGCATAGCCTGCAGATGCTCATATGATTTCTGCAACGCAGCCATTTCCTCCTCCGTACCCTGAGGTGCAGTGAAACGCACGCCGTTCTTGTCAATAACAGTAGGCATTGCCATCATCACATTCTTCATACCGCACTTGTCACAGTTTACATAACAACCTGCAGGCCATGTGAAAGGCTCACCCCCCATAGCGCCCTCTATCATTTTGACAGCCTGATATGCAGGGCTCTGGAACGAACTGCGGCCACGCAACTTGATAATGTTGCTGCCACCCTGTGTCGTCATATGCTTGATTTCAGCCCAACGCTCTGCACTCAATGGCAACTCGCTCAGAGGCTTGCCGTCAATCTTTGCCTTCGATGCGAATACAGCCATCTGCTCACCGTGACCGCCATAGGTCCAGGCATCAGTAACCTTGTCCTGCTGTACACCGAACTCCTGAGCCAGCTGCTGCTGCAGACGAGTCGAGTCCAATGCTGCCAGTGATGTCAGCTGATTCGGTTTCAAACCCGAGTGAATCAGCGCTGTCAAAGCCGTAACGTCAGCAGGATTGAAGATAACCACTACATGCTTGACATCCGGACAATACTTCTTGATATTCTCACCAAAATCTGCAGCAATCTGACAGTTGCCCTTCAGCAGATCCTCACGTGTCATACCCTCCTTACGTGGAGCACCGCCCGAGCTGATGATATACTTTGCACCTGTGAAAGCCTCGGCTGCATCCACCGTATAAGACAGATTAGCACCAGGGAAAGCACAATGACACATCTCGTCATAAACACCATGAACACCAAGCTCATAGATATCATACAAGCAAATGTTAGGAGTAAGACCCAACATCAGCACCGACTGCACCATGTTAGAGCCGATCATACCACCGGCACCAACAATAACAAGCTTTTCGTCTGTTAAGAACTTCATCGTTTTCAATATTTAATTTGATTTTATAAATTGTCACCGAACAAAGATAGCAAAATTATACATACAACGTAGCACGAACCGGTAATTTATTGCCATCCATCACTATTTTTTGTACCTTTCAGTTGCCCACAAGAGCCATTCACGCTCAGTATCATCATTCAACAAAGGCAAAATCAGCTCACGAACCCTCTGGTGATATTCGTCAATCCAGCAAACCTCATCGTCGGTAAGCATATCCAATTCAATCAATCTGCGGTCATAGGGACAAAGAGTCAAAGGGTCAAATTTCAGGAAAGAGCCGAAATCCGTCTCCCAGGCCTTTACACACAGCAGCGCGTTTTCAATACGCACACCGTATTTACCCTCGACATAAATCCCAGGTTCGTCAGTAATGACAATACCCTCGCAAACAGGCACAACCGTATCTGCCCTGCAGTTTCTGCGAATCTGTACAGGTCCCTCGTGCACACCCAGCACATGCCCTACTCCATGACCCGTGCCATGACCGAAATCATAACCGGCACGCCACATGGCTGCCCTGGCAAACGTATCCAACTGCAAACCAGTCGTAGCTACCGGGAACACGGCATGCTGCAACTGCAGATGACCCTTCAGTACCAAAGTATATACACGCCTCTCCTCACCAGAAGGCACACCCATTGCAATTGTACGGGTAATATCTGTTGTTCCAGCAAAGCCATCACAGTCAGCCCGGTCCCGCAAGAAGTAATGCGCGCCGGAATCAAGCAACAGCAAGCCCTTTCTCCTTATCAAAGCATCCGTCTCCGGCGTAGCCTCGTAATGTACTATCGCACCATGGGCACCATAACCGACAATCGTTTCGAAACTCAATCCCATGAAGCCAGGATGTTCAGCCCGCAACGCAGTCAGTTTCTCAGCTACGTCAATTTCTGTAACGGAGCCGACACTATCCAACCAAGCCAACAAACGCACCATTGCCACACCGTCACAGACGTGAGCCTGACGGAAGCCATCCTGCTCAACACTGTTCTTCGATGCCTTCCACACCGCAACAGGGGTAGTACACACACACCCGGACTGGCAAGATACCTGATCATAAGGTGCAACACCAACACCTATGGATGACAGATATTCCCTAATACCATCCACCTGGGAGTCATTTACATACAGAATATGGCCACCTTTGGCATTAACCTGCAGAAAAGCAATAACAAACGGATTATAATCAATATCGCTGCCACGGATATTAAGCATCCAGGCCACCTCGGCCAAATCAGATATCAATACAGATTCCCTGCCCTGTTCCACAAGCCATCTGACCAGACGGCCCAGTTTGGAAGCGGCACTCTCGCCACTCAGTTCATCCGGCATTACCCATGCCTTTGTCAATGGCAAGGACGGGCGATCCATCCAGATACTGTCAAACGGTTCCTCGCTACTACGGACAACAAAACGTGGATTATCATCAGTATTTACACAACCATGTTCCTCCAGCCAATCCTCCATTTCCTTGTCTTTTCCAATCCGCATTAGCCTGAACTCAGTACCTGCCAACTGCTCTTCAGCCTGCAACCAGTACCGCGAATCCGTCCACAGCAGGGCCTCGTCCATTGTCACGACAGCATCACCCGCACTGCCGGTAAACCCCGTCAGCCAGCGACGGCATTGCCAATGCTCAGCCGGATATTCGCTGCCATGAGGATCATCCGTTGGAACTACCAATGCACCTACACCATTTTCACACATCCACCGGCGCACGGCACGTATTTTTTCCTCAACTGTCATTTTAACACCTATTTGTATGGCAAAGATAGCCTTTTCCAAATAAAAAAACTATATCTTTGTCCTAAAATTTACAAATATGGCAATTATCAAGAAACTGGCAGGCATGCCTGCACCGCGTTTTGGAAAGCACTGCTATTTTAGCGAGGGGGCAGTTATTGCAGGGGACGTTCAAATGGGCGACGACTGCACCGTATGGTTCAATGCCGTTGTCCGTGGCGATGTCCACTATATTAAAATAGGTAACCGAACCAACATTCAGGACAACAGTTGCATCCACACCCTTAACGGCAAGGCACCATGCATCTTAGGAGATGATGTGACCATTGGCCATTCCGTAACACTGCACGGATGCGAGATATGCGACGGTGCCCTCATAGGAATGGGAGCAACCGTCCTGGACCTTGCCATAGTCGGGCGCGGAGCCATCGTTGCAGCAGGAGCATTGGTACTTAGCAAAACCCAGATTGGAGACGGTGAACTTTGGGGCGGCGTTCCAGCAAAATTCATCAAAAAGGTAGATCCTGAACAGGCCGCAGCCCTGAACAAGACCTATGCACGCCATTACATCGAATACTCAGACTGGTATCGCACTGCCGACTCCGACCCGTCCAACACACAGAACATAACCACCAGCGAGGAATATCATGGCTGACACACCCCACGATAAGATGCCTGCAGTCTATTTTGCACTACCCTGCAATTCAGGATACTGGATTCGCGTATGGTAAATGATGCGAAGTTTGCTCTTCAGCACCTCCTTTGCATTCGCTATATCCAGGAAAGTGATAGGACTCTCCTTGAAGAAACCGCCCGACACCTGACTGTCAACTATACGCTCGACCAGATCGGAAATACTCTGTTCCGTGATATCCGTCAGGCTACGGCTGGCAGCCTCCACAGCATCACACATCATCAGTACAGCCTGCTCCAATGTCTGAGGATTAGGACCGGGATATGTGAACATTGCGGGATCCACCACCTCGTCAGGACACTTGTTCTGCGCCTGCACATAGAAATACCTTGCCATACTGGTACCATGGTGCGTCGCGATGAAACCGCGTATTACTTCCGGCAACTTATATTTCTCTGCAACAGCCAGTCCCTCGCGCACATGGCTGATGATTATCGATGCCGACTGCTCGTTAGTCAACCGCTCATGCGGATTTATGCCATTCTGGTTCTCTGTATAGAACGCAGCATGGCGTATCTTGCCAATATCATGATACAATGCCCCGGTACGTGCCAAATGACTCTTGGCACCAATCCTCTCAGCCACGGCTGCACAGAGATTGGCAACCTGCATACTGTGCTGGAATGTCCCCGGAGCCTCCTCGCTCATAAGACGCAACAACGGTGTATTGGCATTGCTCAGCTCAATAAGAGTAACTGCACTGGTAAAACCGAATACCTTCTCGATGGGTATCAGCAACAGATATGACACCATCAACAGCAGGGCATTCAGCGCAATACATACCAGATTGGAATAGTCCATTTCGCTGAATGAGACAAACCTGCCGGTAACAACATCGATGCTCACATATGTCAGCACCGAAACCACCAGAACCAGCAGAATTGTCCGGAACAACTCACTGCGCTGCGTTAATTCCCTGAGACTTGCAATCGCGGTGAAACCTGCCACAATCTGCACCACCATGAACTGAGCAGGCTGGCTTACAGCCACTGCCGACACCAGTACCACCACAATATGAGTGAAGAATGCAGTACGGCTGTCCATGAAAATACGCACAAAAATAGGCGTTATGCAGAAAGGCAACAAGTAGGCATTGACCATTACACTATGCTTCAGTGTAAATGTCAGGATAGGGAACAGAAGGAAAAATGTCAGAATCAGCGAGATGTAGCGCTTTTCCTCCAGATAGTCGCTGCGGAACTGCTGCAAATAAACCAGCAGAATTACCATTGCTGTAGTTACCAGCAATATCTGACCTACAGTCGTCAGTATAACCTCGCCAACAGATTTCTGCCTTTTACTCAAATGCTGTTCCATACTCTGCAGCACAGCATACGTATATTCGTCGACAATCTGTCCACGGTCCACTATCTTCTGTCCCGAAACGACCGCTCCAAGATACGGCGTTATCATCCTCCTCACCTCCTGTTGCTGTTGTATGCTCTTTGCCTCATCATACACCAGATTACTGGTCAGGAAACGGTTCAGGTTGCAACGACGCACCACAGCCGGTGGGAAACGCACCGAATCTATATCCTCGGTCAGTGCATTATAAGCCGTTATGGGCGTATACAGTTCATCAACCGTATACTCGCTCGACACGTTACCGTCAATCAGATGAACCATACCAATCCTGCGTCCCTCCAGGCTCCTCATCTGATCTGCAGTCATTATACCCTGTTCATATATCTCCTGCAGACGCTCGGCAAAAAACTCCTTGAAATACAAGGGGACCTCCCCTGCCAAGCTGTTCTCAAACGTACTTAGCCAAACATTCCGGATACTGTCCGAGACCTGATGGCGCACATTGTAGTAAGGCTCAAAATAACGCTCTATGCTGTCATTTTCCTTCCGCAACGCCTCCTCACTCTTAAGAACGGGAAAACTATCCTCGGCAATCAAGGTGGCATAATCCCAGGGCTCACCCACATTGTAATGGTAGATACGCATGGCATCTCTAGGCATCAGCCCCACCAGCACAATCACGGTGCCCACGATGAACAACACCCTCGTAATATAGTCCTTCCTGGACCAGTTATGTCTATGGTTATAACGACTCATCTCTTCATTGGCTTTAAATCAAGAAAGACCTGAAGCATAAACCTTCGGGATGTGCGAAATTACGAAAAAAAGACGAGTAATCGGAAAAAAAGTTATAATTTTGTGCCAAATATAGACTAAAAACACAAAACCAATGTCCGAAAGAAGAGTCAGAGTGCGTTTTGCACCAAGTCCCACAGGTCCCCTACACATTGGAGGTGTACGCACCGCCCTGTACAACTATCTGTTTGCACGTCAGAATGGCGGCGACCTGATTTTCCGTATCGAAGATACTGACAGCACACGCTTTGTACCGGGAGCCGAGGAATATATAATCGAATCATTCCAATGGCTGGGAATCAAATTTGACGAAGGCGTAAGCTTTGGTGGCAATCACGGTCCATACAGGCAGAGCGAGCGCCGTGACATATACCGCAAATACGTAAGACAACTGCTGGACAACGGCAAGGCATATATTGCATTCGATACCCCCGAGGAACTGGATGCCAAGCGAGCCGAAATCGAAAATTTCCAATATGATGCCCGTACCCGCGGACTCATGCGCAACTCACTTTCCATGAGCCAGGACGACGTAAAGGCACTTGTTGACGCAGGTACCCCATACGTCGTACGCTTTCTGATCGAACCGGGAGAAGACGTCCATGTAGACGACATGATTCGTGGAGACGTATGCATCAACAGCAGCATTCTGGATGACAAGGTCCTGTACAAAAGTGCCGATGACCTGCCCACATACCACCTTGCCAACATCGTGGACGACCACCTCATGGAAGTCACGCATGTAATCAGAGGCGAGGAATGGCTCCCAAGCGCACCTTTGCACGTATTGCTATATCGCGCATTCGGGTGGACAGATACCATGCCGCGCTTTGCACATCTTCCGCTCCTGCTCAAGCCAATCGGAAACGGCAAACTCAGCAAACGCGATGGCGACAAGCTAGGGTTCCCCGTATTCCCTCTGGAATGGCACGACCCCAAGAGTGGCGAGACCAGCAGCGGTTACCGCGAGAAAGGCTACCTCCCCGGAGCAGTATGCAATTTCCTGGCACTGCTTGGATGGAATCCAGGTGAAGGCCAGTCCGAGATTATGAGCCTCGAAGACATGGTACGTCTGTTCGACCTGAGCAAGTGCAGCAAGAACGGAGCAAAGTTTGACTACATCAAGGCTGCATGGTTCAACCACCAGTACATGATATCACGCGATGACAGCGAGTGGGCACCAGACTTTGCAGCACTGCTTGAAAAACAAGGTATACATTCAACGCCCGAGAAGCTCACAGAGGTAGTTCGCATGATGAAGCTCAAGGTCGTCGAATACACCGATGCCCAGGGCAACAAGAAAAAACGCAACATCAGCTTCATCACCGACATGTGGCCGCTTACAAGATTCTTCTTTGTCGCACCTGCACAGTTCGACTGCGAAGACAAGTTCATCAAGAAAAACTGGAAGGAGACCTCCGCTTCCGATATGGCAGCCCTTGCAGACCGTCTGGAGAAAGTCAGTGATTTCAGCTTAGCAGGCCTGAAGGCCGAGATAGACCCATGGGTCGAAGAGACAGGCATAAAGCCGTGGAATGCATGGCGCGTATGCCTTGTAGGCGAGGGACAAGGTCCCGATATGTACGAACTGGCTGCCTTCCTGGGCAAGGAAGAGACCGTTCGCCGCATGCACTTCGCAATACAGACGCTGGGATAATCAGTCTACATCAAAGTATACAACGGCAGACCTGTACTCAGGCCTGGACAACAGGTATTGCTGTACCTGAATCAGACGTGTACGCGCATCGGACATGTTTGCCGACGTCTCTATCTTAACCAGTACCTTGCGTATATACATAGCCTGCACACGGGCTATTGCAGGCACGTCAGGACCTATGACACGATGTGCAAAAACCCTGCGCAGCAACTGTCCCATTTCATTTGCAAGGTGATCCAGGACACGCTCGTCACGATGCTTCATGTACACATAGACCATGCGGCATAACGGAGGATAGCCAAATAACTGCCGCTCCTCCATCTGCCCATTGTACATTCCCTTGTAATCATTATCCACTACCTGCTGTATAATCGGGTTTTGTGCATCATGGCATTGTAGGATTACAGTACCCTTACCCTTGAACAGGACACTCCTGCCTGCACGGCCGCTTACCTGAGTCATCATCTGGAAGGCATGCTCGTAACTACGGAAATCAGGCTGATTCAGCATTGTGCTTGCATTCAGTATACCGACCAGCGTCACATTACGGAAATCCAACCCCTTCGTTACCATCTGCGTGCCCACCAGAATATCAGTCTCACCGCGTTGGAAACCCTCTATTATACCCTCGTATGCCTGACGACTTCTTGTCGTATCCAGATCCATACGCGCTATACGCGCCCCGGGCAAAGCCTTCTGCAACATCTCCTCGATACGTTCTGTACCGAAACCCCGGCTGCTGACATTGTCACCCTCGCACTGCGGACAATGTGTCGGAATCAGCTGTGAATAGCCGCAATAGTGACAAACCAGACGGTTTAACCGCTTATGCAATGTCAGACTTACATCGCAATGCGGACATTGCGGCACCCAACCGCACACCTGGCACTCCACCATCGGAGCAAAACCACGACGATTCTGGAACAATATGACCTGCTCCCTACGCTCCAGGCGATTACGCATCTCGTCCAACAGCATCGGACTGAACGGACCATGCATCATCTTCCTGCGTTTCATCTCCTTGATGTCGACTATCCTGATTTCAGGAAGCGTCACATTGCCATAACGCGTAAACAACTCCACCAGACCATACTTGCCCGACTTGGCGTTGTAATAGCTCTCCAGCGAAGGAGTAGCCGTACCAAGCAGAGTTCTTGCCCCCGCCATACGCGCCAGAACCAGCGCAACATTACGCGCATGGTAGCGCGGAGCAGGCTCAGTCTGCTTGAAACTGTTCTCGTGCTCCTCATCGACAATAACCAGTCCCAAGCGTTGAAACGGCAATAAAACACTGCTTCGCACCCCAACGATTATGTCGTAAGGACTACTGCCTACCTGTTTCTGATACACCTCCACACGCTCAGCATCTGTATACCTGCTGTGGTATACCCCCAGACGATTTCCGAATACACGGCGCAGACGCTGTGTCAACTGACTTGTCAGCACAATCTCCGGCAATAGGTACAGAACCTGTCTGCCCTCGTCCAAAGCCTTCTGGATCAGATGTATATATATCTCCGTCTTACCGCTCGAGGTTACACCATGCAACAGACATACATCCCTGTCGTGCCAACTACGTACAATCGAGGAATAAGCCTCATCCTGTACGCTGCTCAATGCCGGCAACACCGGTTGCACACCATCTTCACGCAAACACATTGATTCAGGTGCTATCCTGCTTACCTGCACCGTATACTGTTCCAGCAGGCCACGTTCCACGACAGCCTTCAGAATGGCAGGCGAACAGCCTGCAGCCCTCATCAGTTCCTCGCGCGTAATCTCCCTCAACATACCTGGATTGTTTGCCAAAAGCGCCGCGTTCACCCCCGCCAGTTCCACATAGCAAATCATCAACTGCTGCTGTTTGGGAGCAACACGCAAGCCCCCCATGGCCACATTCAGCCTGGTTGCATCAAAATAAGCATTGCTCAGCCTTATGCACGCCACAGTCTTGGGATGATATCGCACTACACCATCCTTCTCCTTCATACCCGATGGAATGGCTGCCTTGTACACCTCACCAAGCGTACACATGTAATAATCCGCCACCCATTTCCACAGTTTCAGCTGCTGTGGCAGCAGCACAGGATGATCATCCAGTACCGAAAGGATATCCTTTACCTCAACACGTCTGCCATCACCCTGCAAAGTTGCAGGTTTGGAAACCTGCTGAGAAATAGCCACAACCAACGCCGCATACTGCTTGCTCTTACCAAAAGGCACATTCACGCGACAACCCACCTGGACACTGTCGTCCAGATGGGCTGGTATATGATATGTGAATGTGCCCTGCAGCGGCAAGGGCAGCAGACATTCGGCAAACATGCTCCCTATCTCCTTTGTCTCCTGACAGAGATTCGCGGAGCACTGTTACCGCCGCCGCTACCTGACTTGGACTTGGTGGTCTTGGACGAGCCGGATGACACAGAACTGCCACCGCTGCGACGCGCACTCGAGAACACGCTGCGAGTCTTCCTGACCTTGCCCTGAGCTGCCTTGATACTGTCAGCCTGTGCAGCCTTGATGCTATCCTCATGGCTCATATGGCCCCAAACCTTGTCCTCGAAATCCACGATCTGCTTCTCTATCCTGTTCTGCTCACTCTTCATTGCAGAATCAGTCTTGCAGTACTGAGCCAACGCACGGCCCTGCATATTATTCGTCTTATAAATCTGGCCCTTGTACCTGGTTGTAGTGAAATAATCGTCAGCAGTCATATTCATGACATTGTTCAGGTTGCTTGCCATCATGGGCAACCTGGCCAGCCACGGAGCCACCTCGTCATAATTAAGCCAAAACATTGGATACGGAGTACTCTCCCCGCCCCACTCATCAGCACCGCGCATCAACACCGGACACAAAGCCGTCACCTTGGTCTGGAACGTACCGGTACGCTGATCCAGATACACACTCTCCTTCAGATAGTAACGCGTAACCTCGGCACTTGGAATATCACTGTCGTCCACCTGATACTTACCCTCACTTGGCTCCTCGTAATAAATACTGTATCTGGTCAGCACATCCTCGACCTTCAGTTTGTTCTTGTCCTCAAAGTTCTCCACACCGTCCAGCTTATACATATACGCATTTATCCTGCCGGTCAGCATAAGGCGGAACAAAAATGTGAACAGATTCACCTGACGTCCCATAGGCTCCACAGGGTAATACAGTGGAGCATTTTCATCCTTGGTCAGGTCCAGAGAACGATACACATCGCGTTTCCACACCACATCCTCGGGCATGGCATCCTTGGTAGGGAACTGCAGGGATGCACGGTCATTAGCATGAGCCTGCTTCTTCTGTGCAGCAGCATTACTGCTGGTAACCCTACGCTTCTGTGGCTGAGCCTGAACCAGACCAACACACGCGACTACTGCTAAAAACAAAAATATCCTTTTCATAATTCTTAATTTACAATAACCTCAATCGCTCCGTTCAGTGTACGCTGTACACCGTCAGGACCTTGTGCACGAATCTTTGTAATGAAGAAACGCTTGCCACGCGACAGACCACGCATCAGATTTTTCTGGCGATCCGTAAAGTTACTTCCTGCACTGACCTCAGGAACAGCATTACCCAGATTGTCAAAGAAAACAGTCTCAAAGCCAAGCACCTGAAATGGAATATTCAGCAAACCATCGTCAATTGCAGCCCCCAAGCCAGTTGCAGCCATCAGCGCACCCTTTGCTATTTTGCCACCCATGAAGTGACTGTCACCAGAAGGGATAAACGCCGTCGGATCAGGCAACTTGCGCACACGGTACGTAAATTTACCCATCTCCTGGCTGCGACCGTCATGATTGGCAATCACGGTAAATACAGCCTCTCCGCCCACATTCGTCGGACGTGCTATATAATGTCCGTCACCCTTCTGCACCAGCGAACCACCAGTCATAGACAACGATATCCTGCTCGTCGGAACGCCAGGCACACTGACACTTATCGGATTATCATAACCAGCATACAACACATTCATCAGGTCAGCACTCAAGGTTGCAGCAGGCGGAATCACCGTATATTTATCCGAAAATTCACGACGAATCTTGCGTCCCTCGCCATTAAGCATCTCGATAAAACCGCTGATTGTAAACTCGCCCGTGCTACTGCACACCGTCTCGTATATACCTTTGGAATTAGTAATCTCGCGACCACCCACATAAACCGATGGAGTACTGGTAGTATCCACAGCAGCCATGATGATCTGCGCCTCGTAGCGTCCGCCCTGCACTATTACACGGCTATTGGGAATTACATACGCATTGACCTGATTCACACGTATATCCTTCATATCGATATTGCCAATCAGCTCATGCAGGACCTCACCCTCGGCATAGCGAACGTCATTCTGCAACTTTGTCAGCATCGTCACCGCAGCCGCAACCGGCGTAGCCTCGAATATATATTCCTGCCAGTTCTTGCCCATAGCTCGGGCACCCTTGGGCACATCCGTACCCAGACTGGTCTCGATCAGACGGCGCTTTTTAGGATCGCTTACCATCTTGGTTATACGGCCGCGATAAATGGTGATGGCATTATACAGCTCCTTGCCGCGCGGTTCCAATGGAGAAAGCATCACCTGCGATGCAGCCTCCAGATCCTCACCGTTACGGATATTATGCAAATCAGCCTTCACGCCATCCGCCTTTCGCACAATAGCAAGCTTCAGTTCATCAGCCAGGTTGTACAGCGAATCACTCATCGCACGCACCCGTTGTGCCTTTTCGTACCACTCTCCTACCTTGGTGGGATTAGCCTTGTACTGCTCGGCAAAATCCTTGTATATCTCACCGTTGATATCAGCCGAGTTCCTTGTAGAAAGCTCCAGCTTCTCTGCAACAAGAGTAAAACCCTTCAGCACATCGTTACTGACATTCAGCGCCAACATGGCCATCAGCACGACGTACATCAGATTTATCATCTTCTGACGCGGCGATATCTGCTTTTTCCTTATTTTTGCCATTATGCCTTAGGAGCTGCTGCCTGCATATTCACGGTCAAGGCCTGAATCATGCGTGCGTAAACATTGTTCAATTCATTGATGTTCTCTGCCATCCTGCGAGTCTGCTCGTCAATCTGCTCTATAGTGCTCACCTGCTTGCTCAGACTACGCAACTGCAATTCATATACCGTTGATATACCAGTAACCGTGCGGTTCAGATTATCCATCTCCTCGCTATCCTCACCCATACGTGCAGCCTGCTCCCTGACACGAGTCAAGACGCTGGTCAGTTCCTTCAGTTCCTCGGCATAATTCCTTATAGCCTCCTCCACAGACGAAGGATCCGTAGCCTCTAACAGATCCGGTGAAAGTATGTTGCATGATGGCTGTTCAACAGCCGCCAAAGGCTGCTCAACGGCTGCTGTAGGCTGTTCCACAGATGCAACAGGCTGTTCCACGATTGCAGCAGACTGTACTGCTGCATTGTTCTCAGGAACGCGCTCTGTTACACGTTCAAAACCGGCAACTATAAACACGAACACCTCGGTACCCATACCTATGAACAACATCATATTGGCACCAGGCAAGTGGGTCAGTTTGAACAAAGTACCTAATATTACAATAGCAGCACCCCAGCTATATGCATATTGCATAAAGGTCTGACCGGCTATCGTGTCCATCCATTTCTGAATTGCATTGATTATAAACATAATTGAAGCCCTCTATCTGTTCTAGTTAAATTATTTTTTCTTAGTCATTCGCGAATTGTCGCTCACCATGCTGCGGACACAGCGGAATCCTATAAAGCTGCGAGGCTGGTTCTGATACTCGTATGCACGCCAGGCACTGCGTATCATGCTCTCGGGATCCTTCCAGCTGCCGCCGCGCACACTCTTCTTCTTCAAGCGATACGGATCCTCGATGGCAGCATTGTATTTCAATTCGGGATTCATGTCACTCATGGCATCCACGCCAGCCTCGGTATAAACCGTGCTCGTCCACTCAGCCACATTGCCAGCCATGTCGTACAAACCCGATGAATTGGCACTGAATATGCCACACCGGCTTGTAATCAAGCTACCATCCTTTGTATAGTTTCCACGATCAGGCTTGAAATTCGCATAAAAGCACCCTTTGTCACTCTTGGTTTCCTTACTCTCCCACGGGAAGGCATTACCCTCCTTGCCACGGGCAGCATACTCCCACTCTATCTCGGTAGGCAGGCGGAAACGCTGCAACTGTCTTGCATACGAACCCATACCGCGCATCAGGAACTCGGTACGCCACGCACAGAAAGCATTAGCCTGCTCCCACGTAACACCCACAACCGGATAATCATCATAGGCCGGGTTAGAGAAATACAATTTCATATAACGCTCGTTGTCGGCATTCTTGAAGTCATTAACCCAGCAAGTAGTGTCAGGATATATATTAACAATGTATGTATTCAGGAAATCCCACGGACCACTCAGCGGACGCGTAATCGTCTGACGCACAATACGGCCGTCATCCTCGACCCAGGCAGTATCCTTGGAAATCATAACATCGCTATTATCTACCGCATGATCCGTATTCAGGTCACGCTCCTCGGGATTCAGCCGATAACGGCGCTGAGCCGCAGCCGCATAATCATAAATCTCGTACCGATAGTTCATCTGACGGGCATCCAGCATACGCGTACCGTCAATAGGATGAGTAGTATATACACTCTCTATCGCACGCATCTCATCCTCGGTAGCCTTGCGCGAATTGGGAATCGGCTTGTTCCAGTTCAAGTGAGGCGTAACAGGATCACCGTTCTTGTCCTCCTCTATCTTGAACGTCTCGTCACCACCGAATGCAGGATCAGCCAGACGCTCGCGTATGATACTGTCTCGCACCCAGTTTACAAACTGACGGTACTTGGCATTACTCACCTCGTACTGATCCATCCAGAAACCATCCACACTGATGTCACGACGAGGGAAATCCGAACCCCACAGGGTATCATTCTCCTCAAGACCTATCTTCAGGCTTCCCTTACCCACGGCAACCATACCGTATGGAGTAGCCTCGGACTGACTGGAACCACGTACTCCAACCAGCTCACCACCGTTGGACATTGCGTTGGACGACCTGCCCATGCAACCGGTCAAGACAACAGCCGTTGTCGCCAGACAAACCACCAACGTAACAAAAATCTTAATTCTGTTCATTATCTGTATTTATGTTTTCTCTCAATTTCACAACCACCTTACACTCTGATGCATATTCTTACCCTTTTTGGCGAGGTTCATATCCATCTTATATCCCAGATGAATCTCGTGCGAACCGTTCTGTATCGCAATGCCACCCGTGTACATCTCATAGCTATATCCCAGATTCACTCCATGGAAATCAAATCCGAACAACAGCGCGACACTGATAGTAGGACTGTAGTTGATACCGCCATACATCTTGCCTTTCACACCATCGTAACAGAAACGCGCTGAAATATCACCTCGCCACGTCTTGAATTCGGAGCGGAACATCGCAGCCGTTCTAAGCGAGAACTCCGGCCTGTTGAACCGCAAAGTATGTCCACCCATTGCATAAAGCGTTCTCGGAACCCTTATCTGGTATATCTTTTCATCGCCCAGCCTGACTGTCGGAGCCAGCACATGCGTCACGGCAACTCCCGCATACCAGATATCCTTGTGCGAGAAGCGCAGACCAAGGTCCAGGTCGAATCCCGAACCAGTCACATTTCCCGTAGGCAGTACAGGATCACTGCTTCCACCCGACTCACCGGTTTCCACCTTACCGCCGTCAAATCCATCAGCAATAAATGCAAAGCGTACGCCCAGACTAAGCCTGTTCACCTTGCGCACCGGCTGGTGATAGGCATATTGCAACCATATACGCTTGTTGCTGAACAATCCTATCTTGTCATTCATAAACCCCACACCACCACCGTGACGCGGAGAAGACAAGAACCACAGCGGAGCATCAGCCTGCACCAGGAAAGTACGGCCACTGTCCTCGAAGCCCATCATTTCTATACGGAAGGCAGCCTTTATATCCAACTGCTTGTCCACACCCGCCGCTGCAGGATTATAGAAAGACTGGAATGACCAGTAATTTGTAAAAGCCACATCGTCCTGAGCAACAGCTCCTGCCCAAGCAAGTGCCACTATCAGTACAAACAACAGCCTCTTCATCACCTATTATAACGCACGGGAGCTCGGCATTATTGCCCAGCTCCGCAAAAAATATTATTCCCCCGCAAAAAACAAACGGCTAATACTCTTCCTCGTCCCACAGAAAATCCTCCTTGCTGGGATAATCAGGCCAAAGGTCCTCGATTGTTTCATACACATCACCCTCGTCCTCGATTTCCTGCAGATTCTCTATCACTTCCAGCGGAGCACCGCTACGGTTGGCATAGTCAATCAACTCATCCTTGGTTGCCGGCCAAGGAGCATCCTCCAACTTTGAGGCAAGTTCCAATGTCCAATACATATATCAGTTCTTTAAAATTCGCGTGCAAAGATAACAAAATTATCTATATGCAATACAATTTCACTAAAAATATCACTATACCAACGCTATTTTCTCCAAATGACCTCCTGTTTTCCATGCGACATGTTTTCTCGCAATGCAATCACATAGAGCAAATCACTCAGACGGTTAATATACTGCAGTATCCAGGCAGCAACACGTGCTTCGTTGCCAAGACGCAATATACAGCGTTCTGCACGGCGACATACCGTCCTGCACACATGAGCCTGTGCCGCACTCTGAACACCACCCGGCAGCGTAAACCCGCGCCAAGGAGGCAAAACCCGCTGGAACTCATCTATACTACGCTCCAACGCCTGTACCAGAGGCTCACCTTCATTATCTACATCACCATCCTCCGTAGCCAGCCTGGCACCTATGTCAAACAGCACGTTCTGACAATCCACAATAACGTTTCGTACGGTTTCATCGACACATAAGGCATGCAATAGCCCCATATTGCTGTTCAGCTCATCCACAGTACCATACGCCTCCAGACGTACACAACATTTACTCACACGTTTGCCTCCTACCAGGCTTGTCATGCCACAATCCCCAGTTTTTGAATAAATAGCCATAGCCTATCCGATTACCAATTAACTATATAATCCTGCTTGTTCAGTTTCGCAAGACAAAAAGCAATCCCAATATCATACAGGTCAAAAGTTACCGTGACCTGCGGATTACGCTTTACCCACAGCCACTCGTCACGGTATCTGTGGATGTCCGTCAGCACCAGCATCAACCCCTCGTGAAACTGTACCTCAGTAGCATTTTCTGCCGATTTTACCGACATGCCCCCCTTGTCCGCTGTCCAGAAATTGCTCAGGCGGAACAACAGGTGCTGATGCCTACGATAGCGGAAGCGCTGCCACCATTTCAACCCACGGTCCATCTCTATGTACGCATAGTACGCATCATGCTCCTCCAGCACCTGCTTGATAAAGCCGAAGGCAAAAGGAGAATGCACCCCGTAACCATTACGATAACGAATGCGCCTGAGCCAGATGTATGGATTGGAGAATAACAGCATCTTGCAACAACAAAGGTACTTAAAATTACATACATATTATGCACACACGATGTAAATTGTGTAAAATAATGTTAATAAATACTAACGCCAAACATTTTTTTCGCACACGCATATCCACGTAAACGAATAATATGTATCTTTGCCATACGGAAAACAAGTGAAAACTTACATTTTTAACTAACCTAATTATTAACTTAAACCAAAACAGCATGAAAAAGATTTTCTCTTTTCTCAGTCTTCTGTTGATGGCATTCACGGTACAGGCACAGGTTTATGTGCTCAATACCGAGGATGAGGGCGGCGAACCAGTCGTACCCGGGGCATACGATGCCGAAGAGGTTACAACATGGTTCAGCTCACCATTTACAGATCCTGGCGAGGGTTCTATCGCAGGACTCTTTGATGGTGACCAGAGTACGTTCTGGCACTCCAACTGGCACAATGGTAATGCCTCAAACGGTGTACACTACCTGCGTGTTGACCTGCCGGAAGGTTTCTGGGATGACAACACCGATTTCTTCCCAGGTGGCTGGGGCTTTGGATTCGGCCGCCGTTCTGGCGCTCAGTCCGACCACATCACCAAGATATCCGTATGGGGTATCCCTGCCGACAAAGTGGCAGCTGAGGGTGAAACCAAGAAGACCTACACCAAGGATGAATTGGACTACCTTGGCGAGTTCGAGTGGACCTTTGGTAACAACACCGAGTGGAAATACTCTGACGTCATTTCCGACATGAGTTACAACGCCATCTGTTTCTTCGAGGAGGCAACCACCAACAACCGCGGTTACTGGCACTTGGGCGAGTTCCGCATCTATGGTACAGTCGAGGGCGAGTGGGTTGACCCACGCCAGGCTGCTATCGAGGCACTGCAGGGAGTTACTGACGGCTGCACCGAATTCAACGACGAAGAATCACGCGAGACATGGTTTACAGAACGTGTAGGTACAAAGCGCGGTCAATACGACCCGACCCTTGCCAATGCCTACGCAGCGGCTTTCGATTCTGCCAAAGAAATCCTGGATGACTGGATTGCACAGGAAACTGAGTCCCAGTACACACTGGATCAGATTAACGCAGCCAAGACCGCACTGACCGATGCCAAGACTGCATGTTATGCCAAGACTGCAGCAGCACAGCAGCTGGCAGTTGCCCCAGGCTACTACATGATTGTAAGCTCACTGGACTTCCAGGGCACATATACCGAGACTGCCTATTACACAGCCGAGGAGGCCGATGCATGGAACGAAGAACATGCCGAGGAGATTGATGCCGGTAGCGTTGAGCCCGTAAGTGAAGGCGATCCCTACCAGAGAGATGTTACAGGTTCCGTTATCAAGTCTATCTACAACAATAACGGAAATGCATCTTGGAAGACCTACGAAGAAAAGGCTCCTTACCTGTTCCGTATTGACAAGGGCGAGTTCAAGAGCGATGCCACACACCGCATCTTCCCGGGTACCGACCCAGACAATGTCTACAAGATCATCAACATGCAGAACGGCTACACATTCGGTAGCATCACCCAGTCTGCACAGGTTAGGTTTGTTGAGGCCAACGACAGCGTATTCGCATTCGACATTGTTCCTGACACATACGTTGACGGAAACCAGGTAATCAACATCCGTAATGCCGGTACACCTGGTGAGACCGGTTACGGAATGCTCCATTGCGCCGGTCATGGCGGTGGCACTGGTGTTAGCGGCAACATCGTTGGTTGGACATGGCCTGCAGGTGCATCACAGTGGTACCTGAAGCCTGTTACCGACGAGGAGGCAGAACAGTGGCTTGCCACTGACGAGAATAGGGCACAGGTTATGCTGAACAGCGCAAGCCCTGTTGTTGCAGCAGTTCCCGCTCAGATCGAGATTGCCAAGGACCAGAAGGCAACCGTTCACGAGGACGAGCCTATTATTGAAAGCGGTGAGCAGTTCTCTTCTCCATACACAACACTGGACAGCCAGTCAACTACAGTTGAAGATATCTTCGCAAACCTGATTTCCGAAGAGGGTTCTACTTACTGGCATTCAAGGTGGGAGAACGGTGTAGTCGGTGCAGACATCCACTACCTGCAGGTTGCTGATGTGGACTGCAACAACTTTGCAGTGAAGATGACACGTCGTAATGTCCAGAACGACCACATCACCAAGCTGCGCGTAAAGGGATATATGGAAAATGACGAGAGCCTGACATTCGAGGACGGTGCAGACCTTGGTCTGTTGACCATTCCGTTCGGAGCCAAGGGCGAAACAACCACATCATCCAATGTTATCGATGCATCCGGTTATCCAGTACTGCGTTTCTATCCTGAGGAAGAAGTTGACCAGAACGGCAAGGTAGCAAGCCGTGGCTACTGGCACGCAGTCAAGTTCCAGATGTATGCAGCCGAGGTAGGCTACTACCACGGTGATGCCGAGACAACACAGTATGCTCACCGCAAGGATCTGGCTGACGCTGTCGCAAATGCTGTCAAAGCATGGAACGAGTCAGCATGGACATCTGCCGAATTTGCCGAGGGTTACACTCCCGAGGAGGGCACCGAGCCACGCAGCATCGAGGACATGAAGACTCAGTACGATGCACTGATGAACGCCTACGAGGCATGGAAGGCCGTATATGCAGATCCTACAAACCTGCGCGCTGCCATTGCCGGTGCCAAGTCCGATGTTGACATGGTTGTCATCGGTAACAACCCAGGTGAGTGGCAGGAAGGTTCTTCAACACTGAAGACTGCTTACGACAATGCAGTTGCATACGACCTGGCTTGCGAATTCAACGGTCAGGAGGAAATGGACGCTTACACCCAGGCAATTGCCGATGGTAAGACTGCCGATCTGGCTACTGCCAACAAGATCGTTCCTAACAAGTGGTACAAGCTGCACTTCGCAAGCGAGGAACTGTACGACAACGCAGGTTGGGACAAGACAGGTGCCAAGGCTACCTACATCAAGTACAATGACGAGCAGGAAGAGCCAGCCGGCGAAGGTCCGGACGATCCAAAGATTGCTCTCGAACTGTTCGGCAGGTACGTTGCTGCAGGTAAGTATGTTGAATCCTACCTGGACGAGAACGGTGATGCCGTAGAGGTTATCCGTCATAAGGACGGTGAGGAATACATCGACTCTTCACGAGTATCAAGACCACGTCTGTGTGTAGACGGTGAGACCCTGAACGAGGGTAGCAACATCATCTTCACAAACGAGGAAATTGGTGATGAAGGCCTGTTCCGCTTCGTTGAAGCAACCGACACCACCTATTACATCCAGAACAAGGCTACCGGCCTGTACCTGAACCTGAACAGCTCTAACAAGGTTATCCTGAGCGTTACGCCTATGACATTCAACACCCAGGCTATCGGTTATGGTGCAAGCCTTATCTACAGCTTCTACATCAGCGGCGAGAAGGTCAATCCTCTGCATGCCGAGCGCTCTACCAACACTCTGGTAACATGGAATGCTACAACCCTGGGGTCTAACTCAATGCTCTTTATCGAGGACGCAGAGACCGAGGGTGATGCAGGTTCTCTCGAGAACGTTTCCCTGAAGCTGTGGCCAGGTTCCCTGTATGCATACACATTCCCAATGGACGTAACATTCGATCCTGCTCAGGTTGAGGTATTCGACGCTGCCGGCTTCGAGGTTGTTACCGACGACGAGAACAAGAAGTACGAGAACACTGTTATCCTGGCTAATGCCGAGGGTACATTTGTCAAGGCAGGTACTCCTGTTATCATCCGCACTCTGGACGAGTATCCAGGCAAGCGTTCCGACTTGCTGACCGAGGCTAAGGCTCAGTGGGTTGAGGGAGAAGGTGCAGAGACCGTAACCCGTCAGTACCAGTTGGAGAAGACTGCCGAGTTCGACAATGAGTACTATGTAAATGTTAGCATCGCTGCCGGCAACAAGTACATCAGCGAGGTTCCCGAGGCAACATCCATGCTGGTTGGCGCATTCGGTAAGGTTACCGTTCCAGCAGGTACAACTTCGGTATGCCCTGCAGAGAACAGCGTAGCAAAGGCAACTGCTGGCGTATTCCAGGCATTCGTTGCTGTTCCAACCGATCAGATCCAGACTGGTGCCAAGTACAAGTGGAACTGGCGTGTTGGCCAAGTTGAGCCCGCTTACATCGTAGGTGATGCCAACGGCAATGGCGAGGTAGAAATCGGTGACGTTACATCTGTACTGACACTGATGGCTACACCTGAGGCTGAAGGTTACAACAACAAGGCTGCAGACGCCAACATGAATGGTGAGATTGAGATTGGTGACGTAACCACCATCCTGACAATCATGGCCAACGGCAACCAGTAATTATTAACCGTAATAATAATATAATTAAAACAATATGAAAAAGATTATTTTTTCGGTACTCGCCTGCTTCGCTATGCTGTCTGTAAGCGCACAGACCGTTACCATAGAGAACCTGAACTACGTAAAGGGCGAGGCCGGTACATTTGACATCTGCGTAAAGACTGACGCTGATATCTTCAGTGCCTACAGTTTCTACATGTACTTCCCCGAAGCTTTGAACTTTGACAGCAAGAAGAGCAAGGTTCTTGTTGACGGTGACTGTGTCGCAGATAACGACATGAGCTACACATGGACTGCTACGACAGCAATCCCCGAGAAGGCAGGTTACAAGCGCATGATGCTGGCTGCCTATGACGGAGACAATGCCGTAATGGCTACAAGCGAGGGTGGTTCCCTGGTAACTATCAAGTATCTGGCAAGTGATCTGGATGTAGAGGTATTGCCTATCATCATCCAGAAGATTGCCTTCGCAGAGCCGAATGGTACTTCTCATCCTGTTGAAGGTACTGTATCAGCTATCTTCAATTTGGACAATGACAAGGCTGCCAACGGTGCAGTTGCTTACGACCTGACAGGTCGCAAGACTACAGCCAACGCCCCCGGCGTCAAGGTCATCAACGGCAAGAAGGTGATTAAGTAATCTTACAGGCGCTAAGCTTTAAGATACAACACAACGGCGCTCTCCCCCAAAGGGAGGGCGCTTTTTTTGCCTCTAGCCTGCTCCTAGCGTCCTCTTAGGGTGCTCCTAGGGTGCTTCCAGGGTGCTTGTCGAAGCACCCTGGAAGCAATGTCATTACTATCTAGGAGCAAGGTGAGCGAAGGCTGGGCGAATGTTAAAAAATGGCTTTTTGCAGTGATAAGTTCTTATAATTTGTTACGGTCTGCGGCGCTTTTAAAATAAAATAGGTATATTTACATGCGCAAAATGCATATTTACAAACCTAAACAATACTTAATCACTATGAACAAAAGGTTACTTTTATCCGTATTAGGATTGGTATTCTGTATGTTTGCAATGGCTCAGCTGGTGACACCTGAGGTGGGCAAATACTACAAGATCGTGAACCAGAATCCTGACAAGGCGGTTTCGGCCGAGGGTGTAACTCATGGCTTTGTAATACAGGAGAACAAGGTATCCCATGGCTTGAATGCCGTGGAGCCGGGCAGCAGTGCGGCATATCAGCAGATATGGTACTGTGCAAAGACTGGTCAGTTCAAGAATGCGCTGACACAGAGATACATCGGTACTGCATCGCGTTCGGTACAGGTTCAGACTGTAACGAATGCTACGACGCTGACAATGACTGCGGTGAACACTGCCAATGCCGAGCACTTCCTGCTCACCAACGGTATGCAGCTGCATGCCGACGGCAGTAACGTGGTTGTAGGCTGGAATGATGAAGGAAACAAGTCCAACTGGTGGCGGTTTGAAGAGGTTACGGACATTGATGCCAGTGACCTGGCACAGGCACAGGCCGACTATAACACTGAGCAGGCACAGAAGGCTGCGCTCGAGGCTATCGTTGCGAAGGAAAGCACGTATGCACCTATTGTACAGGGCTACTTCAGCGATGGTGCCTGCACGGTACTGAAAAATACATACAGCAGCAAGACGGACGAACAGATGAAGTCGATAATGACAAGTGACGGTCTGCCTGAGCAGGTGCAAACCATCGTACTGCGTATCAAGAATAAATGGAGTGACGAGCTGAATCCTGCCATCTCCGAGCAGTTCCGTGTGGCCGAATACAAGTGCTACACCAGGCAGGGAATCAAGAATCAGGTAAAGTCAACGCAGTTGGGTGACCAGAACAACCCTACGGGTATATGGATGAATTCCCTGCAGTTGATGTATGTGTTTGTCGAGGGCGACATTCCATCGGGAACCCAGCTTAACATCGTTGGCGGCAGCGGTGCAGAGATTGACCGCCAGTATTGGTATGGAGGCACACAGTTGCACTCGGGAATGAACATCATTTACAACGGCAACGAGAATTCGTACATGTGGATTATGTACACTGCCGAGGGTGACCTGACAAAGAATATATCTCGTTTCCCTGCCCTGAAGATTCATATCGAGGGTGGTGACGTGCTGGGATATGCCGACGTTGCCGGCAAGAACGAGGCTGATGCCAACAGCGAATACGAAAAGACCCTGAAGCATGCCAATGCTATGATGAATGCAAGGGGGGTATCTACCAAGAAGATGAACTTTGCCGTCAAGGGTGAGCGCGGTCTGTTCCTTTTCCCTGTTGACTGCTATAATCAGATATGGAGCAGCAGCACAAAGTGGGGTTACAAGATATACAAGAGCATGAAATTCTACGATGATGTACTGAAGTGGGAATGGAGTGCAATGGGTTGGCAGGATCGCGTCGAGGCAGGCGAGGCTACCGGGCGTGAGGGGCTGGATCCGGGCTCGGGCTTTGCCTACTATCCGAGCAAGATAAACAACCTGGCGGCTACGATGATGTTGTATAACGGCAAGAATCCGTACAGCTCGGACAACTATACGTGTATGCCGAGCGTGGGGGCCGTGGAGAGCTCGTACAATGCGGAGAGGGAGAACTTTGACACTTGGTGCGTGGGTCACGAGTCAGGTCATAACAACCAATCTACCATCAACCTGCCATCCAGCATGGAGTCATCCAACAACTATTTCTCTAACATAATCACCTACCAGTGGGGCTATCGCATGAGCCGCGGAATGAACTTTGACGAGAACCTGCAGTATTGGAAGACAAAAACCATGTTCCCACAACGCAGCATATCAATGACATTGCGTATGTGGTATAACCTGTACCTGTACTACCATCTGGCAGGGCACAACAAGGGCTTCACACAGAAACTGCACAAACTGTTGCGCCAGAGCCCGCTGATGTTCGGTGGTGACGGATGGTACGAAGGCGGTGGCTCGGACGGCAACGGCGGCGCCAATATGGGTCAGGCTGCCAACAGCTGGCTCAAGTTCTACGAGAAAGCCTGCGAGGCTGCCGGCGAGGACCTGACTGAATTTTTCCGCCTGTGGGGATTCTTCTACACCTCGCAGGAGGCGCAGTATGCAACGCAAAATCCCAATAATGGCAAGTGGTATGTATATTGCGGCGACTACACCTCGTATTACGTCGAGAGCACACAGGCTATGATTGACGCAGCCATTGCGCGTGTCAAGAAAAAGGGTTACCCCGAGAACAAGCAGATTATGTTCATCGAGGATCGTCTGGAGGCCCAGGAGAGATATGACATAAATGCGACTGAGGGGGCCATAAAGCCTGACAACGGCGGTACGATACGTACGACGGAGTGGCTGAAGAAGTATCATGGCGACATCGGCTTTTTCAAATACTACCAGGACGGCAAGATGAAATTGGCAAAGGCCGAGGACTATACGTACATGGTTACCGGAGGTGAGGTTAAAATCAAGGTAAAGTCCGGGTGCGAAAACAATGGTGTAGGCATCATTGTCTATAAGGAAGACGGCACGATTGGCTGGCTCAGCAACCGTTTCAACTTCACCATGCCAGCCGAGGTTGCTGCAGGCAACTACAAAGTTGTGATTATCAATGCAGACGGCAGCGAGGTGGAAATCATGAATGCCCTGGACAGCGATGATCCTGACGTGCTGAAGGACGTGCTGACAAACGCAGTGAATGCTTCCAAGACTTATACGAATATGTCGAGCAATGCCAAGGTAGGTTGGTACACAACAGATGCTGTCGCAAACCTCAAGAGCCTGGTCACACAGGCCAACAATGCCATTTCGTCAAGTGACAGTGAGCAGTACAAGACACTGGCCAAACAGATTAATGCCGAGATGGTTGACGTGGAGAGCAACGGTGAGAAGACCCAACTGGAGAATGCCGGCATCTACTACTTGCAGAATTTTGAGCGCGGACATTTCCTGACTACCAACTACAGTTGCAGCGAGACTAAGACGGCAGCCAGCCGCTGGGTTCTGATTCCTGTCAAGAATGAGCCCGGATATTTCTACCTGCAAAACAACAGCACCAAGAAGTATGTTAATTTCTACGACGGTTATACCTATAATGCCGCAACCCAGCAGGATGCCACTAAATTCCACATGGAGGACTATGGCCAGGGTGCATTCTGCTTCGCATTCAGGAACAACAAGGACAAGACGATGTATATTAACGAAACACCGACATGGAACGGCACTATAAGCTGGAGCTGGGCAAGCGGCTCGGCATGGGTCATCGAGCGTTACAGCTACATCAACCCATACGTTGACACCGAATTGATGAACAAGCTGATTGAAGACGAGAAAGCACTGGTTGACATGGTTGCCATATACGATGCTACACCTCATTCCGTAGGGTTGCAGGTGACCGACCAGGCATCGGCAGGCTATCTGTCGTGCAATCTGGGTCCACAGGCGCACAGCAATCCGAGTTACTACACCATGAGCAAGTTGCTTGATAACAACAAATACTCTTTCTTCTTCTCAGCCAAGCCGGACGAAGGTGTGACTCCCGCGCTGACGGTTGACCTGGGCGAGGGTAATACGCTGAAGGCATTTACGCTGAGACTGGTTACTTCTACGTCAAACAAGCCTGCAAAGATTATTGTGCGACGTAGCAACGATGCCAACACCTGGTACAACGTAAAGACATTTACCGGTCAGTTCCCCGACGCTGTCAAGGAATTTGAGCAGAGCGTATCCACTGCAACGGCATCAAGGTATTTCCAGTTCCAGTTCAGCGAATTCCAGAACGAAGCATCAGGATACGAGGGAGCATTGCGCCTGGCTGAATTTGGCATGACTACAACCGACGTAATAAACGAGATGCGCGAGGAGTACAAGGACATCATGAGCGGTACGACACCGGGTACGACCCTGGTTGCAAACTGCAAGAAGTACGAGGCTACTTGCGAGGAAGCTCTCAAGGGTGATCCTTCGCCGTTGTCATACCTGACTCCGTACAAGAATCTGCTGAATGCGTATAACAAACTGGCCGAGGCTATAGGCTGGCAGGACTTTGACCCGACGGGAATACTGAACCTGGAGGAAAGCGGCAACGAGGATGCTGAGACCGAGGGTGTTGCCTATGACCTGACGGGCCGCAAGGCTGCCGGTAACGCAAAGGGTATAGTTATCGTCAACGGCAAGAAGGTGGTCAGATAAGTTTGCAACTTGACTGGCTTGCATAAAAAAATTCGCTCTCACAAAACTGTGGGAGCGTTTTTTTTATATCTTTATGGCGCAAATATATAATATAAACCCTAAAATCTATCATACAATGAAAAGATTCATGACTTGTCTTGCAGCACTGGCAATGGCTTTTTGCATACATGCGCAGGATACAAAGGTAGCGATTAAGACTATTACTACGTCACCTACGACCTACTATGGCAGTAATACCGTCTCACTGGCGTATGACGGTAACACCAGCACTTTCTGGCACAGCCTGAGTATCGACAACCAGATAACAATGACGGTGACGCTGAAGGCTGTATCCCATGTGGACTATGTCAGGTATACTCCGCGTCAGGACGGTAATTCAAACGGCAACTGGGATATGGTCAGCCTATATACTGCTCCTTCGACGACATCCATAAGCTACACCCTGATTGGGACATATTATCTGGACGGCAGTTCTAACAGCTATGATTTTCCCCTTGGAAACGACGGGGCCGACATAGGTCGCGTAAGGTTTATAATCAAAAGTGGTGCGGGAAACTTTGCAAGTGCCGCTGAAATCGAGTGTTTTGCCAAGGACAGAGCAAAGCAGCAGGCTTTTGAACAGTATTTCAGCGACAATCTGTTTACTCAGCTGAAAGATGGTGTAACCAGCAGCGAAGGCATAGAGGATGCTGACGTCAAGAAACTGGTGGACAACCTTCTGTCCGACGCGGATGGATACAAGAAATTCCGTGTAGGTGAATACGAGGCTTATCGTCCTACCGAGGATCTGAGGGTGGAACTGAGGACATCGTCTGTGTACAGCAACTACGAGAATCCCACGGGTGTTTACCTGAAGGCAGGCGAGGAATGCTGGGTCGCTGTCGAGGGTATAGGCAGCGAGGCCGTGGGGCTGAAGATACAGAGCTGGGGTGAGCAGGGAACTGCCGGCAGCAGCTATGGCCTGACGAACGGATTGAACTATATAAAGGCTACGACCGAGGGTAATGTATTCGTAAATTACTATACGACGAAATACGAGACGGCGCCAAACGTAAGGGCGCATTTTATAAATGCCCCACGCCAGGGATACTGGGACAGCAGGACGATGACTAACACGGACTGGAAATGGATTATGGCTAACAAGGAGGTGGGTGACCGCACCTCAAGTGACAAGACGATAATCATAACGCAGAGCGAGCATGCCGAGACGGCTTATCCTGCGTATGCCTGGAAGGCTAACTGTCCGACGAATATCGTTGAGACCATGCGACTGTACGAGGGTGTGCAGTGGGCTGAGCGTGACATTATGGGTCTTGACAGGTACGGGCGCCAGACAAAGAACCGTCAGCTGTTCTATGTGAGTACGTCGGGATTCATGGCTGCAGGATACGAGGGTGCCTGGTGTCACTACAACTCGCTGGCCGCAATCATGAAGCCTAACAGCAGTGAGTTTGACCTGTGGGGCGTAGGGCACGAGTGGGGTCATAACAACCAGATTACGCCCGGTTTCAAATGGACGGGATGCGGCGAGACGACGAACAACATCTATGCAAGCTGGGCTCAGCTGCATTTCAGCGGCAAGGCTTCATCATACCTGCGCCTGGAGGATGAGGTAACGGGTATAAACGACTACAGCAGCATGCGAGGCGGTCGTATGCAGGTCTATTTCGAGGAAGGTGTGCGCAAGGGCGTGCAGTGGCAGTTGCAGGACGGTCCTGACTATCATGGCACAGAGCCTGGTGACGATGGCGGACGAAACTATGACCATTTCGTAAAGCTGGTTCCGTTCTGGCAGATGAACCTGTGGGGAACGAAGGCTGGAAAATGCCCGGACCTGATTCCCATGATTATCGAGAACCTGCGCAAGACATCGTACAGCACCCTGTACAATATGAATAACGGTCAGATGCAGCTGAACTGGATAAAGGTCGCATGTGATTCTGCCAAAATCAATCTGCTGCCGTTCTTTGAAAAGGCGGGTATGTTCAGGGAAATCGACCGTGTGATATATGACTATGGCAACGTCCGTACTACCATCACGACTAAAATGCTGGACGAGGTACGCACGTACGTCAAGAATAAGAAATACCCCGAAATGACCGAGGAAATCAACTATATAAACGGGCATAACTGGGAAATATACAAGAAAAATGCGAAGCTGAGCATACCGGCGATAACAGGTACGGGATGCACGCGGAGCGGAACGCTGGTGAAGGTAATGCATTCGTCGGTGAAAAATGCCGTAGCATACGAGACGTATGACAGTAATGACAACCTGGTTCGCATCACGATGTACGGTCTTGGGAGCGATGATGCCCATTCGTATACTCAGGTGCTGTATCCGACAAGCGAGGATGCTGCGTACATAATGGCTGTGGGATATGACGGCGAGCGCAAGGTGATATATCGAGGACAGGCTGCCACACTGAAGAGCGACAGGTTCTATTCCCTTGTAAGCAAGAGCACGGGCGGCGCCTTGTCGTGCGGAACCTCGACATCCGTCGACCTGGACAACAATCTCACGTGGTCCGTGACACGTGCTGCAGAAAATGCAGGCAGGGCGGATCAGATATGGGCATTGCAAAACATTGACGGCTACAAATACCTGTACAATCCTCAATCGGACTGCTACCTGGGCGGAACCGGCAACACGGCATTTACACAGTTATATCCGGCAGGCGATGCCGCGTACTTTACCTTTGACAGTGTAGATGAGAACGCAAACACCTGGACGGTGGCACTGAACGGTGGCAGTCAGTACCTGAACTCGTACAGTTCGACAAACACCGGTTACTGGAGCGGTGGCAGCGGTGACGCAAACAACGTCTGGACAATCAAGGAGGTCAAGGAATACAATGCAACACTTAACAGCTATGGTTTCCTGAACACCTGTCTGCCGTTTGCGGTAACAGTTCCCGATGGATATACGGCAAATATAGTAACTGGCATAAAGAAAGACGGTAATGTGACGTTTGCGATAATGGAGGAACTGACCGGTGTGGTGCCAGCAAGGACCCCGATAATCCTGCTGGGGAAAAAGAGCACGACTTGCAAACTGACCCTGGTATATGGCGACGATACTCCAGCTCCTGCAGTGAACCTGCTGAAGGGTTCCAACCTGAAGACAACGGGATTTGCCAAAGGTTCGGTAATGTCAACTGCAACTACGGGCGTTGCCACTGACATAGATTGTGCCGTGGGCGCACTGAAGGCTTCGACACTGACATACGCTGCGATGAATAAGTCCTTCCTGATGACTGAAGATACGGACAATGCCCAGGTTGCCTACCTGACCCTGGACAGCAATCCTACACCTGTTACCGATATCACGGCAGCAGATATCACGGCAAGCGAGGACATTTATGACCTGCAGGGCCGCAGGGTGGAGAAAACGGTGAAGGGAGGAATATATATTATAAAAGGTAAAAAGGTTATAAAGTAGTAGGAAATAGAAAAGTTTTTTTATAACTTTACGGGCGGAAAGTTATCATATAATGAAGAATTCTTCGAAAAAAACACATAAGACGCCCGTAACTGTATCCAAGAATGGGAAGACGGGATTTCGCCTTCCCATTCTGCCTGTATTGTCAATAATGTTTGTATTGACATATATCTGGGCGGCCTGGTACTACGGAGATGTACTGAGAATGGCGCGTGAGCGCAGTTTTTGGGTAATGTCTTCGGATCAGATGGATTTTCTGCTGAGCAAGGAGTTTGGCGGTCTGTGGTATATTGGCAGATTGTTGCTGCAACTGTTCAGGTATCCCTGGCTGGGCGGCCTGGTTCTGGCCGCAATAATAACCCTGGGTACATGGTGTCTTGGCTATGCTATGCGTCTGTCGCCAAGGTGGAGATGGCTGCAGTATATTCCTGCCGGTGCATATATGATGTATATTGCATACGAGGGAATAAACCTGTTCTTTGAGAACGAGGGCGGCATAATAATGGGCATACCGTTCTGCATATTGCTGATACTGCTTATCTGGACTGCCCTGATTGCAAGTTTCTCGCGCAAGAGGATGCCTGCACTGGTATGTATTCCCAAGGACGAGACAAGATGGCAAAACTGGTCTCAGGTGCTGATGCTGGTCGTGATATTCGGTGTGCAGGCTGCGTGGACCGAACTGCAAAGACCCTATACCCGTGTCATAGCAAAGGAGAATGTATGCCTGCTGAACAGCGACTGGAAGGGTGTAATGGATGTTGCACGGGCAAATGCTGAGATTTCGCACCGCCCTATTGCGGCAATGTATGCCATAGCGCTGGTTGAAACGGAGCAGATTGCTGACCGCATGTATGATATCCGTCTGGATTATGACTCGCTGTATCTGCATGGCCAGAGCGGTGAACACAACCTGTCGCTGTGCCTGTATCAGGAGGATTGCGACTATTATGCCGGTTTCATCCAGACATGTATGCATCATGCCATAGAGCGTGTAACGATGATAGGGCCTAACATTCATTCGCTGGAGCTGCTTGCCAAGTGCTCGATACTGCGTAATGAGAACGAGGCTGCATACAAGTATCTGCGCATACTAAGCGGCGTTCCATTCGAGGGTGATTTTGTCAGGAAATATCTTGCTTACGTTGGTGATTCGGCAATGATTGCGGATGATCCGGAAATGGCTATGATACGCAAGCTTGAGCCTATACATGACTCTTTTGAAAACAACTATCAGCAGCCTACGTTCATGGGGTATAACCTGGCTTTGGTTGAGGGGCGCAGCAGGAATGCGCTGTATAACTCGCTGGCATGTTGTATCTATACAAAGGTAATGCCTGCATTCATGTTGCGCACGGAGCCCTTGCAGGGGCAGACGCCTCCGGAAAACGTGAGCGATGCGTTGTGTCTGATGTCGACCAAGGACCCCAGCATTATGAAACGTTTCAACGGTCTGGATCTGCGTTATACGATATTGTCAAGCAGGATTGCAGAGATGAAACAATACATGAAGGACCGTCCGAAATATGCGAAGGAGCTGTTCCCGAAATTCAAGGGGTATTATCCCTACTATTATTTCTTCGGCAACCTGAAGGCTACGAGGAAGAATAATGATACGGCAAGCAGTAGTGCCGGTGTTAACTGAGAACGGGCGGGTTATCTTATTTGAATATGAAACGACTATTATATTTCCTACTGATACTGGCAATAACAGCCTGCACCAAGAGCTACGATGTCCCTTCGCAATATGCGGATGTGGCCGAGCAGGCTCCGATATACCCTGACTACAGGGATATTGTGGTTCCTGAGAATATTGCCCCATTGAACTTTATGGTAAAGGATGCCAAGGGTCTGGTGGCTGTGTTTGAAGGGACTAATGGCAGTTACCTGACTGTTAGCGGCGAGGACCGCATTGACATTGATTCGGCCGAATGGCGTAAAATGCTGACTGCCGAGAGGGGGTCTGACATAAAGGTTACGGTGTATGCCGACATGGATGGATGGAAACGATATGCCACGCATTCGCTGACGGTTGCCGAGCCTATTGACAGTTACCTGTCATACCGCCTGATTGAGCCGGGATATGAGTTGTACCGCCAGCTGGGCCTGTACCAGAGAAACCTGGAGAATTTTACGCAAAGGGGCATCTACGAAAACAACCGTGCATACGAGAATGACAACAATCATTGCATAAACTGCCACAATTTCCAGAATTACGATACAAAACATATGTTGTTTCACGTCCGTGCCCAGCATGGCGGTACAATTATGATTGACGGGAACAAGTGCAGGAAGATTCAGATAAAGAGTCCTGAGATCCTGGCTGCCGGCGTGTATCCTACTTGGCATCCCAGGATGAATATGGTGGCGTTCTCGACCAACAAGACGGGACAGGTATTCCATATCTACCATAAGGAGAAAATAGAGGTTGTGGACGAGGCGAGTGACCTGATTCTGTATGATGTTGACAGAAACGAGGTATGCAATATTATTGCCACTCCTGATTTTGAGACTTTCCCGTGCTGGAATCCTGCAGGAGACAAGTTGTATTTCTGCTCGGCTCATGTCAAGCAGATGGACAATGTTCCCGACAGCATGGCGGCTGAGGTTATTTCACACTACTACGACAGCGTCTACTATGACCTGAAATGTATGACATTCGACCAGAAGAGCCGGAAATTCGGTAAGCCGGAAATGGTTATCCAGGCTTCGGCCTCGCACAAGAGCATTTCGGTGCCGCGTCTGAGTCCTGACGGCAGGTATATCCTGTTTACATTGGGAGACTACGGGCAGTTCCATATCTGGCACAAGAGCAGTGACCTGTGGGTAATGGACATGGAAAAGGACAGCGTGTATGCCCTGAGGGATGCCAACAGTCCCGATGTCGACAGCTATCATACCTGGTCGAGCAACGGACGCTGGATAGTGTTCGCAAGCCGCCGCATGGATGGTAACTATACACGTGCATTTATTGCCTACTTTGACAAAAACGGCAAGGCTCACAAGGCTTTCTGTATGCCGCAGCGTGATCCTGAGCATAACATTCTGCTGTTGAAGAGCTACAATGTACCTGAACTGACGAAGAATGCCGTAGGCGTGTCTCCGGAGACCCTGCGCAAGTGTATATATGAAACTGCGGGGGATACTGCGCGCTTTACAGGTAATATCAAACGCTGTGTGGACGGCCATACAGGCGCAAGCAGGCAACTGGACGGCACGACAGGGGCTTCACCAAATAGCGGGAACTGAAAATATGTAACTGAATAGAAAATACTGTAATAATTAACCTAAAAAACTAAACCATTATGCGAGTAATTATCGAGCCTGATTATGCTGAGCTGAGCCGTTGGGCAGCTGAGTATGTTGCAGCTAAGATCAACGCTGCTAATCCTACACCTGAGAAGCCTTTCAAGCTGGGTTGTCCTACTGGTGGTTCGCCACTGGGCCTGTACAAGAACCTGATTGAGATGTACAAGGCTGGCAAGGTTAGTTTCGAGAACGTTGTCACATTCAACATGGATGAATATATCGGTCTGCCTGAGGAGCACCCCGAGAGCTACCACAGCTTTATGTGGAATAACTTCTTCAGCCATATCAATATCAAGAAGGAGAATGTGAACATCCTGAACGGTAATGCCGAGGATCTGGAGGCTGAGTGTGCTGCATATGAGGCCAAGATTGAGGCTGCAGGTGGCATTGACCTGTTCATGGGCGGTATCGGTCCTGACGGTCATCTGGCATTCAACGAGCCATTCTCGAGCCTGACAAGCAAGACACGTATCAAGTCACTGACAACTGACACCATCATTGCAAACAGCCGTTTCTTTGACAACGACGTGAACAAGGTTCCAAAGACTGCCCTGACAGTGGGTATCGGCACCGTAATGGCTGCAAAGGAGGTTCTGATTGTATGTAACGGACACAACAAGGCACGTGCATTGCAGCATGCCGTTGAGGCTGGTGTAAGCCAGGAGTGGACTATATCAGCATTGCAGATGCACCCGCACGCAATAATCGTATGTGACGAGGCTGCTACTGACGAACTGAAGCATGGTACTTACAAGTATTTCAAGGATATCGAGAAGGACAACCTGTAGTACATGTCTTACCTATAAATATAGCCTGAAAGTCTTTTCCTATCTTTCGGGGTGTTTAAAAAAAACGGCCTGCATCTTTTTAAGAGCAGGTCGTTTTATATTTTACCTATAGAGATTATTCGGCCGGCATCATGATGACCTCGGCATTATTACCTGCCTTCAGCACCTCTTGCACGAATGCTGCAATGCTTTCAGGTGTCTGCGCATTCACTACCTTCTCATAGTCGGTATGGAAGTCCATGCCCCACTTGCGCCAGCTATTGATTTGTCCCAGCCAGTAGCCATTCTGCTTCAGCTGGTCGCCATGGTTCTTCAGCAAGTACTCCTTGACCTTTGCCAACTTGTCGGCATCACACGTCTTAGTTATGTTGATCACCTCGTCACGCATAATCTGCAGGGCCACATCGGCCTTCTCGGGCTTCATGGGACAGTAGACATAGATGGTGGCATTCTTCTCGAAGTCGTCGCGGCTCATGCTGGCACTGGCATCGACGGTGTAGGCAGCACTGGCATCCTCACGAATCTTCTTCAGATACTCCATCGACAGAATCTGACCGGCAATAGTGGCCTTGACGGTGTTCTCCAAGTTGTAAGGCACTTCCTTCGAATTCCACATCATGATGGCAATAGCCTTAGGTGTCTCGGCCTTGTGCTTGAAAGCGTTCACGACCTTACCTTTGAAGTCCGTATCGATGAACTTACCCTTCTCCACCTTCTTCTGTGAAGGCAGCGAACCCAGATACTGTTCAATCAGCGGTCGGATGGTCTGCTCGTCATAGTTACCAATGATGGTAAACGTGTAGGCTGCGGCGTTAGCCGTACGCTCCTTAGCCATCTGCAGGATGCGGTCGTAGCTGACCTTCTTCAGGTCGTCCACCGTCATCGGCTTCACACGCGGATGGTGGTTACCAATCGTCAGCATCAGCGAGTCGGCAAAGACATTCTCGGGCTGCAGCAGGCGGTTCTTAAGCTGAACCTCCGTGGTCTGCATCAGATTGTCAAACGACTTCTGGTCCTTGTTGATATTGGTAAAGTAAAGGTACACCAACTGCAACATCGTCTCCACGTCCTTCGGTGTCGAACTGCCATTGACGTGCTCGCGATAGTTGCTCATATACATCGATGCACTGGCGATCTTACCAGCCAAAGCCTTCTCCAGTTCAGTATGCGAGAAGTTACCAAGTCCGCTGGCCTCAATTACGTCACCGAACATTCTCAGGTTGGGCAGTTCTTCTTCGCCATACAGTGTCTCGCCACCAAGGCCCTCACCACGCAAAAGCACCTGGTCTTTCTTCAGGTCGGTCTGCTTCAGTACCACTTTCACTCCGTTCGACAGCGTCAGCTCGCTATAGCCAAACTTGTCGTTCTTTACCTCCTTCTTAATCTTGCCAGGTTTGGGCAGAGTCGTCATAAGCGGTTCGTCCTTCACGTTGTCCACGTAGGCTTCAATCTGTGCGGAACGGGCTTGGGCAATGGCCTGCTTCATGCCGTTCTCAGTCGGATAGACAGCACCCTCCTTCTCATTGTTGAAATTTACCACCACTAGATTAGTGTCTGACGGATTTACCAATTTCTTCATTACCATATTCACACCTTCTATGGGCAGTACGGGCACCACCTGCTTCATAGTCTGATACATGAAGTCGATGCTGGGAATAGGCTCGTTGTTCAGGAAGTGCTGCACGTAATTCGACACAAACTGACTATTGTAACGCTTGTCCTTATTCGAATACTGCTTGTCCAGATTACTGATATAGTTGGCCTTGAAACGGTTGTACTCCGTAGGCGTAAAGCCGAACTCAGCAGCACGGCGGGCCTCCGTCAACACAGTCTGCACAGCAGCCTCGGCCTGTCCGTCCTTGGGCAGAATAGCCAAATTAAATGCATCCACGCCACGCGACAACAGATAGTTGCCATCACCTACAGAAGCCTGCAGGAACGGACTTTCGGGCTTCTCGGCAAACTCCTTAAGGCGGTCGTTCAGCATGCTCATGGCAGCATCCTTCATATAGTCGGCAAGGATGTAGATCAGATTACCCTTCAGCGAATCGGGGAACGTCTCGTGCTTCATCAGCACTTCCACGATATTGTAAGGCTGCTCCTTATCCTTGTCAATAACGATGATAGCTTCGTTATTGTCGGGCACGGGGTATGTCGTTACCAGTGTGCGGTTCTCGGGCAGCACGATGGGCGAGAACAGTTTCTTGATTTTCTGCTCCACCTGGTCAACGTTCACGTCACCCACCACAATAATAGCCTGATTGTCCGGACGGTACCACTTTTCGTAGTAAGCCTGCAGGAACGGACGCTCAAAGTTGTCGATAATCTCCATCAGACCGATAGGCATGCGGTGACCGTACTTCGAATTCGGGTACAGTTTGGGCAGGTCGCGCTCCAGCATACGTGTCTGGGCCGAGGTACGCAGGCGCCACTCCTCATGAATCACGCCACGCTCCTTCTCTATCTCCTCCTGTTCCAACAGCAGACCGTCGGCCCAGTCAAATAGAATGAGCAGACACGAGTCCACGATGCCCTCGCGGGTAGTGGGTACATTACTTATATTATATACTGTCTGATCTATTGAGGTGTAGGCATTCAGGTCGGTACCAAACTTCACGCCCACACTCTCACACCAGCGCAGCATCTCGTTGCCCTTGAAGTGCTTGGAGCCGTTGAAAGCCATGTGCTCCAGGAAGTGAGCCAGACCACGTTGGTTGTCATCCTCCTGAATTGAGCCCACGCGCTGGGCAATGTAGAACTCGGCACGCTGTTCAGGCCATGCGTTGTGACGAATGTAATAAGTCAGTCCGTTGTCCAGCTTGCCTACCTTTACGTCGGGGTCTTGTGGAATGGCGGGCATCTGCTGTGCAACTACTGTTCCGATTGCCAACAGCACAAATGCGATGGCATAAAATCTTCTTAAACTCATAATTTATAATGTCATAATTAGGATTATTCTATTTCATTACCACAGAAAGGACAATAATGGGCGTTTTCCGGCAGGGTACTGCCACATTCCTTACATTTTGCCTTTTTCTCGCCTGAATCGCCATGGAGATTGTCACGGCTGAACTGTGCACTGACTATGCCCGTAGGTACTGCTATTATGGTGTAGCCCAGAAGCATTACGACAGCACTGAGGATACGACCGATAAAGGTAACGGGAACTATGTCGCCATACCCTACGGTGGTCATTGTGACCACCGCCCAATATATACTGGTAGGGACATCGGTAAACGGCGTTCCCGGCTGACTCCCCTCGACCATATACATCATGGTTCCAAGTGATATTACCATAATTACCACGAATAGGAAGAATACCATTATCTTGGGGAAACTGAGTTTCAGTGACTTGAGCAGTTTATCGCCTTCCTCCAGGAAACTGAACAGCTTGAATACGCGGAAAACACGTATCAGCCTGAATGTCCTGAGCACCATAAGATATCTGCTTGCAGAGAAAAAGAGACCAAGATAGAATGGCATAGTACTGAGCAGGTCTATGATACCGAAGAAACTGGTAATATACTTACGGGGGTTGGGCGAGCAGTAGATACGTGCGATATATTCGGCAGTAAAGAAACCTGTGAATACGTATTCCCATATTACCAGGAAGCTGCTCAGCCAGTCTGGTATAAAGGGAATGCTTTCGACCATAATGAGGACTATACTTAACAGTATAGCCCATAGGAGGGCAACGTCAAATGCCTTGCCCAGCGGTGTGTCGCTTTCAAAGATAATAATATAAAGGCGCCGCTTGAACTCATCGTTGCCGGACAAGCGACGCCATATAGAAGTCTTGTTGCTCACTTATTTAGAATAGGGTATTCTCGATAATCTTGCCCATCTGCCAAACCATACGTACGTTCAGGTCCTTGTCAAGGATAAGGATATCTGCATCCTTGTTGCGTGACAGTGAACCCTTGCGGTCATAGCATCCCATGATGTGGGCAGGTGTCTCGCTGACCATACGGCAAGCATCCTCGAGAGGTATCTCGGCTTGCTGTACAGCTGTACGGATAAGGCGGTCCATTGTAGCGATGGAGCCTGCCAACGCACTGCGGTCGGAGAGTTTACAAACACCGTCCTCGATAATCACACGCGGATCAAATGCCTCGGCATCATCACCTGCAGCTGCAACTGCCAGGGCGTCGGTAATAAGCGCCATACGCTCTACACCCTTGATCTTGTAGCACATACGCATGATTGTGGGGGGAACGTGGATACCATCTGCCACGACCTCGACTGTCATATCATCCATCAGGTATACGCTCTCGACAGTACCTTCGTACTTATACTCCTGCTTGTTGTGGAAGCCTGGCATGGCATTGTAGAAATGGGTTACGTGTGTATAACCTACCTCGTATGCTGCACGGACATCCTTGTATTCAGCATTGGTATGGGCTATTGATGGGAGAACTCCTTTTTCTGCACAATACTTGCCGAACTGGATTGCTCCGGGCATCTCGGGTGCTGCATCCCAACGAACCAGACACGGACTGTTCTCCACGATGGGAATGTACTCGTTGGGATCAGGATTCTTAATAAGCTCGGGCATTTGGGCACCTGCCTTCTTGGGATTGAGGTAGTGACCCTCCAGGTGGAGGCCCAGTATAGAGCTGTCCTTCTCTGCCATCAGCTTGTTACATGTCTCAACAGCAGCCTCGATCATAGGTACTGTAGATGAAGACAAAGTGGGATAGATTGATGTCGTACCATGCTTTGCGTGAGCTGCGCAGGCAATGCGGAATGCCTCTTCGCTACCCTCCTGGAAATCGCGGCCGCCACCGCCATGAACGTGCATTTCTATACCGCCCGGTACTACATACATGCCCTTGGCATCAATAAGCTCGGCACCGATGACTGCCAGGTCGCAGTTGGTTACTTCCAATATCTTGTTGTCGCGAAGAATAACGCTGCCATCCTTCAACCAGCCCTGAGGGGTCAGTATGCGACCATTGATAATCTGTGTTAACATTTTACTTGACCATTGAATAAACTACATCCATGATTTCCTTGCCGAGCTTGTCTGCGGCTTCCATTGTGCTGGCCTCGCTGTAAACGCGGATGATAGGCTCGGTGTTGGACTTGCGCAGATGAACCCACTTATCGGGGAAATCAATCTTGACACCATCGATATCATTAACCTCCTGGTCCTTATACAGTTCCTTGACCTTGACCAGAATTGCATCAACGTCTGTATCGGGTGTGAGGTCGATACGGTTCTTTGCAATCTGATACGGAGGATAGGTTGCACGCAACTGGCTTGTGGTCACGCCCTTCTTGGCAAGGTATGTAAGAATCAGGGCAATGCCTACAAGGGCGTCACGGCCGCTGTGGGCAGCAGGATAGATGACACCGCCATTGCCCTCACCTCCGATAACTGCATTGGTTTCGTACATCTTGGTAACAACGTTAACCTCACCTACTGCTGCTGCATTGTACTTGCAACCTGCATAGCGGTTGGTTACATCACGGAGTGCACGGGTAGAAGAGAGGTTGCTGACAGTATTTCCCGGAGTATTCTGCAGAACGTAATCTGCTACGGTAACAAGGGTATACTCCTCACCATACATAGTACCGTCCTCGCAGAACAGGGCCAGACGATCCACATCGGGGTCAACGACGAATGCGATGTCATGCCCACCCTTCTGCATCAGGGCCTTGATATCGCCAAGATTCTTCTCCAATGGCTCGGGATTATGCTGGAAATCACCTGTAGCCTCGGTAAACATGCCGGTGTACTCAACGCCTAACTGATCGAAGAGCTTGGGCAGGATGATACCGCCTACTGAGTTGACTGCATCAAAAGCGACCTTGAATTTGCGGGCTTTTACTGCCTCTACATCAACCAGGTCCAGACCCAGTACCATATCAATGTGCTTCTGGTCGTAGGTATTGTCCTCGCGATAGCTGCCAAGGTGATCAACATCGGCATACTCGAAGTCCTCAGCTGCAGCAATACGCAGTACCTCCTCGCCCTGTACCTTATTCAGGAACTCGCCCTTCTCGTTAAGGAGTTTCAAGGCATTCCACATACGCGGATTGTGACTTGCAGTAAGGATGATACCGCCGTCGGCACCTTCCATGGTGACAGCAATCTCGGTAGTAGGCGTTGATGCCAGACCGATATTGACAACATCAAAACCCATACCCATCAGAGTACCACAAACTACGTTCTTGACCATCTCGCCGGATATACGGGCATCCCTGCCGACAACAATCTTGTTGCTCTTTACGGGAGAGGTCTTGCGGATGAGTGTTGCATAAGCACTTGTAAATTTGACGATATCCAGGGGATTGAGTGTATCACCTGCCTTACCGCCGATAGTTCCTCTGATACCAGAGATTGACTTGATAAGTGTCATAATGATAAAGATTTATTTATTATGTTTGTTTTTTGCACCCACAAATATATAAAAATTATAAACACGTTATTCTGCCTGACCGCTTTTTCCTATATTTTATTTTAAAAGCTTTGTGGTTTTGTCATAATTTACTTAACTTTACACACAAATTTATATCTATATTTGGATAATTGTCCGCTAAAACATGAAGGTTATAGACCTTATCAACGATAAGAACAGCCGGCCGTTCTCCTTTGAGGTCCTGCCGCCGCTGAAAGGGAATGGAACAGATGCGCTGTTCAATACCATAGATTGCCTGAAGGAATTTGATCCGAGATATATCAACATTACCACACACCGCAGTGAGTTTGTATACAAGGATCTGGGCGGTGGTCTGATGCAGCGGCAGAAGATTCGCAGGCGCCCCGGCACCATTGCCATTGCAGCTGCTATCCAGCAACGCTATGGAATACCTGTCGTTCCGCACATCGTATGCAGCGGTCACACTCGCGAGGATCTGGAATACATGCTCCTAGACCTTCAGTTCCTAGGCATCAGCGACTTGTTGGTGCTGCGTGGGGACAAGGCTAAGGAGGATGCATGTTTCTACCCTACCGGGGATGGTCCCACGCATGCTACCGATCTGATTGATCAGATACAGAAGTTCAACAACGGTCATTTCTTCGATGGAACCGCAATAAAATGTCCTGGCGAAAAATTTAGGTTTGGTGTGGCATGCTATCCTGAAAAGCACGAAGAGGCTGCCAATATCGACAGTGATTTGCAAGTACTGAAACGGAAGGTCCAATTGGGAGCAGAATATGCCGTAACACAGCTGTTCTACGACAACGATAAATACTTTAAGTTTGTGGAGCGTGCCCGTAATGCTGGCATCACCGTTCCTATCGTTCCTGGAATAAAACCACTGGCCAAGGTTTCACAACTGACCATGGTGCCTAAGATATTCCACTGCGACCTGCCGGAACCGCTGTATCGCGAGGCTGTCAAATGCAAGACTGATGACGAGATACGACAGGTCGGCATTGAGTGGGCGTCAGCACAATGCCGGGAGTTATTGAAAAAGGGTGCTCCCAACCTGCATTTCTATACTGTCGGTTCGGTGGATAGCATTACAGAGATTGCAAAAAGGATATATTAAACATTTTCAAGCAGATTAAGTGGATTTTAGTCAGGTTATAGGACTGGAAGAGGTTAAAAGTCGCTTGAATGCGATGGTTGCAGAGAACAAGATTGCACATGCCATTATGCTGTGCGATCCCTTTGGTTCCGGTGCAATGCCATTGGCCCTAGCATTCGCTCGCCTGCTGCTGGAAAAGGATGAAAGCGATACTGCGATGCTTGATAAGTGGGCTCACCCCGACCTGCATTTTTCATTCCCCATATACAAGAAAAAGAATACTGATCATCCGATATCCGATGATTACATACAGGAGTGGCGTGACCAGTTGCTACGCAACCCGTATTTTGACACCGAAGACTGGTTGGAGGACATAAAAGCCGAGAACCAGCAGATTGTAATCTATGTGAGCGAAAGTGACTCGCTACAGCAGAAACTGCAATTGAAAGCCAGCCGTGGAGGCAGACGTGTAGTGATTATATGGTTGCCCGAGCGAATGAAGACAGAGGCAGCAAACAAACTGCTGAAAATTATCGAGGAGCCGCCACATGAAACATATTTCCTGCTTGTAACACAGGATGCCGACAATGTGTTGGGAACCATACAGAGCCGTACGCAGCAATTACAGATCCCCGCATTGAGTGAAGCAGAGATAACCGAAGCCCTGAAGGAGAGGGCGTCAGTTCCTGATGAAACAGCAGCTGCAATTGCGCATGTCTCCCAGGGAAGCTATACAAGTGCCATTAAACGCTTGGCTGCAGGTAATGAGCAGCAATTGTTCTTCGACCTGTTTGTCCAGTTGATGCGCTTAAGCTATATGCGCAGGATTAAGGATATGCGTTCATGGAGTGAGACCGTGAGCAATCTGGGGCGCGAACGTCAGAAAAGGCTGCTGGAATACTGCCAGCGCCTGTTGCGTGAAAACTTCGTATACAATTTCCAACGTCCGGAAATGGTGTTCCAGATGCCTGACGAGGCACAGTTCAGTACAAAATTCGCCCGTTTCATCAATGAAAAGAATGTAATTCCAATAATGGCGGAATTGGAGCATTGCCAAAAGGACATAGAGCACAATGTAAATCCGCGTATGGTATTCTTTGATTTCTCGCTTAAAATGATCGTGCTGCTATTACAATAAAACGTCGAACATAAAACTTGAAAACAACATAGATGGAGAACAGATATATTTGCGGCGGAGGACGCGGACTGTGTGCCAAGGGTTGGCATGCCAACCACTATACGCAGTTGAATGTCTTCGACTATATGGCCGATATCCCCGGTAATACCGAGGTTAGCGACCTTGTGGAAGTACAATTCAAGAACACGCGTAAGGGATATTATCACAACAGCAACAACCTGAAACTGCACAAGGGTGATGTTGTAGCGGTAGAGGGGACACCCGGACACGATATTGGCACGGTTACCATGACCGGCTCGCTGGTAGCGCTGCAAGTCCAGAAGGCTAATCTGAAGAATCCGGAGGACATCAAGAGAATCTACCGGATTGCACGCGAATCTGATATTGAGAAATACGAGGCTGCCAAGGCACGTGAACACCAGACTATGATTGAGTCCCGCCAAATAGCCAAGGACCTGGGGCTAGAGATGAAAATAGGTGATGTCGAGTATCAGGGTGATGGAGGCAAGGCCATTTTCTACTATATTGCTGATGGCCGGGTTGATTTCCGCCAGTTAATAAAAGTGTTGGCAGAGGTATTTCATGTACGCATCGAGATGAAGCAGATAGGTGCCCGTCAAGAGGCGGGACGTATCGGTGGGTTCGGACCTTGCGGACGTGAATTGTGCTGTTCGACATGGATGAAGAACTTTACGAGCGTAGGAACTCCTGCTGCACGTATACAGGATTTGTCGCTTAATCCGCAAAAACTGGCAGGACAGTGCGCAAAGCTGAAGTGTTGCATGAATTACGAGGTCGACCAATATATGGAAGCTTCTCAGAAACTGCCACAGCGTGATACCGTTCTTTGTACTCAGGAAGGCGAATGGTTCTTCTTCAAGGCGGATATCCTGCGGGGGCGCGTATCATACTCATCGGACAAGCACCTGGCTGCCAATGTAACAGAGATTACTGCGCAACGTGCAATAGAAATCATAACGCTGAACAAAAATGGCGAGAAACCGAATTCACTGATTGAGGGCGAACGGATGAAGCCTGAGCTTCCTGTTGACTTGGCAACACAGGAAGACCTGAACCGTTTTGACAGCAAGTTCCACAGTAAGCACAAGAAAAAGAAGAAGAACCATGGCAAGAAGCACGGTAAGCCTAATTCTGACGGCTCTGCTGCTAAGTAGCTGCACCAATGGGATAATCCAGCATCAGTTCCATACTATTGATGGAAATGAGGGATGGAAGCATACGGACACACTTGTATACGACATACCTGAAATCCAGGAAACACGCAACTATGGTCTGCAGATACAGGCAAGGACAGGAACCCGGTTCCCCTACCGTGCCATGTGGATTGCATATAAAATGGAACTGGAGATCCCCAATGCAATAATCTGCGACACAGTCCGTATTGATATGAGCAACAACGGCAAATACCTGGATGCATCGGGTGTCACCTTGTTTAGCATTAACGGAGAAGTCAAGCCCATACACCTGACAAAAGGACAGAAGGGTAAACTGAAACTAATCCACCTGATGAGTCAGGAGACTCTGCCGCACATACATGACATAGGAATAAAACTAATGTAGCAACCTGTTGCGTGCTGCGTCTATCCTGAGGAAGATAAACAACAGAATTGTGAATCCCCACAGTGAGGAGCCTCCGTAACTGAAAAATGGCAGTGGGATTCCGATAACAGGTGTCAGGCCAAGTACCATACCCACATTGATGAATACGTGGAACATGAATATGCTAAGCACACAATAGCCGTAAATACGTCCGAATCGTAACGGTTGTCGCTCTGCCAGATGGATTAACCTAAGTATAAGTGCCAGGAACAGCACAAGCACCAAGGTACAGCCGACAAAACCCTCTTCCTCGCCTACCGTACAGAATATAAAGTCCGTATCCTGCTCTGGAACATATTTTAGTTTTGTCTGAGTACCATTCAGGAAACCCTTTCCATTCAACCCTCCGCTACCTATGGCTATCTTGGCCTGAATCACGTTGTAACCGGCACCGCGGGGGTCATCCTCCAAGCCCAGCAATACACGTACACGTGTCTGCTGATGCTTCTGCATAACCTCGTTAAGGACATAGTCGACACTGTAGAAGAATCCGACACTGCCCATGGCAAAGATTCCTATCAACGCATAGCTTAACATCCTGTCGCGAATTGCCAGATAGAACAGATATATGGTCATCACTGCCAGCACACCCCACTGTACCCAGCAGGCATTGAACGGAATCATGTATTTACAGAACAGCACGGAGAAGACATATGTTGACGAGCCTATCAGCAGGACTCGCAGGAAAGGGCCACGCAATGGGGTGTATACCCACATCATAATTGAGGAGAAAAGATGAATGGCAGCGAGCACAAAGAACTCACCCATGCTGATTTGCGCAATACCCCATAACGGTTCCTCGGCATAACGTATGCCTACGACAAAATACAGGACAGCCGCAGCACCGCTGAACAGGATACTGCCTGCCATTCCCTCGCGGTAGAACATAAAGAAAAACGCAAGATATACCAGTGCCGAACCAGTTTCTTTTTGCAGGATGATCAGGAACATTGGTACTGACACTATGGTTGCACTGATAATCAGGTCACGCCATTTCTCCAATTTCAGGTTGAACGATGAAATTGCCTTGGCAACGCATAGGGCTGTACCAAATTTTGCAAACTCGGCAGGCTGAATACTGAATGAACCTATCTTGATCCATGAAAGGCTACCCTTGATATCATGAGCCAGAAAAGGCGTTACGAACAACAGGACTACGAATCCTATATATATAATGTACGAGAAACTCTCGACTATACGGTCATCAATACAAAGTATAACCGTTCCAAGCAACAGCGACGTCAATATCCAGATAATCTGCATGCCGCTACGGCTGCCAAAGTCCAACAGCTGGGTTCCTTCTTCAAAATCATAGCTGGCACCGCATACGCTCATCCAGCCCATAGCCAGCAGTGCCATAAAAAGGAACAATGTGAACCAGTCAAGGCTACGCAGGATGCCCTCGCCTTTTCTATTGGGATTATTCTGTGCCATCTTGGATTGATATAGTGTGCCTGTTTTCAAAAGCCCTGGCCTGTGCCTCGGACCCCTCGCTCAACTTTCCGTTTATGTACTGTTCCATTATAAGTGCACCTATAGGTACTCCGAAATGGGCGCCAAAGCCGCCATTCTCCACATATACGCAAACTGCAATCTTCGGTTTGTCCATAGGTGCAAAGCCCATAAAGGCGGAGTGATCACGACCATGAGGATTCTGAGCGGTACCTGTCTTTCCACACACCTCGTACATTGAGGTATTGGCGCCACGACACGTACCACCTGTCACAGCCTTGCGCATTCCCTCGACGATATATTGGTAATACGAGGGCTGGACCTTGGTGTATCTTCTATGCGTATACATGGTGTCCAACTGCTCATCCTGAATATGCTTCACCACATGGGGTGTTATGAACCATCCACGATTGGCTATCGTAGCACCGAGATTGGCAATCTGCAACGGAGTCAACAGGACCTCGCCTTGTCCGATGGCTATACTGATAATGGACAGGCTGGTCCAATCCTTGCCGTAAGCCTTGTCGTAGTAATCGGCATTGGGTATCATACCGCGTTTCTCGCCAGGAAGATCAACTCCCAGCGGATAGCCGAATCCCATGCTTACCATAAAATCCTTCCACGTGGTCATCGCGTCCTGTATAGTCTTATACCGCCTGCGGTTTCCAAACATATGATACAGACCCCAGCAAAAATACCCGTTACATGACGTAGCAATCGATGGAATCAGTGGAAGTGGTGCAGGATGTGCATGACAACCAACTTTCATTCCGCCATATCGGAAGCCATGGCTACATGGATAGGCAGTGCCCGGAGTGATAATACCTTCCTGGAGGAAAGTAAGCCCCTGACTGGTCTTGAAGGTAGAACCCGGAGGGTACTGTCCCATAATGGCGCGATTAAGCAATGGCCGTGCCGGATCGCTATATAGCTTGGCACTGTTGGCTCCACGCTGGCGTCCTACCATTTTGCGTGGATCATATGTAGGAGAACTGACCATGCAAAGCACTTCACCGGTAGCAGGTTCTATAGCTACGATAGCCCCTTTCTTTCCTGTCATCAGACGCTCGCCAAGCGCTTGAAGGTCCAAATCCAATGACAACGTCAGATTACGTCCTGGTTCCGGGGCACGGTCCATCTTTCCATTCTGATACTTTCCCTTGATACGTCCACGGGCATCTCGCAGCAGGATTTCAACACCTTTCTCTCCACGCAGTTGTTTTTCGTAGAAACGCTCAACGCCCAACTTGCCTATATAGTCTCCACTTCTATAATAGTCATCTGCCTCGATATCCGAAGGGCTCACCTCGCCAACATCTCCAAGGATATGGGCAGCATAGGGCATCGTGTACTGACGTATACTGCGCTTCTGGATTGAGAAACCCGGGAACCTGAACAGTTTTTCCTGAAAAGCACTGAACTCCTCAGTATTGAGCTGGCTCATGAACAACTGCTCGGTATAGCTGCTGTAGCCGGGGTTACGGTTACGGTCCTTGATTTCCTCCATGCGTTTCTCATACCACTCTACAGTAATTCCCAAAGCATTACACAAACCCATGGTATCAATGCCTTCCTGTTCCTTCATTACCACCATGATATCATAGGCAGGCTGATTGTAAACCATCAATTTACCATTACGGTCTGTTATTCCGCCCCGGGCAGGATATTGGATGCGACGCAGAAATGCATTGCTGTCGGCATTGCGTTTGAAATCATCGCTCAGCAACTGTAGGGAGAAAAGACGCAGGACGTATATAAAAACGACAGCAAAAGCTATCGCTCCCAGCACATATCGGCGCTTGCCCAATTCGTAATTCCTCTCTGCCAGCATCAGTAGCGAAAACTGTAGGTATCACACATCAAGCGTTGCCTTTCTTCGCGAACCGAAATAATTCGAAAGACATCGCCAGTATAAAACTCAAGACATAACTGCTTACTATGGAAATGATCATATCCACAGGGTTAATGAATGAGAACACCTCCAGGACAAAATACGCTACATGATAGACAGCCAGCATAATCGCCAGATATGCGCTGTAGGAAGACATACCCATTGTATGCCATGAAGGAAGCATATTCTCGTCAGAATCCTTGGGAACCATCATCTCCAGTAATGGATGCTGGACAAACGATGCCAATGTCATAGATGCCGCTGCCACTCCAGGGGAGTTGGTAAACATATCCATTACAATGCCTGCCATGAACGACATTACAAGATTTGTCACACGATTATCACTTAGCGGAGAATAGACGACAACCATCACGCCCAACAGCGGAGTTGCATATCCCCACAAATGAATGTAATCAAACACTAACACCTGTAGTGCCAGTATTATCATTATCTGCCGTATGCGTCCAAAGTACGAATAAATCATTTCTTTCCCAGAATTACAGACACATTACGCACGTTGGCCAAATCAGCAGAAAGCGCTATCACAGGCTCATAGCTGAGACCATCGCTACTATTACGCACCTTAAGTATACGCCCTACAAAGATACCCTCAGGGAAGGAATTGGAATAACCACTTGTCTCAACGGCATCACCTTTCTTCAGATGAGCATGACGTGGGATATCATTAAGAAGGGCCTCCATAGGACTACCGCCATCCCAATGCAAATAGCCGAAATAGCCGCTGTTTCGCAGACGACAGCTGATGCGGCACTTACTGTTCAGAATAGGTATGACTATTGCAGCATGGTTGGAAACCTGGCTGACTATGCCTACGACTCCTGTACCGGTAACGACACCCATTTCCGGCCGTACGCCATCTTTGCTGCCACGGTCTATGGTAATGAAGTTGTCCTTTTGTGCGATACTGTTGTTTATGACACGGGCATCAAGTATCCGCATAGTATCCATACGCCCGGCAAGGGAGGTGTCACGACCAGCTTCCTCCAGTTGTTCACGCAAAGCTGTAAGCTGGAGCTGCAGCTGAACATTCCGTTCTGTCAGGGTCCTGTTTTCTGTACCCAGATTCATGTACGAGATTACCTTGGTTTCCCAACTTTGTATCGTACTTACTACTGTATTCGCACTTGTGAACCACAGACTCCCCTGGTAGCTGTTAAACTGGAACAACAACACAAGGCTGATGCTCTCCAGCAGGACGAACATCAGCGAATGCAAGTTTTTATCTATCCAGTCAAATATTATCCTCATTCAGGACATTACATCAGGAATGGGAAATCATGAACATGCTTAAGAGCCACACCTGTACCATTGGCTACGCAGCGCAGCGGATCATCAGCAACATGGAACTCAATACCTATCTTTTCCGACAATCGGCGTGCAAGTCCCTTCAGCAATGCACCGCCACCAGCCAGATATATTCCGTTCTTTACAATATCGGCATACAGTTCTGGCGGAGTTTCCTCCAACGCCTGCAATACAGCAGCCTCAATCTTGGAAACTGTCTTCTCCAGACAACGTGCAATTTCCTGATAGCATACCTTTACCTCCATAGGCAAAGCAGTGATGCGGTTCGGACCATGCACGATATAATCTTCCGGAGCCTCGTCACCCAACTCGGTCAGCGCAGCACCTACGTTAATCTTGATACGCTCGGCCATACGCTCGGAAACCTTCACATTATGCTGACGCGCCATGTATTCCTGAATATCTGCCGTCAACTCATCGCCGGCAACACGCATGGATTTGTCAGCAACTATACCACCCAAGCTGATAACTGCAATCTCGGTGCTACCACCGCCTATGTCAACAATCATGTTTCCCTCTGGTGCAAGAACATCCAGACCTATTCCTATTGCAGCTGCCATTGGCTCGTAGATCAAGTATACCTCACGGCCGCCTGCATGCTCGGCACTGTCGCGAACTGCACGCTTTTCAACCTCTGTACTACCGCTTGGAACGCCAATTACCATCTTCATTGACGGAGTGAACAGACGCGAACCAGTGTGAACCTTCTTGATCAAACCGCGCATCATCTGCTCACAGGCATTGAAGTCTGCTATCACACCATCACGCAATGGGCGGATTGTACGGATATCAGGGTTGGTCTTTTCATACATCTGCTTTGCCTTGCCACCCACAGCAAGCATTTTGTCTGTACGACGATCCAGGGCAACTACGCTGGGCTCATCCACGACAATCTTCCCATCATTGATTATGATGGTATTTGCCGTGCCCAAGTCCATTGCGATTTCTTTGGTAAAACTAAATAGTCCCATTTTTCGTATAATGTCTTTTCTATTACTTTACAAAATAACCGTGAATAGCAGTATCATAGTGGCTCGAAACGCCAAAGGCACGGGCAGCGAACCACTTGCGGTCTTCCAAGTCACTCACACCGCCCTTCTTCCGAAGGAGTTCCAGAAGAGGCTGGTATTCGGCCTTCGAGGGAACGATGACCACATCACGGAAATTCTTGGCACCTGCACGTATCAGGCTGATACCGCCTATGTCTATTTTCTCTATAATATCGGCCTCGCTTGCGCCACTTGCCACAGTCTGCTCAAAAGGATAGAGATCCACAATTACCAGATCTATTCCAGGGATTTGGTACTGAGCCATCTGTTCGCGGTCACCTTCCAGCTCACGACGGCCCAAAATTCCGCCAAACACCTTTGGGTGCAGGGTTTTTACACGACCGCCCAGTATACTGGGATAACCAGTAACGTCCTCTACCTTTGTACATGGGATACCCAAACTCTCGATAAAAGTCTGAGTTCCGCCAGTACTCAGCAACTCGACTCCCTGGCTATGCAACTCCTTCAAGATGGCATCCAGCCCATCCTTGTGAAACACGCTTACCAGCGCCCTCCTGATTTTTTTCTCTTCCATTTCGATATAATGATTTATGATTTTGCGCGTGCAAAGATATAACTTTTTCTCAAATCATCGGTTACCTTTAGGTAATTTATTTAGTAATCATTTGGAAGCTAATGCAAAATTTTATACATTTGCGTCACGCGATAATTAAACAAACTGATAAAATATTTATTAAATTAAAAAACACTCTTATGAAAAAGATTGTATCATTGGCTATCGTATTGTTAGCCCTCGGTGCAGGTGTTTCTGCCCAGAACTACAACGCTGACGCAAACAAGGCTCAGAAGAAAGAGACACTTGAGGCTATCAAGGAGAAGGCCTCTAAGGAAGCGAAGAAGTCTGCAAAACAAATGGCAAAAGAAGGCTGGAAGCCGCTTCCCGGCACAGAGACCCTGGAAAAGCAGATGCAAAATTCCATGCTGGCAAGTTACGAACGTACCAACGGCATGCCTGCCTACATCATGGGACAGGGTACTGCAATAGCTGTCAACATCGATGCTGCAAGAAACGTTGCACGTAAGCGCGCCATCGCAAATATTGCCGAGAATCTGGGAACTGCAGTTGCCAGCATTACCGAGTCCACCGACAGCAATGTAGAGCTGACAACCGGCGAGGTTGAGACAATCAACAAGACCATGACGAGCAGCCAGCAGTTCTTCCAGCGTGAGATAGGCCAGACTACCGATGTGGTCCAGGCTTACCGCGAGAAGGGCAACAAGGTTGAGGTCCTGATTACCAAGAGCTATGACGGCGGACGTGCGCAGCAGGCTATCATGAAGGCTTTCGAAAAGGAGTCTGCCGAGTTGCGTGCAAAGCTGGAAAAGAAGATGAAGGGCGAATAATCCTGCTTTTCAATGAAACTGGGTGCCTTTCTCCATCATCTGGAAGTTGTCGCGCTGTCCATCGGCATAATGTCATTCTTCGCAACCATTGCATTCGTGGCAGCGCCGCTGGCTCCGCTTAAGCGTGTATTGTCTAATTTCTCATTCACCGATATATACTACGAGATATCAAGCGAGACATCGGCCGACAGTTGCACGTCAATCGTTATTGTTGACCTGACGAAACTGACGGACCGGCGTGAAATCGCCCGCACCATCGATGACATACAGAAATGCAATCCAAAGGTAATCGGGCTGGACTTCTGCCTTGACAACGAAGGTGAAAACATCGAAGGCAACATGATGATGGAGAAGGTTGCCATGGACTATCCCAATATGGTGTGGTCCATGAAATGTCTTAATTATGCGAACGACAGTGTAGGATGGCAGGACGCCATACATTCGTACTTTACCGAAGGTATCGAGGTCACGGAGGGAAGCACCAATATGCCACGTGGCAGCCTGTATGACAGCACGAAGCGCAAAGTCCCCCTGACCGAAACCCTGAACGGAGAAATAGTGCCAAGCTTCAGTACACAGATTGCCAGCATGTTTCTTGACAGGGATATACGCAACGGGCGTACCGGTGACTTGGACATCAACTTCTCTCCTACATATTTTCGTAAGATAAAACCCCAGGATATACAGAAAAATCGCGATTACATCGAAGGAAGCATCGTGCTAATAGGTGCCCTGTACGAAGAAAGCGACCGCCATTGGACTCCGGTTGGTAAAATTGCCGGAGTTGAGATTATTGCCTATGCCGTACTGACATTACTGGAAAACAAGGAGGTTACCGAGGTATCCAGTGTGTTGTTGATGTTCGCATCGCTTATCCTGATATTTATTGTACAACTGCTACAGTCTTGGCATCTGGGCGTAACCAGAAGGAGCAACAATCCGTTCGTACGCTTCATCATAGGCAGTTCCTATGTCATAGACATTCTTACCTTCCTGTTTACCAGTGTATTTCTGGGACTTGGCTATCTCCTGTTTATGATTTACGGCATCAGCTTCAATATCGCGTGGGCCATTTCGGCAATTGCTTTCCTGAGCACCTCGCGTGCGATGACCACAGCCATAAACCAGTATGTACAGGCGACGCTGGAGCGATATCCAAAACTTAGGATGTGTAAAATATTTACAACATGAAACCGAATAAGATACACCGCCTCGTAATTGTAACCGTTCTCTATTTATTTACATACACTGCATACGTACATGCAGATGATTATCTCGCCTTTAATGTAATAGGCAAGGTTCAATATGAGAAATCCGGTCAGCTGGTTGACCTCAACATGAAAGAGCGTTTCCCCGTCAACGCAGTAGTGCATATCCCCCAAGGTGCAAAACTGGAAGTCCTGAATGAAAAGGACAGGCAACGCTACATATTGTCCAAGCCGGGAAAGGGAACCGTTACAGTATTGGCACAGGCAACCGGTAACCGCACAATGGAACTGACAATGCGGTATATAACGTATGTCAAAAAGCAAATGACCAACAAGGGGCTGACATCCAAGCAACGCCTCACGGACTTTGCTACGGTAACCAGGCATAAGGCCGAAGTTGCAAATGAAAACGAACAGCCAAAGAGTTTTGCGGACAAGATGAAGGAAAAGTTCAACGCTTTCCGTAACGCCAGTGCCGAGAAATTCAAGAGTTTCCGCGATGAATGCAACAAGAAATACACCGAATTCGTCCGCAAGGCATGGGAAGAGTTCGGTAGCGTAGAACCCCTGAAATGCCCTCAAATCCCAGAGGTCGAGCCTAAGGTATACAATCCTGAGCAAGACGAACCCAAGGTTGAGCCAAAGGCTCAGCCCAAGGCGGAACCCAAAGTTGAGTCGAAGAACGAACCAAAGAATGATCCTGTAGCTGAACCAAAGAAAGAGCTTCAGCCGGAAGCGCCAGCAAAACCCGAGGCTCCAAGACAGAATCTGGAACTACTGCATCCCAAAATTATCATTGAGCCGGTTAAACCCGAGGATTTAGAACAGCCACAGCCTCTGGAAATCATCCCCGAACATAAAATTGATGCAGACCAGATTGATTTCTCACATATTCCATTCGAATTCTACGGTACAGAACTCAGTGTTCGCCTCAGTGAGCTACAACGCCTGCATCTGCCAACCATACAACCCAATGATGTTGCCAACCAGTTAGAAAAGCTCAACACCCCCGAGTACAACAATCTGCTCATTGACTGCCTCAATATCCGCAAGGAACACCAGTTTTGTGACTGGGCATACCTGCTTATGCTCAAGAGTCTGAGTGACGAATATTGCGGCAGCGGCACCAATGAGGCCGCACTCATGTGTGGCTGGATATATGCACAGAGTGGTTACCAAGTACGTTATGCCTCATCTATCGACAACGAACACCTGTACCTGCTGATAGCCAGCAAGCACAGCGTCTACGACAAAAGCGGCTATGTTATAGATGGGACAAACTATTACCCACTGGAAGATATCTCGGGACGCGTTAACGTATGCAAGGCTCCTATGGAACAAGAGAAAAGCATGAGCCTGTACGTGGCACAGGACCAAAAGTTTGACATGAAATCCAAGGGAACGCGTACCATCAAATCCGCCCGTTTCCCGGATTTCAATTTCACTGTTGACATAAACCAGAACCTGATAGACTTCTATGCCAATTATCCGTCGTCATGCATCAACAACGATTTCACTACACGCTGGCAGATGTATGCCAACACACCGCTGGACGAGACTGTCAAGGATGTTATCTACCCGGTACTGAAGGAGAAACTTTCCGGCATGAAAGACATTGATGCCGTAAACCATCTGCTTAACCTGGTGCAGACAGGTCTCGAATACAAGTATGACGAAGAGGTATGGGGTGAAGACCGAGCATTCTTTGCCGAGGAAACACTTAATTATCCTTTCTGCGACTGCGAGGACCGTTCCATACTGTTTACTCGTCTGGTACGTGACCTGCTTGGATTGAAATGTGTACTGATCTACTATCCGGGGCATCTGGGTGCAGCCGTCAACATTCCTTCCGGAGCACGCGGTACTTACTACAACTACAACGGAGCCGATTACACTGTCTGCGACCCGACATACATAGGTGCGGATGCCGGTATGCAGATGAGCATGTTCTCCAACGACGACGCTACACTGATAGCACTCGAGTAGGGCATAAAAAGCAGGCCGTTGTCAGTCCCAGACTGACGGGATATGGCTGCCCGATTCGTACCACTTGACAAGGTGTACCTCAAACTGCAGCGTAGAGTATGCAGGGATTGTACCCTGAGCTGTAGCATTGTAACCAAGCTTGTAGGGGATGTATATCATCCAGTGGTCACCTTCCTTCATATACTGCAGAGCAGTCTTAAAACCATCCACCAAACCGTCGATACCCATCAGAATGGGCGTCGCGGTACTTGGGTTATACTCTCCGTAATATGAAGTAGAGAATACCTCCTGAACCATATCCATATCACTGCCATGACCGGTATAGTTGAGTGTTGGCATAAGAAATCCGCGGAAGGATACGCGTACAGAGTCACTATGTGTAGGCGAACCCTTCTTGATAGATGCCTGAAGCTCCTCACCTGTCAGGTCATTACCAAGATCCTTGACACAAATAGAATCAAGTATGGTACCCGATTCATTCTGTATCTTGTACAATGTACGGATCATACGCCACTGGCAATGTTCCTGCCAGTGCTCACCCCACTGTGCTTTTGCCTTGTCGATGGCTGCGTGTACCGAATCACGCACGATACATTCCCACCAGGCAGCATTGCGCTCCTGCCAATTCTCGTATGGATCATAAGTATTGTTCGTCTCCTCACAGGACACAAACGCCACACAGGCGGCAAAGGCGAATATGAGTATCTTACAAAGTTTCATTTACAGAAGGTTCTTGAGTAGTGATGTTATGCTGACCTTGTCCTCGATAATACCACGCAATTCGCTGATAGCCACACGACGCTGTTCCATAGTGTCGCGGTCACGCAGCGTAACCGTATTGTCCTGAAGGGTCTGCTGGTCAACTGTTACGCAGAACGGGCATCCGATAGCATCCATACGACGGTAGCGCTTACCTATCTGATCCTTCTCTTCATACTTGCAGTTGAAATGGAAGCGGAGATCATTGATAATCTCCTGAGCCTTTTCCGGCATTCCGTCCTTCTTAGTTAGCGGGAATACTGCGAGTTTTACTGGTGCCAAAGCCGCCGGCAGGTGCAGTACGGTACGTGTCTGCCCGTCTGCAAGCTGCTCCTCCTCATAACTATGACACATAATTGAGAGGAACATACGGTCAACACCTATTGACGTCTCGATTACATATGGAGTATAGCTTTCGTTACGCTCAGGATCGAAATATTCAATTTTCTTGCCGCTATACTTTGCATGCTGACTGAGGTCAAAGTTTGTTCGTGAATGGATTCCCTCTACCTCCTTGAAGCCAAATGGCATGTGGAATTCGATATCAGTTGCTGCATTCGCATAGTGTGCCAGCTTATCATGATCGTGGAAGCGATAGTTCTCGCTGCCAAAACCAAGATTCTGGTGCCATTTCATACGAGTTTCCTTCCACTTTGCAAACCAGTCAAGTTCAGTGCCAGGCTGAATAAAGAACTGCATTTCCATCTGTTCAAACTCACGCATACGGAAGATGAACTGACGTGCAACAATCTCGTTGCGGAATGCCTTTCCTATCTGTGCGATACCAAAAGGAAGCTTCATTCGCCCCGTCTTCTGTACGTTCAGGTAGTTGACGAAAATGCCCTGTGCCGTCTCGGGACGGAGATATATCTTGCTTGCACCCTCGGCAGCAGCACCCATCTCTGTCGAGAACATCAGGTTGAACTGACGTACGTCTGTCCAGTTACGAGTACCGCTGATAGGACATACAATTTCCTCGTCCAGGATAATCTGCTTCATGCCCTCCAGGTCAATGCCGCCCTCGGCATTCATCACCTCCTGGAAACGATGGTGCAAAGCATCATATTTATGCTGGTTCTCAAGAACACGGGCATTAGTTGCACGGAACTGAGCCTCGTCAAATGCGTCGCCGAATTTCTTCCTGGCCTTGTCAATTTCCTTCTGAATCTTATCCTCGTACTTGGCCATCTGCTCCTCAATGAGGACATCGGCACGATAGCGCTTCTTGCTGTCACGGTTGTCTATAAGCGGATCATTGAATGCATCCACGTGACCACTGGCCTTCCAGGTTGTAGGGTGCATGAAGATAGCAGCGTCAATACCAACGATATTCTCGTGCAGCAGGACCATTGACTGCCACCAGTACTGCTTGATATTGTTCTTAAGCTCCACGCCATTCTGACCATAGTCATAAACAGCGCCCAAACCGTCATATATATCACTTGAAGGGAAAACAAAACCATACTCCTTACAATGGGAAACGATTTTCTTGAAAACTTCTTCCTGCTGTGCCATATCTTATTCAAATTTTTAATTACCAATTGAGAAAATGGGCTCCAATAACCCAATTTGGCAACAAATATAGTGCTTTCACACTGATTTCACGAGATTGACCCTAAACAAATAAGGTGAAAAATTAAAAAAAATGACAATTTTTTTGCTCATGTCGGGGAAAAAGCATACTTTTGTCGACCGTAAGCAAAAGTGCACATAAATGAGACAACTTAAAATCACCAAGAGCATCACCAGCCGTGACAGCCAGTCGCTGGACAAATACCTTCAGGAAATCGGCCGTGAGCAGTTGCTGACAGTTGAAGAAGAAGTGGAGTTGAGCCAACGCATTCGTCGCGGTGACCGTCGCGCCCAAGACACCCTGGTACGCAGCAACCTACGCTTCGTCGTATCTGTAGCCAAGCAGTATCAAAATCAGGGACTAAGTCTGCCCGATTTGATAAACGAAGGTAATATGGGCTTGATAAAAGCCGCTGAAAAGTTCGATGAAACCCGTGGTTTTAAGTTCATCAGCTATGCTGTATGGTGGATCCGACAGACAATCCTGCAGGCCTTGGCAGAACAGAGCCGCATTGTACGCCTCCCCTTGAACCAAGTAAGTGCCGTAAACAAGATCAGCAAGGCCATAACCAAGTTCGAGCAGGAGAACGAGCGCAAGCCAAGTCCCGAGGAACTTGCAGAACTCGTTAACGAGGTACCCGAGAAGATTAACGACAGCCTGCGTGCCAGCGGACGTCATGTCAGCGTAGACGCACCATTCATAGAGGGCGAGGACAACAGCCTGCTGGATGTAATGGAAAACACAGATGCCCCCAGCGCAGACAACACTCTTATCAACGAGTCGCTGCAGAAAGAAATTTCACGGGCTCTGGAGATTCTGAACGAACGCGAGCGTGATATCATCGAGATGAGTTTCGGTATTGCCCAGCCAGAGATGACCTTGGAAGAGATCGGCGATAATTTCGGACTCACACGCGAACGTGTCCGCCAGATACGCGAAAAGGCAATACGCAAACTGCGCAGCGCCAACAAGAACAGCCTGCTGAGGTCATATCTGGGCTAATGCCCTTCATTAAAACGAGGGGAACTTAACCGGTTCAGAGTTGTTCAAAGCAGACTTTGCCGTCAGTTCCACTGCACACGACCAAAGAGCAGCTTCATATACATCAGCATCAAAGGACGGTTCAGGAAGACCGTCCTTTCTGTTTTTCAAGACCTGATGCATAGTGTCGACAATACGGCGGTCCATTATGTAGTTCATCAGGTTGGAAGCACCGCAAGCCTTACCCTCGGCAATCAATTCACGATACTCCTGCGGAATGAAGCTCTCAACATATTCCTGGGCCTCCTCACCGGTAAGGCTTAGACTGCCATTTTCTACGCCCCTACCCTCCAACACTACCGTTGGAAGCGGGTATTTTTGCAGAAAACCAAGAGTTCCGCATACTGTCTGCATACGATTATAAGGGCGTGGTGTAGAAATATCATAATGCAGCAGCATGGAAACACCCTTACGACTACGTATCAACGATGTATTGGTATGATCGCCAGGGATTGTCGAAGACAGGGAAACCAGATAATCCAGCGTATCATCCTCGCTCAGCAACTGGCACATAGGTCCGAGAGCATGGGTAGGATACGGATTACCCGCATGACGACGTCCATAGCTGCGCATCCAACCCTCAGGCACAGTATGGGCATAGGCACCCTCCATATGCTTGATACGCCCGAGCATACCCCGGCGCACCATCTCCCGCGCCCCCAAATGCCATGTATCATAGCAGCAATTCTCCAGCATGATACAATGACGACGCGTCAGGCGTGACACACGAACCAGCTCCTGACATTCTGCGATAGTCATAACTGCCGGAACCTCAAGCGCAACGTCCTTGCCACATTCCATCGCCAATGTAGCCATACGCAGATGCCACTCCCACGGAGTACAAATCCATACAAGATCTACCTGACTGTCACTGACCACCTCACGCCAATCAGTATCCTGGTCACACTGATGCGTGACGTTTACCGTAGGGATATCATTCAGCCTTGCCAAAGTAGCCCGACCTCGCTGCCCCATACCTATGATGGCGATATTTACCATACCACAAAGATACGTTTTCTTTTTGATATACGTTATTTATTCCATTATTTTTTGTCATTTGAACTTAAAATGCTAACTTTGCATGCGTATTAATAATACAGGCCTTGTTTCCCACTTCAGGCAAACAACAATCAACAGATGAAGTATCACCACAAAATGTTTCTGTCCGTATTGCTCCTGTGCAATACCATTGCCGCATCAGCACAGTTCAGCAACACGACATGGGAACAGCGTCTGGGAACGGGAAGGGACAGTATCGAAGCCCGCAATCTGTACATAGGCATCTTCAACGATTTCATCACCCCACGGCGTGAATACAACGACAGCACCTACATGATGTGGCGCAGGATGCTCAGTCACGCCCCCTACGTCGATTACTATTTCTACAGCTCAGGCTGGATGGAGTCCTTCCTGATACCACAAATTGCCAAACAGGACGACCGTGCCGTACAGCTGATGTATTTCCAGGACCTGATGGAAATTGAGGACAGGCTTATTTGGGACAGGGAAAAGCTAAACTCCCTGCGCATGACGACCAATCTCAGGAACGAGCAGAGCGAGGCGGATGCGCTGGTCAACAAAGCCCATTACTATTACAGCATAGGCAAGAAGTATTTCAGCGGCACACCAGCCTACAGCCCCGACTCGGCCTACTGGTATTACAGCAAGGCATTTGAGAAGGTACGAGAGGCAAAAGATGTAACAGGCAGCGAAATAATAGGCATCTACCTGTGGGAAAACTTTGACACAAGCTATTCGCTATTCAAGAGTGACCGTGACAAATACCAGGAACAGTTCCTGACAGACTATCTTGACTGTATCTCGTCGTGTGACAAGATGCTGATGCCTGCCTATGACGAGACAGACAGCATCAAACAGCAGCAAATACTGGGGAAATACTGGCATTACCGTGATACCATCCAGAAAGTCTTCAATGCCAGCGGTGCAGCTACGCCTGAACGCCTGGACGACTACTACGGCAAGCGTCTGGAAAGATACCGCCGGGATGCAGCCTATATGAACAAGGCCATCCATCTTATGACCGAGAACGGCGCAACATATATCGACGCCTACTATGCCTATTGTGAAGCCAGCAACATACTTGAGCCCACATACGAGAACTGCATCGGCTGCGCCATGCTGTCAAAACGTGACGGCCTGCACGAAGACATGGTGAAGTATTTCCTACAAGCCAAGGATTTGGCCGACAACGACCTGCAAAGGGCCCTTGTTGCCTATATGATAGGCATTGCATCCAACACTACACGCCCCAAGAACCCCGAGACCAACAAGAACTATCCGATCGGAACACCCGAGTATAAACAATGGCAGAAATCTGCAATGCTTGCAGAAGCAAACCTAAAACAGGTCCTTGACCTGGAGCCGGCGCTTATGAACAGCGGCAGTATCTCCATGCGCCAGATTCCCGCTCATGCCGCATTCCAGATTGCCCTTGCCGAATACCGCATGAGCCAGTCAAGCCGCGACTGTGACGAAGCAATCAGGTACGTACGCCTGGCCATGCAGAAACAACCCACGCTGTACAACCGCAACGCCCAGGACATGATACGAAACATATCCAACACGCGGGAGGCATACATCAGCAACGAGAACATACGCAGGCGGAATAACAACAAGCAGGTCAATGCGCAACGCAATGCCGAGTACGAGGAATATATCAGACGCAAGAAAGCAGAAGAAAGCTTCTGGAACAAGAGAAGATGATGAGAAAGTTCTGTACATATACACTACCCGCCGTCATCCTCATGCTTGTAATTCCATTTGCAGGCCGAGCCCAGACAGATGACACAGAGCGCCATAGCAGCACCCTTACCCCAGAGGCTGAAGCCTACTACATAAGTCTCATTCCCAAGAAAGACACCACATTTTCCTCCGTTGCCATTAACAGCCGCAAGAACAGCTTCTGGAAGCGATGGAGCATACACACCAATACCGTCGACTGGCTGCTTACGCTGCCCAACCTGGGATTAGAATACGACCTTAGCAGCAAGACACGCACACATTACAGCGTAGCCGTATTCGGACGTATCAACCCCAAGACAAGCCACTCCTTCTCACCACGCTTCGTATTCAACATCAACAGCGTACGCGCCGAGGTGCGCAAATACTGGCGTACCGGCAAATACGGAAAGAAAGTCTATTACCACGACGAATACACAAAGCTGGTCACCAACCGCAAGGATCCCGCCTACAACGCAGACTCGTTACGCGGACGCCTTTACAACATGAAACACAAGGTCAGGCGCAATATCTTCAGCGGTCGCACGATTGAAAATCCACGCAACTGGCGCGCCTATTACCTTAGCCTATGGGTGGCATACAACCAGTGGGCAATCAAGATCACAGGTACCGGCAATCAGGGGCGCGGCCTTGCTGCAGGCGCAGGCTTTGGATGGAGCGTCCCCCTGTTTCCCCAACGCTTCCCGCGCGAAGGAAGCCTGGATCTGGACCTTGGCATCAATGTAGGCTGGATGATTGCAAAGTATGACAAATTCCGGTACGACGACTATACCGGCTGCTATATCAAGATCCCCGAAAGCAGCCGCGCAAGCTGGGGCTTTATCCCCTATCCCATCGTCCAGGACCTGCACATAGGCCTTGTATGGCGCATGCGCAGCATCAAGAACAAAGTCGACCTGTCACTCGTAGACGACTACGCGAAAACCATAGACAGGTTCAAGGAACGCCAGCGCCGCGAAGCATGGATACGCGACAGCATACTGGTACGCAACGGAGAAATCCGCGATTCAATTGAGAAGCGCAGGCAGTGGGAAGCCGACAGCGCCCAATACTGGGACTGGTACCATGCACGACGCCTGAAGGCAGCACGCATACTGAAACCCGATACAGTATTCACCCACCAGGACATGATACTGGAGATGAAACTGCTGAAAGGCATCAAAGACCCCAAGGTACTGAAGAAAGCCATGGGCAAGAAAAACAAGAGCAAGAAGAAATGAAACGCATACTGACCATATTCCTATTGTTCGTCGCCACGGCAATGCCTGCAGCAGCCCAGTATGTCAATATACAGATATACACTCAGGAGGAAGGCAAGGAGCGAATCCCCAAGAGCGGCGTACAGATATGGACCTTCAACGGACGCTCCGATGCCGAGCGTGCCCTGGGCAAATACCTCGGCGGAAGCAGCATCGGCCGCGCAGACGGCGTACTGGATACCGACCAGACACGCGGACAGATGCTACAGCTGCGCGGCACCTATCACGGCTATCTGATTATCGATGACGGATTCGAGTTCACAAAAGCCATACCCTGCCAGGACCTGCTGCATACAGACGCCAACGGCCGGCAAATACTTATATACACCTTCGTCACAAAAGCACGCAAGAGCAAGCTGGACGGAGTGACGGAGATGAAGAACGTGGATATCATGGGCAAGCGCACTGCCCGAAAGGCAAAAGCCGGTACAGCCTATGCCTGCGGACACAAACTGACCTATGACAAGATGATCCTGCTTGACCGCGAATACACCAGCACCAATGCCCGCTGGGTAGTCAGTCCCTACCTCGTACTGCCCGACCAAAACAACGATACCGTCTGCTTCCTGCCACCCGTTGTCTACGACGGCTTTGCATACCACCGCACCATGGAACGCCTTATGGGCTTCCAGCGTGACCAATACGACCACGACAAGAACGATAAATTGGGACAATACGTCATCCCGTACCGATATATGCAGACCCGCAAGGACGACCAGGTTCACGTCGTCGGCGAATGGAACGGATACGATGAAACGAAGAACTACCGCCTGCTGGGCCATGTCTGGTTCGAGGATTACAACACCGTCTACCACGAGGACGTCATAACCATCTGGGACGGAAAGCCCAAACGCCCGCAGAGATACCTCGACTGGGGATCTGCCGTGGTCGAGATACCCATCGAACCCTCACGCTATGCAAGACGCGAGCTGCTCGAAATACAGAATTTCAAGGACCACCTCTCGCTTGAGTTTGAAAAAGGCAAAGCCTCGCTTAACATGGACGACAGCACAACCGTAGCCCAGCTGGATGCCGTTATCGAGCGCCTGCGTACCATCACGAACAATCCCGAGAGCGAGTTGCAGAGCGTTACGATCCGCGGATACTCATCCCCCGAAGGCTCAGTTGCCACCAATCGCCGTCTCAGCCACGAGCGCTCGGCATACCTCTCACAACTGCTGTCTTCACGCATAGGATCACGCCTTCCCCATCCCCAGCTAAGGTTTGACAGCAACGACAACATCATCCCCTGGGAACGTGTGGCACACGCACTGGACAGTATCGGTACCGACGAGACATACGCAATGGCAGCATCCCTGCGCAGCATTACGGATCGCTACAGGAACATGGACTCACAATGGACACAGATTCGCAACCAAAGCTGGTATCCGTATGTCGAGAAGAATATCCTGCCCGGCCTGCGACAGGTCATTATCGAGTACGCCGCCACCGAGGCACGCATCATTCCGCCCGATGAAACCTACCAGCGTTACAAGAACGGCGAGAAGGGCTATGCAGACGGTTCCTCCCTGATGCCCTATCAGGCATACCATCTGATGAACACCCTGTACGATTTAGGAGACTGGGAAGGATTGGAGCGAATAGCATACAATGCCTACCACAGCAGCAACCTTGAGATGAAACAGCTTGCATGGCGCCATACACGCGACACGAGCCAGCCCGTCATTACCGCAGACGGCGACACCACATATACCCTGAAACACAGCGAGGATTTCCTGCGCCCGTACGAACTGGCAGCATTCTACCTAAGCAAGTGCCTGATACGTCGCGGCAAGGCCGACACCAACATCCTGCTACCATATCTGGACGACTCCAACAACGGTCTTGAAAACCAGAAGCGCGACAACTCCGGTAACCTGCGCGAATGGTGGAACGACGTAGCCATTGCAATCAACCAGACACGCATGTATTGCCTCGACAACGATTTCGAGAAGGCAACCTTCTGCGCCGCCAACCACCTTCCCGACGACGACAGGTTCACCACCTTCCGCATGATGCTGCGTGCAATGAACTGCGAATGGCACGTCCCCGAGGTACGCGATGCCGTAGCCGCCACATCACCAATGAACGCAGTTGCCATGTACATTGCCCAGGATCAGCCACAGTATTACCTCAAGGCAGACTCCATACTGAAGAACGATACCACTATGTCTCCCAAGGACGCCCGTGTGCAATACCTGCGCGCCATCTGCCGCTTCCGTACCGAATGTCCCACCTGCGAAGACGAGAACATACGCCATTACTCATCCCAGAACGCCTACGACCCCAGTGCCGCCATGTATGGAGAAAAAGCCGCCGACTGGGCAGCCCCCATGCTCGAAGCGTTCCGCCTGAACCCCGAAAATGCCGAATACATCAAGACCGACGGCTACTTCAACGATGCATACCGCAGTCTTGTGCTGTATTTCTGGAAGCGCATACAGGACGGCATTCCGATGACCGATATATGTAAGGAATATGATGAACTGGTTGCAAAATACAATTAAGCCCCTGGTACTGACCTGCTGCATGCTGACATTTGCCCACAATGCAGATGCCCAGAAAATCGCCCTCAGGAACAATGCCCTCCTGGACATAGCCTGCGTGCCCAACCTGTCCCTCGACATAGCACTGGGGCGCAAGACATCAGTCTCCCTCGAGGGATTCGGATCATGGACCATGTATGGACACACGTTCAAGACCTACGGCGTCATCCCAGAATTCCGCTACTGGTTCAGCGGCCGCACCTTTACCCGGTGGTTCGTAGGTGTTGACATGATTCTGGCAGCCTACAAAGTTCAGTTCCGAAGCACACTCTACGACGGAGAGTGCTACGGTGGAGGCATAACCTTCGGCTACGACTTCAATCTGGGACGCCACTGGAGCCTCGACCTCCATGCAGGCGTTGCACCCGTCTACTACAATCACCGCCGCTCATTCCAAGACGATGTACTGGACAGCCCGACAGAATATAAGGAACACGGAATTGCAATCCTGCCCCTGCAGGTCGGTGTCAGTTTTGTATACATAATTAAATGAATATACTACCCACCATATCACGCCTTGGACTATATCTCGCCGCAGCCCTGCTGATGGCGGCCAACACCTCGTGGGCACAGGAAACCGACCCCGCGGAATATCAGGTTCAAGGGCTATGGCGCAATCACGACAAGGACAGCCTGTTCCCCGCCAAGGCATACCAGCGCCTATATTTCGGCGCCTCGGCAGGAACCCTTGCAATCACCGACCGCGTATCCACCTGCAGCCAGGCCGCCTTCAACGCCTATGCCGGATACAGGTTCAGCCCCATCCATTCACTCAGGCTCAACCTGGGATATTCACGATTCAAGGTCCCCGACAAATTCCGCGGAGCACCCTCGGTAAACCTTGGCATAGACTACGTAGCATCCCTGTCTGACTTTGTCAGCGGATTCAACCCAAAGCGTGTCGTGGATTTTTCAACCGTAATCGGCATCGGAGGCCGTATTACCCGATACACAGGCAAGACCAAGATATCCCCCTATGTCCAGCTGGGCATGAATATCGGATTCCGCTTCAGCAACCAGTTCCGCCTTTTTGTCGAACCCTACGTAGGCCTCACAAGCCGCCAGACAGAGCTCTTCATGCGCGAATGTCCATCACGCTTCAACCTGTACTACGGCGTAATGGCAGGAATCCAGTACAACCTCGAACCCCTGCGCTCAGGCATCACCACGGCAAACAGCAATTTCGACAGCTGGTTCATCGACTATTCCTGCGGCTGGCACCAGCCACTGACACAGGGAGCGAACACACACATGAGCGGTGTACAGAGCCAGTTCAGCATAGGCTGCTGGATTACGCCGGTCATAGGCCTGCGTCTCGGCGCCGTTGCCCAGGAACACTGGCACAGCGTAACACACATGGCACAGAGCGGTACCCGCAACTACGACATCTACCGCAGCCAGCATATGGCATCAGTACGCGGCGAACTCATGTTCAACATCCCCAATATGTCCAAGCGCTGGCGAAAGACCGACCACTGGTTCGACCTCAACATCCTCGGCGGCATCTCATACGGATGGATCAGGCGCGACCACCTCGTTCAGTCCGAACGCGTCAGCTGCTCAACATGGGCATATACCGCCGCCGTACAGACACTGTTCCGTGCAAGCACCGATACCTGGCTCTATCTCGAGCCCCGTTTCGAACGCAACGGCTTTGACCTCCCCAGCGGTTACGACACCCCCGAGAACAGCCTTACGCTCAGCATCGGCACACGCCTGTACCGTTCCAACAAGGCAAACCGCCGCCTACAGCGCAGCAACCTTACACACCGCGACAGCCTATACCGCTTCCGCCGCAACCTGTGGGTCGGAGCACAAGCCGGCATGCTGCGCGTCTTCCACGGCACCGACAACCGCCCTGCCGATGGAGGTGTCGGAATCAGTCCCGCCTTTGGTGCAGAAATCGGCTACGACCTGCATCCACTGGCATCAATCCGCGGCATCATGACCTACGGCACCACCAAATTCAACAACGAGAAATACAAAATGCTGGATCTCCGCCTGTCCTATATGCTCAACATCTCCAACGTATGGCAGGGACAGACACCCAAGCGCCGCTTCGACATATACTGGAACGTAGGCCCGTCTATGAGCTTTGTCTCCAAGAGAAACCGCCAATACAGCTTTGGCGTATGGACCAGCCTTCAGGGAACCCTGCGCGTCATGCCAAAATGGGACCTATACGCCGAGCCACTTGTACAATACAATTTCAAGAACGGCATCAACCCCGGCAACGGACAATCCATCGACAACATCAAGATGGGCGTCATGCTCGGCACCAGATACCATTTCTGATTACAGCCTGATATTTACAGGGAACCTGAGCGACTTGCCAGACAGGTATCGGCTGTCCCTGTCCGGACCACCCATGCGTATGTCGCAGACCTCTCCGTCACGGTAGAAGGTAAATCTAAACGCCGTGCTCAGATGCAGCTGTATGGGCAGTACCATACACGTTGCATAATACGTCCCGCCCGTCTCCCCCGGCAACAGTTCAACATCCCGCCAGGTAGCCATGTGTATGTCATCGGTATTCACATGACTGATATCCACATTAGCCGGAAATACCAGTCCCCGCGCATCATGGCTCAGATACGGGCCATACTTGTATATGCGAACTGGATTAACTACGCTGACGCTGACACTGTCAAAACGCAACGTCCCATCAGTGCCCGTATTCTGCAGCTTGGCCTCTACCGACAGCCGCGTACAGAAGTGCTGCAGGCTCAGCTCGACATTATACCTGTGAGCTATAACAGTCTCCTCACCCTCCCCGCGTGTCAGCCGATAAATGGGATTCCCCTCGGCAGGGATGCCAAAAATAATATCGCTGTTCAGTTCATTCTGCTCCCCCGACTGATCCTGCGCAAGACGTATCAGCATACCCTCATGCCTGCGCAACAGGCGGCGCAAGGTCAAATCAGGCTTGTACGGCGCATACAACACGATTGCCACGCCAGTACGGTCCGGCTGCCTGTCGTCAGGCAGGCGAAACGACGACCCATCCTCGGGAACAATCTTTCCGCTTCTTACACGGCACGGCACATTCATGTACCCATATCCCTCCAGCGGCCTGTCGCAGAAAGCCGCAGCAAAGTCATCCTCGGCCGCAGCACGCTCTATCTCGGCCCACACCTGTGGTCGTACTACAAAGACACCCACACGGGTACGCGAATCCAATTCAGTGTTCTGCAAATCAGGATTCAGTGCACGCGTAATATCAGCCGGCACCCCGGCAAGCTCAATAACAGCCCCCGTTCCTGCCGCAACGACGGTAGTACAAGACTCAGCGTCACGCGACAGCAAGTCAGCCTCCTGGCTGCACGACGCAGCCAGGACTGATGACAGTACAGGTATTATGATACGACGGAATCGCATCCTTTACAGTTCAAACGTCGGTCCCTGCTCGGTTTCCCACTCCTTCAGGGTTGCACCCAGACCAATCTGCTTAGGTCCGTGTACCGTAATCACGATATCGTAACACTTGCCCTGGGCAAAAATCTTGCCCCCGTTGCCCATCACAAGCGGACTCTCGCTCACATACAGTTCCTTGTCCCAGACAACGACATCCTTCATAACCCACTTCTCCAGGTCATTGTCATAATAGTCCTGGACCTGGATGGTCTTCTGCACGGGACGGCTCAGGATAATCTGTATCTTGTACTCCCTGGCAGGCGGAAGCATGATGCCCTCGCCCATTATCACGGTGTCGTTCAGTTCCTGCGGACACTTCATCACCGCTACCGTATCCTTCTCCTCGTCCCACAGGACCAAATCCACCGGCTCCGACGGGTCGCTCAGCAACATATCCGCCTTCATGTCGATATTATCCAGGTCGGCAACCGTCATCCAGTGCTTGCTGTTGACATTGCATATGGCAATCTTCTCGACAGTCATATCCTTGGCCTCGCGGATGTCCGAACCTCCCTCGACCGTCGCACCCGGAGTCACCAGGAACCGCATGCGCGTCAGCACATGCTCCAGTTTCACGACAGGATTTGTCGTTATGCTCACACTGTCCTGCTCACGGAAATACTTGGCACTGTAAGCATACTTCTTCTCCCATTCCGTCATATCGTCCGTCACCGTGGCACGTCCCCACAGGACATCCGTACGCCCGTCTATCCTGACGGCAGCCTCGACCCTGTGGTTCTGCCCCTTGCCATTCTTCTTGTAACGCAGTTCGTCAGTATATGGATAATAGGCAAAGAAATCATAGTTATAGAACAACGTCGTCGGATAGTATGCAACCGTATCCTTGTCCCACGTTATCTCGTAAGCCTTACCGCTCTTGGCAACAACCTCGCGGGTGGTACGGGTACTCTTCAGGTTATGAATCAGGCAGAACATATTGTTCGGCACCGACGTATTGTCCATGTCTGCATCGGGATTGGTGAAAGTGTTCTGGAACCAGTCCTGAATATTCTGCATCTGTGTCGGAGCAGGGTTCGACCCCTGTACCTCGCGAGCCAGACAGAAAACACCCAGATTGGGAATTGTTTCCACGATTTCATCGTTATCACCATGTATTATGGCACGCCTCATGCCACTCTTGCTCCTGACGCTTACGTCCGTGTACAGGGAGGCCGGGCCTCCTGCCAACGTAATCTCGGTCGGTCCTGCCTCATCTCTTGCAGGAGCCAATTCACTCTCGCTGCACCCAACAAATGCCAGTGATGCAAACGCAACTGCTGACAACAATCCGATTTTTTTCATCTTACTTTATCTTGTTAAATTTGTTTCTATCCAGGTTACTCCACCTTACAACGGCTGCAGGTTAAGCGTATTCACATGTACCACGCCATCCTCGACCCACTCGTCCAGCAGACCGCTCAGGGCTATCTTCTGCAGCCCGTACATCGTCAGTATCAGCGTATAGTGATGTCCGCACAGGAATCCCTTGCCATCCGCGCTCGCAACACGTATGGGATTCAGCGGCAAATCACGTATGACGCAATTCCCCTCGCTGTCTATATCCGCATAGTAGCCGCCAATGTCCAACACATACTCCATCTGCGCAGGCAACAGCATCGGGCGCACCGTAAGCGTGTCCCTCACGCCGCTGCGGTTGTTCAGGTGATAATATACGCTGGAACCGCTGATTCTTCCCTCGTCAATCATTTGCTGACGTACGGCATCAAAGTCAACATCCCTGTTGTACAGCCTGGTCCACGCATTGTTCTGCATCGGATTCATGCGCAACTGGCACTTGTACTCCTTGACCGCATGGTCCGGGCTGAACACCTTCCCGTTTTTCACGTCCTCCAGGTACGAATCACGCTCCCATCCGTCATTGGCGACCATCAGGGTACCACCCTTCGCGGCAGTAAAGGATATATCGTCAACCGCCATCATCTGATATTGGTATCTGTACTTCCCCTCATCCGTATTGACAGGCTGTCCCACAATGCAGACATCCATCTGGCAGAGCAAATGCTGTACGTTCAGTATGGGATTCAGCCCCGAAAGCCCCGCCCTGTAGCCGTACAGGTATCTTGCAGCATCCGACTCGCTCATCTTCAGCGTCGCGGCAGCCTGGGCCGACTGTGTCTCCGTGGGATAGGCAAAAGCATGAATCAGATCCTGCGTACCGTCCAGGGAAACATACCTGGACACCGTGTTACCCGTATATACCGGCCGTCCCATGGGCGCATCGTCCACATGGTACATAAAGAACTTGTAGCGTGTATTTGGCTGTGTCTGCTTGTAATAGCAATACATCCGCTCCCCATTTGCACTGCACAGATACAACTGGCCGAATTCGTCCTGAATACGTGCCGCCTGATTGTTCAGCAGGCACAACGTATCACGGTAATAATCCGCGCCGCCCTCTATCCCGTTGTCCGTAGCAAAGGCATATACATACATGACGGCATTCTTCCAGTGCAACGAATCCAGTGACCACGGGTCGAACGACCCTGCGCCTCGCGTCTCGACGGCATACAGGGGATCCGACAGCGACAGCAGCACAGGCGCATCGTCCACATTCCTGTCATTCGGGCGCACCACGCCGTCATCCCCATCATCGTTATACGAGCTGGGGAACGATGGTGAGCACCCGCACAATGCCAGGGCTGCAAGAAGACTAATAGTCAATATGTATCTCACTGTCATCTATCCAACTGTCCAATCCACCGTCCATGCTGTTCTCTATCCGGGTACGCGTCACCTTCATCGCATTACCTATCGTCAGTGTTATGGCACGACTGCTCTGCCTGGGCTCGCCCTGCTCGTTATACACCAACGACGGAGTCCTCGCCAGAGCGTTGTACAAATTTATTGTAGCCGTCAACACAGGCCTGTGGACGACCCCCTCGTCATCCGTATAATGCGCAAACACATCAACCTGCATGATACCAGGGCCGGTTATCGCACCCGGCTTCTGATTACGCACCAAACCGGGAGCATGGAACGTATGCTGCACATCCGTCCGTGTACCGCTGCGCCTGAGCGACACGGGGCAGAAAGGCACCTTGTACGTTACATCGATATTGACCACCCTGCTGGCCAGGTGCACACTGCGTCCGGCACCCGACATAATACACTTCACGCTGTCAACCACAACCCCCTCCTCGTCCATGGCAAACTGGACGGTAATAGCCTGAGTCACAGGTTGCATCCTGAACTTGCAGTCATAGAACGTGCCGCGTATCGTATCCGCCAGATTTGTCTGCAAGGGTATTTCTATCCTGTTAGATGCTGAATATATCGAAGCCGAATCTGCGCCCAACAGGTACGAGCTGTATGGATTGCGGTCGCGTATTCCTGCATACGCACCGCCATACCTGCTGTCATTCAGGTCGGTCGTCGTCTCGTAGCGCACGTCCATATCGGCAGCATCCATCGTCCAGCTGTTCTGGAATGCCGTTCCGTCAAACACACTTACGTTGCCGATGTGCGTGTAAGCCGTAAACTCGTACTCGCCGCCGTTGAAGGTCGTATCCTTGGTAACCACATCCGTAGGCAAGATGCGGAAACCCTTCAGGCGCTTGATGGGACGTATCCACGCAACGTTTGCACGCTGGGGTCTGTGCAGCTGAGTGCCATCCCACTCGAACGAATAGCGCACCATAGCCCTGTGACTGTGCGTCAGGACACCATTCTCCCAACCCAGCACATCACACAACTCCACATTGGGATTACACGAAACCAGTGTTGCTGCCAAGAAAAAGACTAATACCCTATTCACTAAAACACCTTATATTATCGCCACAAAGATAGCAAAATATCAGGGACTAAGACATAAAAAATCGCAAATATTTTCGTCCGGACATCAGACTTTGCGCAAGGAGCGCACTATTTCCCACACTCCCGGATGCAAACCCTGCCCGTCATAATCAGCATTCCCCTCTATCTGGGAACGGATCCAAGTGCTGCTCATGTCGATCAATTGGACATTTTTCCCAGGCATAGGCACCAACTTACCATTGATCACCTGCATCAGGGCAGCCGGCGCACCATTCTCACCGTCCTTTCCCACCACGTTGCGCGGGATTACTATCACCCTGTAATTATCCAGTATCTCCTCCCAATGATACCAGCTGTGGAAACAATCCCAGTTGTCCTGACCTATTACCAGCACAAACGCACGCTCCGGATAACGCTCCTCCAACGTCCTCAGCGTCGTAATCATATAACTCGGTCGCGGAAGCGTAAACTCCACGTCCGAAACCTCCACCCCATCAACATCCGCCAATGCAACCCTCGCAAGCCTCAGGCGCAGCTCATCATCCCACAGCACATCATCCCCCTTCAGCGGATTACGGGGACTGACCACCAGCCACATCTCGTCCACCACACCCGTAGCCACCAGTTCCTGCGCAAAAGCAGTATGGCCCATGTGTATGGGATTGAAACTACCCCCGAATATACCCGTTACAACCTTGCTTGCCATGAGATGCAGAAGAAATTCTTCCCTAGTCTATCTCGATAAAATCATCACCTGTCTGCTGCCAGACATTATATGTATAGTTTTTGTCCGAAATACCCGTGTTTATCTCCGAGTCGTCATAAGTACGGTTAACCGAGAAACCGCGATACTGCTGCTCCTGTACGCTTGCAGCCATTATATGCATCGAGGATATAACGACCACGTCTGTTATTGGTTTTATATAATTCTTCCTTGTCATATCTGTATCCATCTTTAATTTACCATAAACTTCCTACCCTTCACAATATATATACCCTTCGGCAACGACATTCCCAGCGTTCCGACCTTGCGTCCGCCCAGGTCATAGACAGCCGTGTCGTCTGCCAGACGTTGCGGAACAATGGCCGTTGCGTCTATTCCCGTCGCGCCATCTTCATCTACGACACCGTCGATAGAAATCTTTGCACTGCTGGATGTATCAAACAAGCTCTTCGTCAATGTTATCCATCCACGGAAGCCCTTGATACGCGTATCCTTATTGATCTCGTATATCTTGCCGCTGCTCATTACATACGAACCCTTCGGTGCATACGTACCTGTTGGTGCAGTCACATCGCTATACTTCCCTGATGCATTAACCGCAAATGAACTGTAACCGGGCGTGCGGACATAACTGACATGCGCCACACCGTCGTTATTACCGCCAGAAACTGCTTCCACTCCATTCCACGAATCCAGGGCAACGCTTGCCGACAATACGGAGGGGTCCATTATATGATGTGGATAATAATCAACGCTATCCGGATCTACTCCGTCATTAATATGTGTATTAACCGTGAAATAGTTGCGTCCCAGTTGATAGAATGAAAATTCCAATCCTCGTGGATCTATGCCATTAATCGGATTTACTGTCGGTTTCAACAAATAGAACTTTCCGGGATGCACCGCTGTCTGAAAGGGATCAGACTTAAGATCTACCGATTGGAAATCAATGATATTGGAATTTTTCGACAATCCGCCTATGCTGTGCAGTTCCAGCAACTGTGCACCCTGTCCAAAGGCATAGGTAATCTGTTCGCCCGTCAGCGGCAGTGGCATAGAGAAACTGTTCCACTTGTCTTTCTTCAAGGTCCTTGCCAAGTTCAGCGAACCTCCATATACGTTATCCGGTGCAGCAGCAGGACGTTGGCTTTCCTTTCCCTTTTCATAGATTAGATAGTCAAGGCTCTCCTCCTCCTCGTAAAGAAAGACCGGACCTAATCCCATATATGACACCCTTATATCGTCCAGTACGACCCAGTCGTTGTCGTAGTAATAGGAAACATCGTCTTTTGTGCCACCCAAAGCATTGGTCACATGCTCCTTTCTGATGCCCAGCGTCAGTCCCTTGCCGCCGGTTATACCTTCTACCCTATCATAATAATAATCCGGGTCTATGTATATCCAGAATTCGTGAAGGAAATCATCTCCATGGATTGAAAGCGTCTTACCTACTGCAAGATTGACATCGCTGTTAGACTTGTTCTGATTTGATTTAGGGAAGCCTATATCATTGTATTTTTTTCCAAGCAGAGTTGCGTTATCCAATCTGGAAACAGGCACTTCCTGATAACCCATCCTGGCAGAAGCCGCACTCTGTCCCGAACCTATTCTTTCCAAGGCACCATCGGCCAAAGCATACAAATATGCAGGATGGCCATCGGGTGCAAAGTTTATCGCTTTCATTTCTATCGCATACCATCCGGGATGAGGTACTTCGAAATATACATTAGCAAGACCCTGACCCTCAAAAGACATATATCCGTACTTGGCATTTTCCATATTATTGCCAGCTGTCCACGCCTTCTTCAGCATTACCGGTTCGTTCCACGGAGAATCGTAATAGTTTGTCTTGTTATATAGCAAGTCATCCTTAGCATGCCCCGGCGAGACATATCCCCAGGTATAACCATATCTGCGGCCATTGTCAGTACTGTATGTGGTGTTTTCCAAACTGTCAACCTTCCAGGATACGAAATCGTTGGAATTTCTTGTAAAATCGCGGTCAGGCACCAGGCTGGAGATACTGGGGTTGAGGCCTATGACCTCGATATTCAGTACCGTCAGAAACTCCTTCTCGGAAATTATACGCCACTGATATAATTTATCTATCTCAACCGTATCAGCTCCTACCTGAACCTTTGTCGTATTACCCCATGGCGAGTCTCCCTCGAGACCTTCATTCCCTGCAGAAGTCCAGCAACTTCGCTCATCTCCGATATGCACATAGTGTCCATTTCCAAGGCTGGACTTAGGAACATACCAATCTCCGTAAGCTGCTCCAAAGCGGAACTTCATGCCACTCACCGCAACACCCCGGTATGTCGAATTTATGGGATTATTGAAGGACTGGGACATGCGGAAAGTTTTGGATTCACTAGCAGGATCAGCCTCTACACGCTCGAAATCCCATTTTGCGTATTTCTTGAAACCGTCCATGATTGTCGTGAAACTGACATTTTTGGATGACCACGATCCGCTTCGGCTGACGCCTATCACATTACACGTAAACCTACATTTATCCGTCGTATTGTCCTCGGTAATGTGCGGATTAATTCTCAGCTCCCAATCCTTATTACCTGGCGATGTCTCCTCCAATATCAACATCATCCTGCGGCCAAAGTCCCCATATTGCAAAAGTCCCTCCATACCCCAGGAACCACCCTCCAGTATGAACTTGCCAGTACCTACATTATACAGGTATATATTGAAACCGCAACCAGAATCAGCAACCCATTTACCATTTACCTTAGTGTATGTCTGCTTGATTTTGGGATAATTAGCATTCAAATATGTATCATCGTCTTTATGATCCAAAATATCCTGTACATCAATACCATGCCACGAGTATGCACATATTTCAGCAGTATTCAGCACAGACAGCATCAAAGCCACAATAAAATAAAGTTTCCTCAACATGTTATATTAATACCTAAAAATTACCCTTTTGGACTGCAAAATTACAAAAAAATATCAGAAAAATATGTTTTACAGCATAAATAATGCATTTTTTAACACTAAGAGACCTGCAATCTAATTTTAAGCCCCCTCCATCCCCACACCTCCCCTTGAGGGGGAGGCCAGGAAGGGGCTTATTCCTCCCCTTGAGGGGGAGGCTTGGAGGGGGCCGAGCAGTTGCTTAGTCATCGTTCCCAGTGTTACCACCCGGAGGTGTCACACCACCACCGCCGCCGTTGTCACCGCCAGTGTTTCCACCCGTACCCGGAGTCTCGGGATCGGTAGTCTGACCGTTGTCGTCGATGACCACGCCGTTATCGTCCTCGCTGGTCGGGCTCTCGTCGATGTTGGCCAGGTCGGCAACATCTATGAACTTGGCCTTCTTCAGGAACTCCTTCTGCGAGATCTTCTCCTCGGCTGCCGTCTCGGGCAGGAAGCGAAGGCGCAGACCTACGGCCATGCTGCCGATGTTGAACTTAGCCAGTTCCTTCTCGCCGCCACGCTTGTTGGCGATGGTTACATAGAATGTTCCCAGTCCTTCAATCTTCACCTTCTTCGACTCCAGGAGCTGCTCGATCAGACAGCTGCGGAAAGCCTCCAGCACACCCATGACAACCGCTGCCGTATAAGGCGAGCCGTGGCTGGAGATATGCTTCGACATGTCACGCAGCGAAAGGGTTTCGGTACTCACCGCCTTCACATAGTAGGCAGCATTCTCTTCGAATGCAGGGTTCACCTGC
>OCTX014563712.1_pt1 | contig 103480 bp, 107 predicted proteins | sample 1539691 | NCBI WGS metagenome assembly OCTX01 (sample SAMN02144231, study PRJEB22623) | gut metagenome | biome: sheep rumen | host: Ovis aries | place: New Zealand
TTCCATTTCAGACAGAGAGTTAGGATTTGTGATTACAACTCTATAATCAAAAACTCTTTTACTCTCCTCGCCTTTTAAAACCCTTAATTTCGAATTAATAATAGGATAATGAGCAATATTGTCAGGAATAAAATTAGCTGTAAGATTTTCCGGATTTATAAGGAGCATCAAATCCGACATATGAAGCTTCCCATTTAAAAGATCATAATTGATTTTTTTATGTATCACCGACTTTCTAACAGGACTAAAATTAAAGAACGTTTTAGAATCGGCCCAATCGACATTTTTCTTTCGCCACTCTTTATTTTTAGCCTTCCACGAAAGCTGTTGCGGTGGAAAACTTATAAATTCACTCATAATAAATATTATTTTTCAAGATACAAAATTAATAAAAAAGTTTAGGATAAAAAATACCCTAAACTTTTTACTAAGTTAATATTAATTAAATGGTTTCTTATTACTTAAAAATCTACGATCATAATTAATGGTGAAGTAATCATCATTACCTAAATAGTCTGCATCAATAACATTTCTCGCCGTTTCTGGTGTTCCACCATATCTAATCATAAATTCTTCTCTATATAACATTGCCATACCAAGAGCTCTAACACGGTCAACATTTATATCAGGATTGAACATTATTAACTCTTTAATAAGAGCCTTGTTTTTTAACCTATATAGATTAAATATAGTAGTTTCCACTTCTTCGCCATCAACGGTTTCTACAGATGGGACTCCTTTTAATAGCCAATCCCTAATGAGTCTGTTAGCGTAATCATTCACGCCTTTGGTTGCAGGAACTCCCTTTGTTTTATTACCAACTCCTGTGACTTTAACAATATCCCTGTCTTTTAAATAGTCAGGAGTATCGGCCAGTAAGTACAAACAGTTCAATCTTGAGAAATAAGCATAAATGCCTTTTTTGTTGTTTTCATAACAACATCTAGCATTATAGAACAAACATAATTTTCTGACTATTTCATAGTTATCATCTGCATATTGCTGACGACCAGTATATTCTGCAACAATTTGATCTGTCCATAAATCTAAAACAAAAGTAGAAGATAAAGATAGTGTTTCTGCACCATCATCGTCTACAGGGTCGTGTCCAACTATATATCTTTCAGAAAAAGGCTTGCCTTGGCTATCTAACTCTGGCATGTTATATATTTCAACAGCACCAGTCATCTTATTATCCTTAAGTGGAAAGGTCCTAATTGGCATATCCGTTGTTGGCTTAAAAGAAATTTTACCTTCTTTATCACTAATAAGATCGCCTACGTATACATCATCAAAGAATGCAGGATCATTATCAATCTCATTTAAACGAGCGGTTAAATCTGTCACGGGAAACATATTACCACGAGAACGCATAATAGCCTCCTGTGGTGTTATAGGAATTTCAGCAATGCGCTTAGTAATAGTATTAACATTAGTAGAGTTGTACTTTACATTATATCTATCTATAAGTATTTCTAATAAGGCCTTTGTAACATCTGAATTACCATTCTCATCATAACAGTTTGCCCTATTTAAATAGCCAGGAAAGAAAAACGTAAATTTACGACGGCCTTGCCCTTCTTTATCAAAAACATTAGGCATGCCTAAAACATGATAACCATCAGGATTATACATGATTTCCTGTGCTGCAGAAAAGTCTGATTCATCATCACCAGCAGTTCCAAATAAATATAGCAAACCGAAAACATCAGAACCGTTCTCAACAGAAGGTAAAAGATTATTCCATAACTCCAATAGATTAGGAAACGTACCAGCCTCCTCAAAAACATAAAGAACACCACGAGAACCTCTCAGTTTAGAGGCATCATTGGCAGAAGATTTACCTACCACAGAATTAAGAGTGCCCTTTTTAACCCCAGAATCCAAGTCTAAATAGCCCATTTGCCATTGCATATCTTGTATAGAAGACCGCAATCGCTTAGCTGGAAACTGAGTGTTTTCTGCACAAAAGTCTATGTCATACTGAAATTTGTCTAACGTTTGGTCGCCACCAACTAGTTTGGTTTTATCAGAAGCTGTTATATAACAAGTAACCTTGTGTCTTACTTTAGCGGACTCCCCTAATATAAACCTCTTGGCTAGCATTGCAGCACCACAGAAAGACTTACCTTTACCACGACTTGCTAACTCTGCCGCATGTAAACCACTCTCTCTGGCCTTATTAAGATAGTGAAATTTATAATAGTGTCCCTCCCATACATCAGGAAAATCAATAACACGCATGGCTTCTTTGGAACCCTTATTAACTTTTTTAGTAACCAACATTGGGCAATAATTAAGAAAAAAGTAATAATCCCCAGTAATCCATTCCCCATCTGAAGGCCTTACATATCCTTCGTAGCAACGCCTGATTTCTTCTCTTACCCACTTACCATATTCTGAATTAGGATTAGCATTAGGTCTTAAATCTGTTAAAGTACCGTATTTCTGATAGTGTATTGCAGTGGGTCTGAAATAATCCATATCTTCAAGAATATGAGGCTTAGTAATATCTACTATGATACGCCCTTTGTCATCTCGTTCTATATCTTTAGCACGTTTCCTTGAAGCAGAAATTAACTCCTGAATAAAAGGCACAGTATTAATAAAATCAAAGAACTGATCTTTAATCTCCTCTGGATAACTATCTAAATTCAAAGCTTCAATAGGCGTTTGTATATAATTAAACATATCAATCTATTTCAATACCATCATCAAAGAGGGTCTTATTATTACCACCTCTAGCACGGCCTTTTTCTTCAATTTCTTTAGCAACTGCTCTCTCAGCTTCAATAAGATCTTTCGCTAATTGTGGAATTTGTTTAATAGCAGAAGTTACTGTATTAATTGTATAAATAGGTTTTCCTTTATCATCTAAAGCACCTAAATCAATGTCTCTTAAAAATTCCCTAATCTTATTAACCGCAATCTTAGTATCTTCTAATAGTAATAAAGAAGAAGTAGAAATCATGCTCTTATATACATCAATACATTGAAGTTCTTTTTTAGTAAATTCTTTGACTTTTACACCGTTTGCTTTACATACCTCTTCTAATCTATCCTTCTCGTCTATAATATAAGAATAGTCACTTCTAGGATCGTATGTAAAATATAAAAGTGATAAAAAAGTCATAAACTTGTCCTTAGTTGCGGTCTTATCGGCGTCATAAAGCTCCTTAAAAGGCTTTAAAAGTAAAAGTTCATCTTCTACTTTTAGTTCAAAATTTTCTAATTTTACAAGTTTCATAATATAAAAAACTCCTCAAGAAGACGTTTGACGACTATCTTGAGGAGATGTTTAAAAACCAAACAAACTCTACGGTTTAATAATTGAATTCTTAACCGTAATTATTTTACTGTCAGGATCAGGAGCCCATTCCTCAACTATATAATCCACATCAGTGTCATTTAAAAAGAGGTAATCAACACCTGCCATAGTAACTACAGGGAAATCAAAATAAGTTCTAACTTTACCCTTCTGCACTTCACCATTTAAAGAATCATCAAATTTCTGCTCTGTCCTAAGATATCTTACAGGATTAATAGCTACCGCATCTCCCGGTTTAAGTGATCTTACACTATCTCCTACAGCAACTACTGTCTGAATTTCTTTAATCGGATTTTCTGCTTTCTTAACATTAACTAAGCCACTAGGACTCTTAGTCTCTTCATCTGTGTATTTCTCCATGGTAACCAAAATGTGATTAAACATGGGCTTAATACGAATAGGAATCATTACTTAACCTCCTTGTCAATAGCTTCTTTTAGAAGGTCAAACTCTTCCATAGAAAAACAAAACTCGCACCGCAGCAGCAAAGTACCATAATATGCATTCATGTGATCGAACTGTGTCTTCATAAGTGCAAGTTCTACAGGATCAAATGTCATATCATTTTCGAACTTATCAATTTTATCACTAAGTTTGTGAAGACGCTCTCTGAGCTCTGATGCCTCTTCAATCATTCTAACTTTATACCCTTCCATCTTTTTGATTATTTTTAATAATATTATATCTTCTCTTCATCCTTATATACCTATCATATGTACAATTCAACTTACCTAATGACGGTATATTAAAATTTGTTCTCAATTCATTAAATTCTTCTTCTGTCAAATCCTCTTTTAAAGGCAATTGTTCTATCTTATCTTTAATGAATCCCCAAAAAGACTTATATGCCTCTTCTACTTGTTTGTCTGTTAAACCTAGATCTTGTGCTATTTCTTTAAAAATAGCTTTGTACATAATATCCTTCATCACAAATTAAATAATAATAGTAACTTAAAAGGACCATTAGTATTATCTGCCTTTATATTAGGTATAAATCTAGGTTCAATTTTATCCCCTACTATAACTCCCGCCTTCTTTAATTTACTCAGAATTACTTGAAAATGAGAAGGCGTTAAATCACAAGCCTTCATTACTTTCTCTTTTGAATCTGAACTTAAAGCAACACGCTCTAATAAGTTACTATCTGTTATAACCTTACTAAGCTCAAATCTGTTTTTAAGTAACTCCGCCACGACATCCATCTCTCTTGGGGCCATACCGTGGAGCGGCTTGATAAACTCCAACCAGCACCTAAAAAAAGAAGTTTCGAGTGTTGTTGTAGGGATGTTTATCACATTATTAACATCCCTAAGCATAAACTATTCCTTATCTTCAGAAACCTCTTCCTCGGGAAGAGTCATAATTTCCTCAATCTCTTTAGCACACTTTTCTACAAACTCCGTACTAAAAGCAGCAATAGCATTCCTATCAATAACCTTAAAAAGAAAAGTAAGGCGCTGAAAAGCGGCATTTGTTTCAAGCTGCTGCACTCTAGTATATAGACTTCTAGCCTGCTCACTAAGCTGATGTGCTACATTCTCAAGCTCTTCATAAGAGAGCTTCTTTTCTACAGGACTATTAGGCACTTCAGTACCCGCATTCTTAATAGTTTCTTCCATAAATCTTTTTGTCTTTTTTAATCTCTTCTTCTTCAGCGAGCCATTCATCTATAAGCTCGTCTCCCAAATCTGTACTACCACAATCTTCACAGTAGTCAGGATAACCATTCCCAGCAATTATTCGTAAAGAATGACATCTTCTACAATAAGTTACTGGTATAATGTCATAATTAATCTTCTCCGTCATATGAACTAATTGCATATAATAAAGTGAATCCTTCTCTATCAGGCAATACACTTACAATACTTTCTTGAGAAATATCAAGATCGTTCATTTTCTCAGCAAGTTCTCTAGAACTCCTAGCTGTCATTAATCTATATTCTTTCATACTCTTCTACTTTAATCGCCGGGGTTGCAAGAATCGAACTCACATTTTTGGTTTTGGAGACCAACGTTCTACCATTGAACTAAACTTCGTCTTAGTAGCGGGAAGCGGATTCGAACCACTGACCTTCAGTTTATGAGACTGACAAGCTACCACTGCTCTATCCCGCTATAATCGGGCCTTTTAAAGACATGCCCAGGTCTAACTGGTCCTTAGTTTACTAGAGCATCAAATACCGCTTTAATAAAAGACTCTTCGCCTTTACTAAAAGCATTATTGTCTCCAACACCAATAGGGTCCTTGTCGGGATTTTGACCTGCACTACAACCAGTATTAAGGAATTCTTTCTTAACCGTCTCTTTTGGCACAGCATTCTTTTCTCCAAAAGTTTCCTTAGGAATAGGATTGTTTTCTCGCCAATCACGAAGTTTAGCTTCCATCATTTTGAGATTGTAAGAAAGTCTTTTATTCTCTTCTTTCAATATTTCAATAGTCTTATAACTATCAATGAGCTCTTCCATAAGCTCTAAATTCAAAGGTTTACTCATACTCTTCTTAAATTTGTTAATGCAAAGATAAGCATTTTTTTTGACATTTCCAAATTTTTTTGTAACTTTTTTCAAAAAATTTACTTTTTATGCCATTTTGCGGCATTTAGTGCAAATGTCGCCATCTTTTTCTGAGCAGGAGTACCATGTGCTTTAAACCAACTTGCTGTTTTACCAGTGCGCTTCTTCAAAGCTGTAAACTTTCCTCGATTCTCTGGCTTAATATGTATTTTACCACCGCTAGCATAGTTTTCTAATCTCTCAGGATATTCGAACGTAATACTTGCAGGTTCTATAGTTCCATTGCCTAATCGACTCATGGCATTTATAATAGCCTCATCACTTTCATTTTTATTCCCCATTTCTCCATAAGAAAACGCAGTAACTGTATTTTCTGCTTCAGGAGAATTCGAAAAAACAAAAGGCAGGTTGTCCTGTCTTACAGCATAGGGTGTCCCCTGTTTACGCATTGCTTTAATTTGCCATTTAGGAGTTTTATAATTAGTACTATAATTAAGCCCAAAATCATATAAATCGGCTGCATTTCCTGCAATATTACCATTATTACTATAGAAAAGATTAACTGGATAATTGGCAGCATCATATCTAGGTTTGTCACTTCCTGGCATTAAGTCGGCATTTAAATAAATATTACCATTTCTATTAGCTACCTCTTTTATAAAGCCTTTCATATTTTCAGGAAATACATATTGTCCGTTAGGATTAATAGTTGCATTATACGTAGGTATATTATTGCCTAAATAAGGCTTAGTAGAAGTTCCTGTATAAGGTTTAAAACCAGCATTTTCAGGTCCCCATAAATAAGCTTTTAATTCGTCATAGTTCTGTTGAGGAGACGTTACAGCCTTTAATATACCAAAAGGAGTAGCACCAGCACCATCATGTACGTAAGCCCCTATTTTATAAGCAAGATGTTTTATAGTCTCTTTATCTCCGCCAGTATAAAACATATTGACTAAAGGGCCTCCATTAGCATATGCCCATTCTTGATTAAGATAATCTTTAGGTACATCCACTTCATACCAAGTATTTCCTTTCGGGTCTGTCACAGTGCGAACATCTGCGCCCTTGAATAGTTTTTGATACTGCTTAGGAAAAGCGTCGTATTTCTTTAATATAGTTTCATGCTGCGGCAGATAAACTTCTTTTACGTTTTCTTCAAGCCATTTATCGGGATTGTACTTTTCTCTAGCCTCAACAAGCTTCTTACGCATTTCCTTACCAGCAGTCGATTTGTCAAACGTCTCACTGGCTCGCTCTTGAGCCAGCCTCTCTTGTATCCACTCTTCTGTTGCGCCAATATCTCCGTAATCAACATCTCTGCCAGACTCGTCAATATAATCCTTCGGAGCATATTCTTTAACTATTCGCTGTTGTTCATCATTTAATTTCTTCAATAAATTCTTGTATTCTTTTTCTAATTCCGGATTATCCTGAAGCGTTTGCGAACGGCTTTTAGAATATCCCTCAATTTTTGCCGCGGTTTCTCTCGTAGGATAACGCATCTTTGTCTGGCCTTTTTCCGCGGCATAACGAAGGTTTTCCTGAATCTGGCGAGAAGTGTAGTTATCATGAAGATATGATGCTTGCTCCTTGGCATCGCCAATTTTTTCTAATCTAGAAATATGGTCCTCTAATTCCTGTATATCTGAAAAATACTGATTTTTAATGGCTGGAGAAAAAAATTGTTTATTTCTTTCAAATCCGCCCTTTTTATCAGATAGAAGTCTTCTAAGATATTCAATATCATTATTTTTATCTATCTTAATGGCGGATTGCCCCCAGTCACTTTGGCTTTCCATTACATGAAGCACATCAGGCTCGTCAGCGATAGTATATGTACGAGAATGACCAAGAGTGTTCATATCATAATGCTTGCCAGAGCCATTCGGAATACGAGAAGACGAGAATGTAAATGTATTTAGTGTTACACCGTGCTCTTTTTTATATAATGGTTCAAGATCCCTGGTTGTATAAGTCTTTCCTGTTCTCGTATCAATAAATTCACTCGGCCATTCCCAATCTCTTTCATATGGCATTTTTTCACGAAGAGGCTTATAATAATTCTTCGATAATGCCCATTCTTTAATATTTTCATCAGAGCCACCCCAATTAAGTGATTCTCCACCATAATCCTGAAATCTTATGTCAGGAGTTCTGTCGTATGTTACCAGCTCATCTTGAACGGCCTTTCTGAGCTGATTATAATCGACGGCTTTCTTTCCTGCAAATTCCTCAGAAGCAAGAACTTTGTCAACAACCGCTTGCTCAACCTTACTTCCCTTATTGATAAGAGCACGAACATTATTCACATTGATAGTTCCATTCTTAGATATCTGCTTTTCAAGAGGATTGCCACGCATCAGAGATTTGAGCATATAGCCACCGCCAAGATCTGCAATTTCATACGCATTGGCATCCGCAGTAGACGCTACTGGCATTTTCGCCGTGGCTGATTTTAAACTATTTGCCATTTGAAATCCACGATTATTAAGACTACGTAACACGGCACTGCTGCCAGTCCTCATTAGCATATCACCAGCGACACCTGGAACTGCGCCTACCATGAATTCGCCGGGCAGCCTAACCAGCGCACGCGACATATTAGACAAATTATGATTACCAGTTATTGCTTCATATGCAGCCTGTGTTGCATCCCCGCCCAGTTCCGTCATTCTCTTTCCTCCAAACACAGTAGGGAGCCTATCAACAAATTCAAACGCGGGCAAGTCTTTTAACATCCTTATACCAGCCTTACCCCAATAAGGAGCGGTATCTTTGATTCCAGTCCACAGCTCTGGACTGGCTGCGCCTAATTCAACACCAGCAATGACACCAGCTGGAACAGCAAGAGTACTAAGAGCAGTTTTAACACCGGTAGTATTTATGGCGTTCCGTACAGGCATTGCTCCATTTACCTCACCCTCGACATAAGATTTATATCTATCAGGGACTTCTGATAATGAAGTTTTTCCAGAAGCAACACGTTCCGAAATGTTTTTTGCAATTCTCTTGCCAGCAGCAGTATTGATTGATGGTAATTTTGCTGTTGCAACTGATGCTGGAAGGAAGTCATAGTATTCATCATCGGTATCTCCACCGTCAGCAAATCTACGAAGGGAGCCACCAGTAGCAGCGATATTAGACATATCAATCTTCTTGTCAGCATCTGCAACGTGATTTATCATCCATGCGGCTTTCTCATCATCCATCTGTATAAGAGGGCGGAGTTTTGGATATTTCTCCCTCAACTTCTTAATGTCTTCAGCAGTGGCATCCTCATTTCCACGAGAGTCATAAATACCTTCTTTAAAAAGCATGTATCTAAGAGCCTCAATATCAGAATGCTTTTCACTTGGCCTTGAATCGTGCCCCTCTTGCGTATTTGTATTTTGTTCAAGAGCCTCCGCTTGAACCGAGCCAGAGGGTGTTGCAAAGCCAGCCAAGTTTGTTATATGTGCAATCTCATGCGGAAGAGCAAACAAATAAGGCCACTCTGGACCGTCTATTGTGCCAACTGTTATTGCGCCATGTCCATTACCAGAGCGCATTACAGAAGTTTCTGTGTAAGTATCTAGGTCATAGATACCATCAGCGGTGCCATTGTTCAGGCCCGCCATCCGATCCTGCAACCAATTCGTAGCATTCAGTGCAGTCTTAGGACCAAACTGCCAAATTTTTCTATACGGATGGCGTTTAAGCCACCAATTTTTTTGATTCTCACGAATACGATTAAAGCCTTCTGACGAGCCGTACGAGTTAAAGAAATCAATAACATCCTGAGCTTTTTCGCTTTGTCTTATTCCATGCTCGACATAGTATTTTCTTGCTTTATCTCTATCTCTTGCAACAAAATCCCAGAAATACATCGGGTCATAAGCGGTACCAGTGAACTCATCTAGAGTAGCATTGCCTATTTTATTTCTGGCTGCATCCAGTTCATTTTTAGCATCCCAAAATCTTAAATCGGCGTCTTCTTTCTCCTTTCTAAGTCTCTTACCTTTATCGGTCCAGTACCAATAGACTCTGTCTCCCTTATAATGTCTCGAGAAATCCCAGAAAGCATTATTTGCATTATCTCTCGCAATAACAGCATTTTCATAATCTGATTGTATCTTACGATACTTTTCTAGTTTAGTGTTATAGTCTTCGCTTTCTGTGTCTCCTCCTTCCCCAAACTTATTATAATGAGCCCTCATATCATCAAGCTTCTTAATACCTGCTTGTGAGTATAATTTAATAAGGGATGCCCTATCCCTCATAGAAAGAGCATCCCATCTTGTTTTATTTTTCATTACTTAATAAGTAGTATTAAACCAACCTGTAACAGCTGTCCTACCATACCACCAAGTAAAGTACACAGCCAGTCAAGCCAATCCCAATTCTTAAAAGACCAACGCCAAATAGGCTTATCCTTATTTGCAGGATCATAATGGCAATCCTTAACTTCCATACCAGTACCACAGCCTACAGCAAAAAGCACTGTAAAAATAAATCCCTCAGGAATAGCTAAAACAAAGTGTTTCCACCTATTACTCTTAATAAACCAATCCCACATATTAATTATCTCCCACAAGGCACCATAGGTACTTTCACATCTTTAATAGGATACCTACCACGTACTACAGTACCGCAATCTTTACATCTATATAAAGGATACTTATTAACACTTGTATAATAATACTTGTCCTTAATAAGCTCTAAATTATCTGAACCGCATGAAGAGCACAAAGGCTCACTAGATTCAATATATCTACCGCAATTAGGGTGATTAAGTACCCAGGGTCTAAGCTTCAAATAAACCAGCTCTAATATAGCAGTATCCATCTTGTTATATTCAAGCATATAATGTAATGACTCCTCATCACCATTAATACAGCCTTCCCATAAATCAAAATCAGTTCTTAATTTATGGTTGAAACCAAAATAACCGGCTAAAGCATCTAGCTTATTAGAAGCAAAGCCAAATCGTTTCTGAGCTACTTCTAAAGTATCAATGATATGATAAGGCTTAGGAGGTACTAGACCATTCAAAATAAACCTAGTATTCATCCACGGAATATCGGCCTTCTTAGCATTATGGGCAATAACAATATCTGCCTCATTAATCAAACACCAAAGACTCTTAACAATCCTTGAATCATCCTCTTTGATAGCCTCCTCTGAAGTCAATACATCTCCCATTACTTCAGCACCATAAAGCCATTTAGCAGACCATGCTAACATATACCACTCAGTTAATACATGGTCCCAAGCAATATTCTGCTTAAATAAACGCCATACATAAGCCTTCATTGGAGTGGTCTCAATGTCAAATATAAGAATCTTGGGAAGCTTCACTGGAGCAGCCTGCGCACTCTCTCCACGATAAATAGCCCTAGCAGCTTTAACATCCTCAATACTCGATTTCAAACGCTTCGATAACTTCCCAGAACCCATCCTTACTAAATAAGGTTTCTCCCTAAATTTATTAACAATTTGATCAATCGTCATGCTCTTCTTTCTTTATATATAAAGTACAATGACATACATCATTTAACCTATATTCCTCACAAGGACAATGATTATCCATACCAGAAGCACCCCAACAAGGACACTTGCCCTCATTTGCCTCTATACGCTTTAAAATAGCATTAACTATCTTATCGTTGGGATTTAATACCCAACCGTCTTTCCTTAATATCTCTATCATAAAATACCTTGTTTCTTAAAACTCCTAAGACACTTAGCACACCACTCTACTAAAGGCTCATCATCATTACAACTTAAATATTGACCTTCACCAAAAATGACATGCATTAATTCATGATAAAAAGTTACTTCTATCTCCTCTGGAGATAAACTCTTCCCTTCACGATCCTTAGTAGCTATTGTAATAGTTTTATTCAATCGATCAGTCTCCCCGTAGCAAAAAGGGCCATCTTCACTAGAAGAAATATTATCTACATACTTGATACGATAACGCGTACCAAAAATATTAACACTACTCTTCATCTCTATTAACTTTTCCTAACTTATCAGCCCATTTCTCCCACGGCTGATTATAATACCATTTTATCCTCAAGCTATCAGGCCAACAACTATGTGCTACCCTGTCGTAAATATTACCACATAAACTGGGTAACCCTATAACTATTAAGTATAAAGGACCTAATATCCTAGATTGAATACTATGACCATATTCATGCTTGAAAGAATTACCATAACTCTCACACCATAAAATAATATAATTACCTAAAGATATACCACTTGGTATCTCTCCAGTATAATAAAATCTACGGCCCTTCAACCTATGATACAACCTCTCTTTACCATATATCAGTAATAACAATAAGCCTAAAATATTTTGAGGCAATTGCCATATGTATAATAGTATCTCCATGATACAATTCTCCCAATATTTATTAATATTATATAAATATTTTTTATTTACTAAGAGACCCTGGAGACTCTTTCACCCCATCGTTACCTCTCGGCACCTATAATATAGCTGACTAACCCGTTTATATATTATTAGTTCTTCTCTTAGTTATCTCTAGGATCTATTACCTGTGCCCTACTGTTGGTACCCTTTATTCTCCCAAGTTGGCTAGATCAATTAGACAACTATATTATAGCTCTCTTATATGTAAATAACACCTCTATTTTTTAACAATGCAAAGATAAGAAAAAAAATTGACATATGCAAGACTTTAACAAAAAAATTTTTTATTTTTTTTTATTTTTTTTTTGAAATCGTCGAAATTTACGTGAGGGAGAAATAGCGTCAGCACCCCCACGGTGGTTTGCCAAATAGGGGGAGAGTCCCCCACGGTTATCGGCGTGACCGTATCTTCACGCCTTTGAGTCTAATGCGTACACATTATGAACAGTTTCTTTACCAAAATGGTGGCCAATAACGCCACAGCAGGAAAAGTTGGTCGTCGTATCTTCGGCGAGAGTTTCGAGGTTGTATCAGAGTCTGATTTGGTGGACATCACCGATGAGGCAGGACGCCCGCGTAAAATCCTTTGCGCTTGCGTTGTAGACAACAGCGGTATCTCGCCTACAACAGGCCAGCCGTTCTCCGCAAAGCAGGTGAAGGTGTTCGTGTCTTCCTACGACGGTAAGCCCTCCAAGGCTTATGTGCCTTTCGCCATCAAACCTGATAGCGAATTGCAGATTGGCCAGTGGCTTGACATCAGCACCCTCAAAGTGCGCACGCTTGCTCGTAACGGCGTTACTCTCCGTAACGAATACCTTGACGGCAAGCCTGGCAACGCTCCTGCAAAGGACATCCTCGACGCCATCGGATATGTCGAAGACGCACCTGCAAGCCCTGCAAAGTAGAAAGCACAACCTCTGTGGCTCTGATAGGCCACAGGGGTTCTATTATTTTTAAATGCTACTCTACTATGGAAACAGTAACTCTTTCAAAAACGACGCTTGATGCTCTTTTGGCTATTGCGGATATCTCTAAGGGTATTGCTTTGGATGCTCAGTTCGAACTCTTAGGGTGGTATGTGTCCAGTGATAACTCCGACCTGTCCTTTGAATCTCAGAGAAATATCGAAGGTCTAACTATGGAGGCATATCGTCAACTCGCCGCCCATAAATTCGAGGAGCCTGACCTTTATGTTCCAGAAGAGGACTATACGGAAGATATCCCTATGAGTATTGACCGTCACGGCAATCCTGTCTATGGTGGAAAAGGCATCATCGACGATGAAGACTAAGCAGTCCAAGGTCTCCGCCTCTCCTTCGTGGGGAGGTGGGGGCCTTTTTTAATGTTCCCAACTGCCACTTAGATAAGATACTGCCTGTCCTTACTAAAGACACATTAGACTTAATAAAAACAGTCCTTCGATACAACTTAACAATAGTTATATCTAAAAACCCACAACCCCCTTTCTCTCATGTATTTACATATGTGGTTTGGTTTTAGTTCGTGTCTACAAAAAGCCATAGTTTTCTGTGGGTTCTATGGCTTTTTTAAAACCATCTGACTGGGTATTAGAGGTGATTGGTTGTTGTATTAATTGGATAATATGTTGATTATTAAATGAATAACTGTGTTAATGAGAGAATGGGAGACCTAATACCACGCTCTCATCTTTTTAATCATTTAAAAAGCAACATCAAAAGCAATTCATTAATATATTATAACTTTATTATTAATGGACTCGACTATGCGAGTATAAATAGCCATCAGGCATAGTGCGTTGAATATTGTTATATTCAGGTTGGAAATCTCTCACAATGTAAGGGTCGTTAGTGCATTCTTAGTAATATAAGACGCTAATCTTAAGTCAAAATGGTTCTGACTGTTAAATCAGAGGGAGATTATATAAAAAATTTGCGACCAGTACTCGTCTGGCGGACTGCAATTATCCGATAGATTCATCTTGAACAGTGCAGACATTCAAGTAGTTATGATGGGTTATAGAAACTAATCTCAGTTATGGGTTCTGACTAAAAACCCCTTATAAATATTTATAAGAAATATCTCGGTGGTATTCAGAGAGATGTAAAACTTCAGGCTGAATCCTTATGCCCATATGTAAAAAATGATGGGATAGTGTTGATAGAATATCAACTATGTGTCAGACTGAAATTCTGCAATCAGCAACTAAACTTCAGTGTTGTCTGTATTACTGGAAACTTTACTGGTTTCAATGAATTGAAATCTTACATTTTATCAATATTTAAGTGTTAGAGGGCTATTATTTAATAGTGACCTCGGGATGACCAATAGGGGTGTACAATCCTATACAACATTCGGTCCTGATACACCTTGGCTTGGTAACCAAGGCTCCTGCTAAGCATGATGCAGGCTAACAAGGTAAAGTAGTATTGCAGTAACAAATTCTATTATTTCGTTTCTGGACTTAAGAAAGAATTTGGCTAGGCTAGGGGTAACCGATTAACAACCTCATTATTATTACAAATCCCAGAAAGAGTGAAATCAATCTGGGGTTCTAAATTAAAAAGTTATTTACGACCTCGAAATTAACGGCAATTAATTAGGGGTTTTATATTTAAACAAATGCATATTGTTGCCGCAATTGCAGTAATTATGGATAATAGAGAGTATCTATTACCCCAGCGCGAATAACTTTATATAATCGAATAACTTTCATTATCATTTTTAAAATCAACTCTTTTTATTCTTGACAACAGGGAAGTACAACCGAAAGTCTAAGTTCAGAGCAAATACTGGAAAGCAATATCATAACTAAACACAAATTTATTTTTAGTAGCAAGTCTATAGATTTTCTTGTGTTTTGTAACAGACGTAATGCTTGAGAAGGGCGGAACGAGCCTTCCGATAAAAAGAGTTGATTTTATCATTTTTATAGATATGTTAGGATTAGCACTGTATATATTTGCAATGATTGTGTTCTTTTCAAATGTAGATAATAATGAAGACTCTTCTGAAAATAAACATTAACAAACAATTGTTGTGAAGTACATAATATCTCAAAACCAAAAAGAAGAGTCTTTCATTTAGCCTATAAATGTGTGATAATATTTATAGGCTCCAAACGCAGTGATGCGCTAAAGTTCTGATTTGTCATAAAATTATACTTATTTCACGCAATCAGCCTTAAAGAGAGTGATATCTCTTTAGGGCTCTAATCAAAGAGCCATTCTGAGTAACTAGTGTTTTTAACTTTATCCGATTATCTTCCTATATAGAATGGCTCTTTTTTAAAACTCATAAATTATGTATAGTGAATTATTAAGATTGTTACGTAAGCTTAATTGTGGTTACAAGATGCTTGCAAATGGTATTCAGGTAATATTACCTCTTAATACCACAAGGATTGATGTTAATTATTATGACATCAATAAACTAATTCAGGAAATAATTTTACCTTTTGAAGGCAATTTTGTTGTTACTGAATGTTATTACGTTGGTTATTCAGTTAATAAAGTAGAAACTGAAAAAACATCATTAAAGACATTAAAAGGTGTTAATGACTTATTAGAGGATATAGTATTAGGAGAAACCACTCTTTCTATTTCTCTTAAAGTCAACAACACCATTTCTATATTATTATATTCACGTTAAACTCTTAATCATTATGAGACATTTTATTCTCATGTGTGCAGCAGCTATGTTGTTTGCTTGTACGACAGCTTCGGCAAAAGAAGTTGTAATTAATCCTGAAGTGATTAACACTTCAATTATTAACAGTGAGATAGTCATTCCTGTTAATGGGGACTATCTCGTTCTTGCAACCGAATCTGAATGGGTAGAAGTTCAGAGTGTGGTGATTCCGTTTAACACGGAGTTGCACGAAGGTGTAACAAAGTCTAATAATCCCAAATACTGGTTTGAATTTGAAGGTATTGGGAAAGTATCGGTATCTGCTTCGAATGCTATTAAATTTAAAGAACGAAGTACTACATTGATGCTTATTAAATGGTTCAATCAGTCCTCCAATAAATATAGATACACCACAAGACAGAAAGGAGGGTCTTCTGTTAGGAAGGAGATTCCTGATATAGACATTAGTAACCTATTCAAATAATATTTTCCCCCGTTTGACTATAGTAAGAGTGATGCCTTACTATAGTCCCAATTTTATTAACCTTAATTTATTAACATTATGATTAAACAAGAAGACAAATTAACCATTATTGGTCAGATATTGATCAGTTTTGGTTTGCGTTGGGCAGAAGCTTGGGGCTTAAAAGAAGAAGTGTATATCACTATGATTCAAGAGCATCCTAATACTATAAAAGAAAGGATTGATGCTCTTACAGTGGCTCTTAGGGATTTAGATATTCCTTTAGAAATAGAGGATATTGAGAGAGCTTTTAATGTTAAAATGACTGGGGAGAATGAATTCAGGGCAGTATTAGGAAAATCTACAGTGTTTCCAGGTGCACCTATCTTATCTCCAGAAGTATGGCACATGGAAGATTTGCTTACACAAGAAATAATGTGGGATTTATTTAAAAAATATGTAAAAACTATTACATTATGAAACCCCAATTATTTCTTAATAATATAGATTTCAATCATGTTAAAGTTCAGAGTAATAGTTATGGACTATTATCTTTGGCTCGTGGTGAAATCTATATTCTACAAGAGGAAAAAACGCCAGCTATTATAGAAGATAAAGGAAGATTTGCATTTATTGCTGATGTAAGTTACCCTTTTGCAATGTTGGCTTTGCATAAATACGAAAAGTTTATTGTAAAACAGTCTTAAGTACTGCCTTAGTTTATGGGTTTGAAACACTTTCGTCGTGAGATGCGAGTGTTTCTTTATTTTTAAAATTATGCTTACATTATTAGACCAAATATCTTTAATTAGGAGTCAAATCATTAGTGATATTAAATCTCGCTATATGCAATATATAAGCGACAAGAAAGGAACTCGTAACTTTCGACAGTTCATGATTACTATTGATTGGGACTTCGAAGTTGAATTGCCTCCAGATATAACTATAAATATAACGGAATTAAGAAATCTTTATACAGATATAGTGTGCACAGAAACTGGTACTTTAACTGTATATGACACTATAGAGGAAAGAAATAAATCTATGGAGTCTATTCCTATTGAGCATATGATTTATATATTAAGTTATATTGAACAGAAATATCTAAGTTAGTTTTGTTCCTATGATGGGATGATACTCATTATAGGACCCACTTCATTCGTTGTAGTGTTATTAGGTTAAGGTTGGTTGTTATTTGGGGTACATTATAGTTAGTGTTACTCAACACCTCCTTTAACTAATTATAAAGGTACCCCTTATAACTTATTAACTATGAAAGACAAAAAAGCAATGGAATCGGCAAGGATGCCAAGATTCCTATCTCTTATGTTTGCTCGTGAAATTCCTGATAATGTAATAACACTTCATTGTGATACTCGATTTTTCAGGATTTGGGGGCAAGTAGAAGAAAATAGACAATATTTATTACCTGCAGAAAAAAAGGTTTTAAATATGGCTAATGTATCTTCTAAGTATCTTATTAACGTTTTTGATATCTTTAATTTCTTATGTATATTAGAAAGGATGTCAGAAGGACCTCTTTTAATATGTAATAATCTTGAAGAACAGAATAAAAAAACTTTCTGGTGTCTTAAATATATCAGTTTTTACAGATATAAAAGTGATCCAACTAAATTTGTAGTTACTGATAGAGCATATAACTTGTTATCTCCAGAATTATTAAAAGAACACTCTTTTGGTATCAGTTCAAAAGAAGATACTATTCATTATTAACCCCTAAATTATGATAGACTATAGTGTACTTAAGAAAATGCCTAAGCGAAATATTAATGTTCTTGCAGATAGGCTTGCTGATGTTGTCAATGGCTTTTATGAAGAAGCTGCAGATGAATCTGCTAGATTTACTATTAATGAATTTTGTGTAAAATACACAACTTCTTCTAATGCTGATTTACCTGTATTTGTTTCTTCTGAATACATGGCAAATAAAGAAATTTTAGAGAAGGCCATTAGAAAAATTCTATTCATCATTAAAAAGGATTTTGAGGGTGAATGTGATGAACTTTGGGATTTAGACAATATTTTAAAGACTGTTTTAGCTCCTGATTTTTATAATAACTTCAGTTTAAAAGTTTCTTTCAATTAATAAGGCATTTTGAGAGACTGCATATGATAAACTAAACTTTTATAGTCAAAGTTTAATTGGAGCAGAGTAAGTGATACCAACACCCTTCTTAGGGATGTAGGGATTTGTTAATATCGGTGGTACAGAGGACCGATATTCCCGTAGACTCCATGGGTAGCCTGATTACACTGTGAGTAATCCCCAGAAATAGGAGTAATTCAAACGCGAAACCTCTCATTATGTCACATTAGTTGATTATATATGCCTGAAAAGGATGGGAAACTACGTGCTCTCCACTACTGTTGTGTAAAAAATAAGACTGCAAATCTTATTGATTGAGCTGTAGTATTGCGGATGTGTTGGAATTGGCAGACAAGCTAGACTTAGGATCTAGTGCTGAAAGATGCGTGTGAGTTCGAGTCTCACCATCCGCACTATACATATATCAAAAAGGGTTTAGGAGATATATGTATTTAAAAAGAGCAAACCAGAAACCCGAGAACCTAAAAAGAGCCTTGGATATTACCAAGAGGAAGCTCAAAGGTGGCAGACCAATAAGTAATTTTAGAGGAGCGCTGTTAGGCTCTTTTGTCTTAAATTTATTTTAAAGTTATGAGAAAGTTTATATTGGAACATAGAGCTGTTGGTATAATAGTTCTTGGATTCATATTATCTGTGTTCTTAATATTTGTATCAGTGGAGTGTTCTAAAACAGAAACTTATACCACTTCTTCTCACCAAGTAGAATACAATTATGTTATACAAAGATATGAAGATACTTTATTCTTTTATAAGATAGTAGGTATTCAGAATGGAGTTATATTAATAGAAAATACTCCAATTGCTAAAGGTACAACTAGAGATTGTGATTATAATTTTTAAAGCATATGAGTAATAAAGATTGGGATAACACAAAAGATGATTTTTATGTTTTAATTTTAATATTCATTGCACTGTTTTTAATTATATTTACTCTTGCTAATAATTAAAAGGTGCAATGAAAATAATTGCTCTAATGGTGGAAAGGTAGACACGAGGGACTTAAAATCCCTTGGCCAGGAATGGCTGTGTGGGTTCGAATCCCACTTGGAGCACAATTTATAAGCGTTCGTAACTCAGTTGGTAGAGTACTACACTTTTAATGTAGGAGTCGAGAGTTCAAGTCTCTCCGGACGCACTAACAAATAATAAAATTATGAAAAATAACGACGAATCAAAATGGCCTTATGAATTATTTGGCATAGAATGTGATAAAGGATGGGAATCTCTTTATCAGCCAATTATTCAGTATGTAAATGATTATAACGAAAATCATGAAGATAAAATTGAGATCCATCAAATTAAAGAAAAGTTTGGTGGTCTTCGTATATATGTAGATAACGCACCTGCAGAATTAAAGACAATGATAGGAGAGGCAGAAGCTTTATCTTTTAGTACTTGTGAAAAATGTGGATCTACTAAAAATGTAGGAACTTTTGGCAAATCTTGGTATCGTACACTGTGTAAAAAATGTGCACAAGAAGCAGTCAATCAGTTAAAAACTCCTACCCCATTTAGAATTACATTAACTTTAAAGCCTACAAAGTAAATATTAACAATCTTAATTTTTAAAATATGGATACAAAAGTAATGAAGTGCTCTTGCGAGCATAAAGGCCAAGATGCTATTTATGGCAAAGGCATGCGTTTATTTAATCGTGCAAAGCATCGTACTCAAAAAGACGGGAAAGCCTGGAGGTGTACCGTATGTGGTAATAAAATAGAAGACTAAATATGTTCTATTTTATTTGTGCCATACTGATTGTTAGTATGGTGTTGTCTGTTCCAATTAAAATGGAACAGCAAAAGACAGATCCCAAGTATATTTGGAAATGTAATTTAGAGAATTACAATCTTTTTGAAGATGCCTAAACATTTAAAGGGAACAATTATGGTACTATTTAATTTATACCAAACAGAATTAAAGCATCTTGGTGTGCATTCTGAGGAACAATTTACGGCTCTTCCAGAAAAAGAGCAAGACCGACTCATACAATTATGTAATGAAATAGAGAGTCAGTAATGAAAAGGAAAAAACTTTTCGAAGTTATTCCAGCTATAAATCATTCTTATTTTATAGCCGCTGACTCTGAAACAGAAGTCAGAAATAGTATAAAAGAGTATCGAACTCAAAGAGTTACAATAGTGGATCTTCATAAAACTGTATATGTTGTAGAATAAAAATATATAAATGTAATTTGTTTTTTTTTCTCGTGAGGGTTTACCCTTGGCTTATCAAAAATGAATTACAAATTACCAACTTAGAGCTGAAACGCTATTCTAGATAAGTAAAGTAAGGAGTTAGGTAAATTAATTTATTCTTAATAGTATGGCTAAAAGCATTTCTGCTGGTTGATGCTGCTGTTGTGAATCAGACTCGGACTCTGAAGTTATATTAGTATAAGAGAATAAATTAAAACAACAGATTAGGGTAGTAGTTTAGTGGTAAAACGCGGATGCGTCGTGTAGACTAAAGGCCGCTCGTTTGGTTCGAGTCCAAACCTACCCGCTATTAAAACACAGAAGGAGAAAATATGTTTTATTAAACAATAGTTTCAGAAAAGGGACTTCTGTGTTTTTACGCTTTCATAGCTCAATTGGACAGAGCAACGGTTTTCTAAACCGTAGGTTGTGAGTTCGATTCTCACTGAAAGTACTTTAGACAATTATTAGGAGAATAAAAGATGTAATAAAGGAGAAACAGTATGACACAGGAAGAAAAACAACTACTGCTTAAAGATTTATCACAAAGAGTATCTTCCGCGGTATGTATTTTCTTTGAGAAAACGTGTGGGGTATTTACACTTTGTGGTGTAAAAGTATACAATATGTTTCCAGAAAATGATATTCTAGTACTTCTAAACGATAAATACCCAATACAGTGGTGCAAGCCCTATCTTCGACCTATGTCAAGTATGACTAAGGAAGAAATACTTGAATATCTTTCAGCGTGTAATAAAGACAATAAAGATATTTTAATAGCGCCTAGATATTTAGGACTTGATTATCTTCTGTCACACTATCTTGATTTTCACGGGTTGATACCTATGGGCCTTGCCCTTGAAGCACCTGAAGGAATGTACAAAAATTTTTAAAATATGAGTTGGAATTTTTACCCGGAAGATAGGTTTTCATCTTACGATGAATATGTAAATTATCTCAAAGAGAGAGGACTTGCCCTTGAAGCACCGGAGGAAATGTATAATGGATAAGGAGAGGGCAAAAGAATTTATCTTCTACGAGGCATTAGAAGAGACAATATACATCTCAAAAGACCTCGAGAAGTTAATCGAACTCAACGAGGGCTCGCTTACTGGCATATATGCCGTTGTAGATACTGAGAATGGTGAAAAACTATTTGAAATGGATTTCGCCTATTCCGGTGAACCGATTATTATGCGGGTCTTTCTACATAAGGAATTTTTTATGAAATACCTCGGGAATAGAAAAATAATAGAATTATGATTACCGAAGATTATGTAAATTTTGAAACTGCAAAACTCCTGAAGGAAAAGGGGTTTGATTTGCCTTGTCATGCCACATACGACACCGCTGTTACAGGAGGAAAACCTAAATTTAGTGAGTATGAAGTCCTTAATTACTTTCCTTATGGAATGAAGAACTCTGATGATAAGTATAGTATGGTTATTTCAGCACCAACTCTTCAAATGGCAATTAAGTGGTTGAGGAAAGAGCATAACTTAGCGATATCCACATCTGTTACGGTAGACGGTTGGCGTTCCGGTGTTTCACGAATTAAATTGGATGGCGAAGGATATGTTGTGGATATCATAGATGGTATTGATGGTGGCAATATACCAAACTGCGACACATATGAGGAGGCTTGTGAAGCAGCCATCAGGTATTGTCTTGAAAATCTGATTTAGATATGAATAAAGAAATAGAAATTCCTGAAGACTATGAAGTTCGAATTGAGGGAAACAAAGTTATTTTCGAGCCAAAGGAAAACGAAGACGAGAGAATAGAGAGAGATATTTTGAAAACTCTTCGTTACGGACTTGTTAGTGAAGAAAGTGCACTTATGCCAGGAGCAAAAACCACACTAAAAGAAGCTCTCGCCTACCTTGAAAAGCAGAAAGATTTCCAGTTTGGATATCCAGGCATTTACTTCTACGATGGAGAAAAATTGCATTTTCAAGGCAATCCTGCAATGGAAGAAAGGCAGAAAGAGCAGAAGCCCGTAGAAGGCACTGCACTACAAAAAGCCTTCATTAATTCAAAAAGTTATACACTTGAGGAAAAATGCGATGCCTCGGATTATGCAGAGACTATTCTTCCAACCAGTGTTACCTATGGAGAAGATGAAGAAGAATTTAAGCTCCATAAGATTATTGAGGCAGCATTTATTGCTGGTCAAAAGAAGAAGCAGAATCCCGCAGAGTGGAGCGAGGAGGATGAAGTAATGATAAAAGTTCTTGACTCAATCATTGGGTATATCAAGGAAGTTATAGACAAGGATGTACTTGAAAGATTCGGTACTAATTACGAAGAGTTATTTTCTTGGCTCAAATCTCTCCGCGGTCGTCTAAAGTCATCGAACAATTGGAAGCCAAATGAGGAGCAATTAAACGCTTTACGACATGTAAAAGATTATTGTTGTCTTGTGTATCAGGACAGAGTGGCTATTGAAACCTTGTTAAAACAATTAAATTCCCTCTAATATGAAGCTCATTATTCTGGATACCAAGCAAGCAAGAAGACTTATTGAATTAATGGACCGCGGTCTTGCATATACAGACGAACACTATCACGAAAATGCTTATCCGTCTCAAAAAAAGATTTTTAATACAGTAATGAAACAGCTCAAAGACCAACGCATGTTTAAAGATTTTCTTATTTATGATTAATATGGGTAAATACATTCCAGCAGAAAAACTGAAAACCAAGATAAAAGAACGAATAGAGGAAGCCCAATCTTTATATAAGCCGTCTTTGAACCCATTTTGGGCAGGACAGATAAGTGCTTTTCAAAGTTGCTTGAATATCCTCGACTCTCTCCAGCAGGAGCAGCCGGAACTTCCAACAATTAAAGGATGGATAGCGAGAGATGATTTAGACCGTTTAGGTTTGTATGACCAAAAACCGACAAGAAAAACAAAACTTGGGGCTTTTTCTGGAGTTGTTCATCCTTGGGAAATTGGAGATACCTGGATTGGACGATTTTCATTAGACCAAGCCGCGAAACCACTTTTCCCGAACCTATGTTGGACGGATGACCCAATGGAGGTTGAAATAATGTTCAATCCTATTCAGGAGCAGCCGGAGGTGGATTTAGATGCGGAAATCGCAATCTATCTTAATAGAAACGTCCTTAATAGGATAAACAATTCCGACATAATTGAGGACTTCACAACAATTGAAGCCGGAGAACTCGCCAGCCACTTCTATGAGCTTGGACTTAACGCAAGAAAGGAGGAATAATATGTATTACAACAAGGGTCCTCAGTTAACCGTAGCTCAATTAAAAGCCTATCTTAAACACATCCCTGATGATGTAAAGATATGTGTTGGAATTGGAGATATTAGTGCTCCAGCTCATTACCTACTAAATCATGGTGGACAGCTAATGCTTCACACGAATTGCTATATGCAAAATGCTTCTGAAGTAAACATAAAAACTATATTAAGTTTTAATACAAAAAAGGAGGAATAATATGGAAGCACCAGACAAGATTTATATTCCAAATAAAATAGACTTTGTGAGTGCTACGATTCTTAAAACTAAAAATGCGCCAGATGACATCGAATACATTCGCAAAGATATCGTAGATGAAACAATCAAAACGGCAGAAGACCATGCCTTCTTTGCTGGAGTAGAGAAATTTCGAGAAAAGATGCTGGAGTGGGCAAAAGAACAGGCTTCTATCACCGAGAAACTCAATGGCAAAGGTGCTATGTTGAAAGCTTGGAATACTTTAATTGAGAAACTCAACTTAATGTAAAAATGTTAGTACTTTCACAACCAATAACCTCTATCAATGGTTTTAAAATAGGCGATAAAGTTCGTCTTAAAGATGGAGACGGTAGGCCTCATATCATTAAAGCTTTTGCGATTGATGGCTTAAAAGAGTTTTTCTTTATTGTTCAATTTGAGGATGGAATTGAGACAACACTTGATAATATTTCTTATCTTCTCTCTAACTTGAAAGATGCCGCAGAAGAGTATGCACCAGATTTTTCAAATGATTTTGCTTCTAAAGCAGCAGTTGAAGCTATAAGAGATGCTTTCAAAGCTGGAGCAGAGTGGCAAGAAAGAGAAATAAGAATATTTTTAGCAAATAGCTTAGTTTAAAAAGTAATACTATGCCAATAACACTCACCAGTGCGTTTGATCTCAATCAAGAAGTATATACTTTGATTGATAATAAGCCAACTAAATGTAAAGTACACGAAATAAAGTGGCCTTCTAGTACCTCTCTTTTACCCAGTATTATAAGAAATGACAGTATTCAATATGGATTAGTAGCTGTGAAATACCCAATGTCTTATAGGGATCTTCAGTGGAGACATGAATCTGAGATAGGTACAACTATTGAGAAATTATTTGATTCCCTCAAAAAGAAATACGCCTAATTTTATGGTCCCTTAGCTCAGTAGGTTAGAAGCAAATGACTCATAATCATTAGGTCGTAGGTTCAAGTCCTACAGGGACCACTATGAAATATTAAATATCTTATAATATGGAACCAGCAGATATTGCACTTTTGTTTATTGTTGGAATAATTGGTTTTTACATACTTATTGCATTAATTGCAAACAGTCTTAATGAATTAACAGACTGTAGAAAAATTGTAGAAAAACAACAAGTTACATATGATGGAAAGGTACTTTCTAGTATATATTTTCCAATGAAAAGAGGCATATTTAAAATATGGCATAAAATACATATACCTGTTTTAAAATATAGCACTCCTACATATTGTGCACCTTTATATAGAAGAAAATCATGTAATGACTTTAATTTAGTTGTTGATATTGTTAATGCAGAGCCGTTATTATATAAAGACTATAAGTTAAAACCCATTGTAGCTTATTCAATAGCTAAAAAACAAGATGTGGTAATTTATTATTGCTCTAAATACAGAACACTTAATCATCACTATAATATATTAGGTACTGAAAACGAGTGTAAAACAATAATAGATGTTTTTATTAACGGAGGTGCGCATTCCAGATCTGTAAAATTTGAGCACCAACCAATTAAAAAGTTTTAAATCATTAAGTTATGGATATATATAATGCTATTTTATTGACCCTTCTCCTATACTTAATGATAGGAATTTTATATCTTCTATATTCTTTATTTTGGCATTTAGAAGACTTTTTATCAGGTGATATAAGTTATAATAATTTTGTGGGTTATTTAGAAAAAGCGTATAAAATTATTTTTATATGGCCTTATATGTTAATAACAGAATTATTTGAGAAATAAAGGTATTGCTCTTTGGTGTAATGGCAGCACTTGAGTTTTTGGCACTCACAGTCCAAGTTCGAATCTTGGGAGAGCAACAAATTTTTAATTGAGGAGTTAAATTATTAAAAAGTATTAGTATGAAAACATGGTCCGTAGCAGAGATTGAATCTCTGATGAGTACTGTGGAAGCATTAGGTCCTTCTACAGGTTTTAGGAAACATATTGAAAACAATCCTGGAAGATCTTTTCAGGCTTGCTCTCATATGTACTATCGTCAAAGGATGCTTAGAGCCCTAGAAGCAAATCGTAATGCTCTAGCTCGTTCTTCGGATGCCTCTGAAAAAGCAGGAAGTCCTGTAGAGCATAAAGCTGTTAGTGAGAAAGAAACTAATATTTCTGGCTTTACTAAATTTAAAAATTGGCTGTCTAAATTATTTTCATAGTGTTAACAAGAGACAGCCTTTCTACTATTCCTGCTAGTTTGTTAGAAAACAACAGGTTAGTCTTTGTAGAATGGTGCACTGGATTAGGTAAAACAAGAGCAGCAGCTGAGTGTATTAAGAAATTCTTACTAAAGCAACTAACAGAATTTATTATTTTTGTTCCTCGTATAGAACTAATAGATTCTTGGAAAACAGAATTGCTTAAATGGGGAGTTCCTGAATATAGAGTCAAAGACATTCCTATTGTATGTTATGCTTCAATGATAAATTATAAAGATAATTTATTCGATCTTGTTATTTTAGATGAAGCACATCATGCGGGAACTGCTTTAAAACTAGAACTTTTGGAATATATGTGTACACGTTCAGTGTTTACTAAAACAAAAGTTTTATGTCTATCAGCTACATTAGATGCACACTTTAAAGAAGAAATGGAGTCTTTCTTAAGTCCTTCAAGAACTTCTTATGTGTCTCTTAAAACTGCTATTGATAACAAATTATTAGCGACTCCTAAAATACACCTAATTCCACTCACCCTAGATGGCACCAAAAACTCTGAAACATACATTTATACACGAGGAAAAGAACAGTCTCGTACAGTGGTTATGACTTTTTATCATAATTACTTAAATTATGTTAAGAATAAAGAGGTTTATCCCAATCTAGAATTACAAGTTATGTGCACTGAAAAACAGCGGTATTCTATCTATTGTAATTCCGTTGAATATCTAAAAGGTAAAGCACAAACTTCACACAGTAAGATAGATAGAGACAGATGGTTATTAGAGTGTTCTAAAAGAAAAAGGTTTTTAGCTAATAAAAAAACTGTTATTCTTAGAGAGGCTCTAAAAGCAAAATCAATATCTAGTAAAAGATATTTATGTTTTGTTAACACAATTGCGCAAGCTATAACTTTGGGTGGAGAAAAAGCAATACATTCTAGATTATCAGACAAGCAGATAGAAGACATGCTTAAGGATTTCAACAATCGTAAAGTAGATAAGCTATATGCTGTAGGTAAACTAATAGAAGGTGCTAATCTCAAAGACTTAGAAGCTGTTATTATAGGACAGCTTGACAGTAAAGAACGACTTTTTATACAGAAAGTCGGTAGAGCCATGAGGTCTGAAAGTCCAGAAATCTATGTGTTTTATTTTAAAAGCACTAGAGATGAGACTTATTTAAATCAGGCTCTTGAAGGTATCGATAAGCAATATATTGATACTATTTCTTTGGATAATTTATGCAATTCACAATTAACACAACAATCGCAAGAAACAGAGGATTAGGTCTCGATGAATTTTTGGGATTATTGTTTTTGAAGTATTGCTGCAATCCAACATTATTATTCGATAATCTTTATGCAAAAGGACTGGCTCTGCCAGATAGTGGTGTTCCTGGGGTAATCTATTTAACAGAAAATGGAGATGAGTTGTTAACCGATTCATTATGCTCCATGAGTAAAGATTGCCCCAGAGAAGACCAAGTAGAAATCCTTGCACAAACTCTTATTAATATTTTTCCTACGGGTACTAAACGTATGGAAGGACATGCTAGAGGAGTTTCGTGGAGAGGTAATAAAAAAGACATAGCAGCCCGTTTGCGTAAGTTTTTTGCTAAATATGGCAAATACTCTTACGAAGATATTATAAATGCCACAAAACGATATGTTGAGTCTTTTCACGAAGATTATACCTACATGAGAACATTAAAGTATTTCATATGGAAAGACGAAAAGCAATATGATGAATTTGGTGTTTATAGTACTAATCCTACTTCAGATTTAGCTGATTTTCTAGAAAATAAGGACGCAGGAGAAGAGGTAGAGAGAGACATATTCGGAGAATTAAGATAGTGAGCGACGGATTAGTAGCGAGAGTAATATCAAATATTCAAGAAAAGAAAGACAGATTAGAGCGAGGTGATATTAATTGTATTCCCTCGCCATTACCTCGATTTAGAAATGATTTTGTTGGAGTACAACAAGGTTACTTCTATATCGTCACAGGACAAACGAAAGCCGGAAAAACCCAAATAGCAAATTTTCTATTTCTATATAATCCTATTTTATATGCTTTTACGCATAAAGATAAAATTAGAATAAAGATTTTCTATTTTCCTTTGGAAGAAACCCAAGAAGCAATAACTCTTAGGTTTATGAGTTTTCTCCTATATATATTGTCTGACGGTAAGATTCGTAGATCTCCAGTAGATTTAAAATCCATTAATGAAAAATATCCTTTGGAACAAGAAGTTATAGAGCTTCTTAAATCTGAAAGATATCAAGAAATTCTTAGATTTTATGAAGAATCTGTGATATTTATTCCAGATAGAAATCCAACAGGCTTAATAAAAACAGCAAAAGCCTATGCGGATACTCATGGGAAAACATATCATAAGACACTGGAGATTAAAGACTCTCAAGGTAATGTTGTCGATCATCGAGAAGTATTTGATCACTATGAACCTGACGATCCTAATGAGTATGTAATATTCTTTTGGGATCATGCAAGTTTAACCGACCAAGAAAAAGGCATGACATTGCTTCAATCTATTGGTCGTTTATCTGAATTTTTCACATTAATAAGGAATAGGTATAACTATATTCCAGTGTTAATTCAGCAACAGTCTACAGAGACTGGAAACTTAGAAGCCTATAAAGCTACTAAGATTAGACCAACACAAGCAGGTTTGGCAGATAATAAAGCCACAGCTAGAGATGCTACTGTAATGTTAGGAATTACTAACCCAGCAGCTTTTGAATTACCTAATTACTACAAATACGATATAGGTAAATTAAAAGGGCATGCACGATTTTTAGAAGTTATTGTTAATAGGGAAGGAGAATCTAATGGATTAATAGGACTGTATTTTGACGGTGCTGTTAATTACTATGAAGAACTTCCTTTACCTAATGAAACTGAAAAACTAAATGAAATCTATAAAAAAATAGAACGTCAGAAAACTCGTGAATTAGTAATGAATCTTTACAAAGGCATTAAGAAAGTAAAGACTTGTTTGTTCAATTGGTTATTAACTTAAGGATAATGGCAGACGTAGCAATTATTTTAGGTAAGTCGGGTACTGGAAAATCTACCAGCCTTAAGACTCTCGACCCTAAATCTACTGTTGTAATCAACATTAAGGGTAAGAGACTCCCATTTAAGGGAAGCGCGGGAATGTATAATACAGAAAACAAAAATTTGTTTAATGTAGATAATCCCGCAGAAGTTGTCAGCCTTCTTAAAGCTATTAATGGAACTACTCATATAAAAACAGTTATCATAGATGACTTTATTTATATGATGAGAACCGAGTATTTTAATAGAATAAAAGAGAAGGGCTTTGATAAATATAATGATCTTGCAAATCACTCTCGTATGGTTATAGATGCCTGTGAAAAAATGAGAGATGATTTACATGTGTTTTTAATCCTTCACAGTGAGGATGTTACCAGTAATGGTAGTGTACTAACGTATAAAGTTGCAACTATAGGAACCCTGCTCGATAAGCAATATAATCCAGTTGAAATTGTACCCGTAGTATTATATTCAGACGTTCTATTCGATGAGAATGGAATACCCAAATATGGCTTTTTTACAAAGAGATCTTTAAAAGATGGAGTAGAAATTCCTGCTAAAAGTCCAGATGGGATGTTTACAGATTCTTTTATTCCAAATGATTTAGGTCTTGTAGTTAAAGCCATGACAGAATACTATGGCTAAATATGGACTGCTTATTATTTAATAAAACACGTTGTCGAAAAAAGAAGTTAACGATCATTCCTCATAAATCTTTTCCTTTTGAAGGGCATCCTCTAAGCGGGAGAGAACTACAAGATTTATTAGATGAATTAGATAGACAAGAACCAAGACCTAGAAGAGCAAGACGTTCTAGGCAGCAGAGAAATAACGAAGAACTTCGTGTGGAGCATCCACAAGAATATATTGAGGCCCTACCGCACAATATGTTTGGGAATATATGGGAATGAAGATATTCCTTTTTTGTAATTTTATAATATGGTAAATTTTAAACTTAAAATATTCAATAATTCTATTAAGCACAATATTAATAATGTGTTTATGGCTTTTTCTGGAAGATCTAGCGAAAGCTCGGGAATTCAGCGTTTAGTTGGAGTCGGTGCAGTAAAGATACTTGCTGTCAATCCTACAAGAGCTGAGTGGAATAAGATTATTGGTAACGACAATAATACTAATCCTATTGAATATAACACAACAAAGGTTGTAGATGGAAAAAATGTAGAAATAGCAAGAGTGACTTTCATTACTCAGGTTTGTGATACCACGAATCCTAGAATCACTACTATTGTTCCAATTACTTTCTTTGTAGAAAATAGAGTTCATATCTCACAATCTAATAATCTGGAAGTAATTGATAGATTTGGTCGTACTGCTTATATAGATAATGCTACTTTTAAAGCTAAAGGCCCTGTTTATTGGGGAGATTCAAAACGCTTTAAGGTAGAAACAAGCAGCTACCGTCCCGCCTTGGTAGGAGAGGCTAATTTAACCGCTTTTATTAAGGCATTCTTAAATATTCCAGATGTGGAAGTATATAATAGTGAGTTAGGGACTTTTGTAGAAGAAACCAACGAAGAAGCCTTAGCGTTAAGAGAGGCTTCCTTTAGTAACCCTAAAAACTTCTTTAAAGGGGATTTTACTGAAGTAATTAACGCTATTAAGTCTAATCCTGATAATAAAGTTAAGATTCTTTTCGGTGTAAGACACTCTGAAGGAAAAGACTATCAGGATTTTTATAATGCAGCATTTTTGAAAAATCCTCAGTATTCACTTAAAAACATTACTAAATCAGTAACAGATGCTAAGAGTGTTGGAAGATATCCTAATACGGATTTTGAATTTTGTACTATTAAATTATGGGAGCCCAAACCTTCTACCTTTGATGGTGCAGTAACTCCAACAACTCCTTCTTGGGATTTAGGGGGATCAACTACAGAAGTAGATGACTTGCCGTTTGCTGATGAAGAGGATGCCAAAGGTGATAATCCCTGGGGTCTGTAATTTTTATGTTTGGAATAGGACTTCCTTCTGAAAACCTTATAGATAGTATATTAGGGAGGGTCTCGGAAGAGACTCTCCTTAAACACTATTTGGGAATCAATACTATTCCCTGTTTAACCAATTGTCCTTATAGAAAGGATGTGCATCCCTCATTTGGTATATATTATACATGCGGAGGATCACTTAATAGTAAAGATTTTGCAACAGGCGAAAATGTAGGTGGAGCATTCCAAATATTAGCAAAGACTTGGAATACTACTATAAATACGGCCCTTATTAAAATATGGTCGGATTTAATAGAAGGAAGTATTGACAGCTCCACTCCAATTCAACAAAAATCTGCACTTAAAGAATATCGTTCTAAAAGTGCTCAAAAACAATCTTATTTAGAAGTCACTGTTAGAGAATGGCTTCCTCATGATGTAGAATATTGGAATTCATACGGTATTTCTACAGCATGGCTAAATCTTGCAGATGTTTTTCCTATCTCTTATATACATAAGAAAAATATTTTTGGCCAAAAATACATAGTAGCTGCTGAAAAATATGCTTATGTCTATATAGAAAGAAAAGAAGGAATTATTACTAAAAAAATATATCAGCCTTTTAGTGAGAAACATAAATGGACTAATAATATGGATAAAAGCGTCATTAGTTTATGGTCAAAAATTCCAGAAACTGGTGATATTGTCTGCATTTGTTCCTCATTAAAAGATGCTTTATGTTTGTGGGCTAATACAGGTATTCCTGCTATAGCTTTACAAGGAGAAGCATATCCCATGAGCAATACTGCTATTATGACATTAAAAGATAGATATAAACACGTTTATGTCTGTTTTGACAATGATAAATGGGGCTTACAGGATGCTGTGAAATTTACAAAAGAAACTGGCTTTACTAATATTGTATTGCCTCCTTTTGATGGTGGTAAAGACATCTCAGATTTATATAAATCCTTAACAGACAAAGAGGATTTTAAAAAAATTATGTCTAAATTATTTATCAACCATGAGATTTGGTAAGTTATTCAAACTTTTATTTATTTTTCCAGAACTTCAGGAAGATTTTTTTAGCAGCAATAAGTTTTCACAATTGCCGTATGCTGAGTTGAGAACTGTTGCTAAAATTATGCATAAATACGGTTATTGGTATTCAGGAGATTATACACATTTAACTACAGCAGAGTTAGCCTCCGATGTATATACAAATGTAAATAATCTCTATAACCAAGTCGGCCCGGATGCATTAGTTTCGCGGTTTGTTCCAAGAGGCTTACAGGCTTACGAAGAAGATTAATATAATAATTATAGGGAGGAAAGAAACTCTTTCCTCCTTTATTTTTTATACTATGCCTATTAGAAGACAATGGCATTTGAAAGTAAGAAGTAGAAATTACTCAAATGCAGAACTAAAAAGAATTGTAACCCCATGCTGTACTATTTATAGGATGGGAAGTACAACTCCTACCGAAAGTATTTGTCATAGAATACCAGAACATCTTATTGAGATTAACTCTATAGATGGATGTAAAATATCTGCTAATAAAGTAGCTATGAAGAAAGCTTTCGATGAGGCAGAAGTCCGTACTCCACAATGGTTTCATGTTGAAGAGTTAAAGACGAGAGAAGAAATGGAAACCATGATTACACAGAAACGTATGGAATGGGGAGGAGCTGCTATAATTGTCAAACGCTATAATTCAAGTAAGGGAAATGGTATATATCTTATTTCTAATGAGGAAGAAATGAATTCCTTTTTAGATATGGTATATAGCAGTAATCATTATAACATTACAAATTATATATTTGAAAGATTCTCCACCTATAATAGGGAATATCGTTTGCATGTTACTAAAGACGGCTGTTTTTATGCTTGTCGTAAGATGCTTAGGAATGACGCCGAAGTTAGATGGCATAGGCATGACAATAATTCTGTATGGATAACAGAAGAAAACGAGCTCTTCGATAAACCATTAAATTGGGATGCTATTGTGGCTGACTGTGTTAAAGCTTTAGAAGCTGTAAAATTAGATATTGCAGCCTTTGATATTAAAGTACAGCGGTCTCATGGAGATTCCCCAAAATGGCTTATTTTAGAATGTAATTCTGCTCCCGGATTGGGAGAAATAGGGCTGTCTAAGTATAAAGAGATACTGCCTACAATTATTAATAATAAATATAATTCTTTAATAAATGGATGAGAATTTTTTAAAAATGCTGGCTTCCGATGCTGCTCAAGAGACGGAGCGCTATGCAAATTTGCATACCGTATTTAGCAGTACAGGTACAAAAGCACAATCTTTAGGAGCAAGAGCCTGTTTTGGTAATGTGCTTAAATATACATCTGGTGTAATGCACAATACTTACACTATTATTACATTTAAAAGCCTAATCTATCAACGTAATAATCTGTGTATATATACCAAAGAAGAAATAGAGAACTATCTCAATTATATTGCAAGCTTTATTCCTTTCGAATTTAGGGTTACTGAATTTGAGCGCAATGATAAGGCGGAACAATTACTCAAAGAAGCCCATTTTGAAATCTTTGTAGATATTAATGGGCCTCATATTAAACATGTGTTTATTCTTACTTTAATAAGGTATCTTTATGAGGCTCCTTATAAGTATATTTTATTAGAAGCCTTTAGAATGAAAAGCATTCCAGAATTTAGTAAAATCAATTTATTAAATCTGTATAATGTAATTATATTCTCTATGGATTGGTATAAAATAACCGGTCCACACCCTACAAACGACATGTCTCATAATGTGGGCATCTATCCTTTAATGCTTTTAACTAAAACAGAAATTAGTGAAAGACTGGGAAGTCTAGATAAGGAAGCAGAAGAAAAGCATAAAAGGGCAAGTGAGTCTTGGAGACGCCAGTATAGACCAAATGCGGGGTGCATAGATTTGTTTCCAGTCATAAAAGCATTTACAGATACCGAATCTTCTTTAAATTGGTCAACTAAAGTAACATTCTATAACAAGTATGGTTTTAAATTTATTGCTCCTTGTGCTGATAAAGAAACTCTTTTACAGCCCATACTGTTAAATAATACAGAAGAAAAGTTTAAAGAAAGACTGGCTGTGTATTCTAATAATCTTGCGATTATAGGAGCCGTTACTACCGAAGAAAACATAGAAGAAAGTAAGAAATATAATTTAGATAATCTAAAAATATTTTATGCTTATGAATAAGCCTTTAAAAAAAGTTTATGTCGTTGGCCCTCAATTAGGATATGCTAGATCTATTCATAATAAGGAACTAGTAGACGATATTACAAAGGCAGATATTGTAGTATTGACTGGGGGTGCTGATATTTCACCAAGCACTTATGGAAAAAAGAAACTTCCTTGTACTTGGGATTACATAGAAAGAGATGCTTTTGAAATAAACGCTTATAATAAAGTAAGACCAGACCAGCTAGTAGTTGGTGTATGTAGAGGAGCACAATTATTATGTGCTTTAAATGGTGGAAATCTTGTGCAAGACGCCGATAGGCATGCTATGGGTTCATATCATAACATGCAAGGAATGCCGGGAACTACATATGAAGGCCACAATTATGCAATCACTTCATTGCATCATCAGATGATGTATCCTTTCGATATCCCGCAGGAGAATTATACAATAGTATTTCGTGCTTATCCTAATAGGTCTACCTATTATGTAGGAGATGGCATAAATCCTGACATCATCAGACAAAAAGGAGAACCAGAAATTATTATATTTCATGCTCCTGACAAACCAGTAGGTTTGGCTATTCAAGGTCATCCTGAAATGATGGAACAAACTTGCGATACTGTAGTAATGTTTAATGACATGATAGATGACCTATTAATAAACATTACTAAAAAACAATGATTCTTGGTTATTCTGGTTATAATACTACTTATTCCACTACTTCTACTGATAGTACTGTAGCAAAATTGCCTGAGAAATCAAGGGCCTGTTTTGCGGAATCTATTATGGGTCTTCGTGATAGAGGTGTAATTGAAAACTCTTACCATATAAAGTTGTTTTTAAAGCAGGCTTCTAAAGAGTACAGTACTTGCCATTATATTTTCTTTACAAAAGATAAAATAGAGAAATGGTTTAAAGAACTTCAATCTTTATATTCTTTTGAATACAAGTTTAATGAAGAAAATGAAGAGTACTGTTATCTAGATATTACCATAAAAGGCAATCGAATTCAGCATCTTTTTGTACTATCAGGAATACGCTATATTTATGAGACTTATCAAAACATTTCCTTATTATTAGCTTTTAAAGCTAAAGAACAAATTGAAGAACTAAAAGATGTCTCTTTGCTTAATTTAACGTCTGTTTGTACAACAGCGCTATGGGGACAAAACATTAAATGTAATATAGGACATACTTTAACTGGAGTAAAGAGGCAATACAAACGATATGAGTGTTCATTTGAATATTCCTCTTTAGTGAATATGGATGCCGTAAGACAAAGACTTGAAAATCCAGAAGACCGATTAGTAGAAACTATATGTCCTTCTTACATATTAGAGTCGGATCTTAATTTTAAAGAGGAAAATGAAGAATTAAGAATCCTACTTAAACGTAACAATATTACAGAAGTAGGAATGGAAAGTCCTTTGTATAACTCCGATTTTTGGGAAAAAGAGGATAACTTAGAGTTATTTATGCCGACTATTTTAAAAGTATATAACAAATTAAATTCTTACCCTAAGATTTAATATGGAAATTAGAAATGTCACTATTGGTGCCGATCCTGAAATGTTTATTGTAGACACCAGTAAAGATAACAAGGTAATTTCATCAGTAGGTTTAATCCCTGGTGAAAAAGGAAGTCCTTGGGCTAAAAAAGAGTGGGAACCTGGATTTGGCATTGAAATAGATAATGTTTTAGCCGAGTTTAATATTCCACCAGTTAGTGATAAAGACACTTTTATTCACCATATGAATTTCATGAAAGATGAAATTCGTAAATTTGTAAAAGCAATAAACAAGAATTATGATATTCTGTGTACGGCTTCTAAAATGGTTGACGAGGATCAGCTACAAAGCCCAGAAGCTAAACTGTTTGGATGCTCTGTAGATTACAACGTCTACACCGAAAGTGAAAATCCTAAACCCGATGGAGAATCTACAAATCTTCGTAGTGCCGGATGTCATATTCATGTTGGTTACTTCATGCCCACTGTAGGAGTTTCGTTAACTCTTATTAAATATCTAGATATGTTTCTAGGAGTACCCTCTGTACTACTAGATGCTGATAGAAAACGCCGCAGTCTATATGGCAAAGCTGGTTGTTTTAGACTATGCCCTTATGGTTTTGAATATAGAACCTTATCTTCCAAGATGTATTCTACAGATCAGTATATGGAAGTTATTTGGGAAGGAGTACAACTAGCAATCTGGGCCTATAATAACGGTGTAAGTTTAGCTTCTGCGGAAGAAGTAAAACAAGCTATTAATAATAGTGATACTAAGATGGCAAAAGCCATTATGAAATGGTCTGGAACTATTGCAGATCGTATAGACCACTACAACAAATTAGTTTATTCACTTTTAAAGTAAAATTCAATGTGTGGATTATTTGGCATTATTAATCCTGAGCCAAAAAGACTCGATAAAAGAGCCTTTTTGACTCTGGGAGTTAATAATGACACCAGAGGAGGAGACTCCTGTGGGGTGTTTATAGATGGGGCTGTAGAATATGGCTATGATAAATTAAAGCTATTTGCAGATTTTTGGCCCACAAGTAAACTATTACAAGAAGTTGATAAATGCACAATTGCATTAGGTCATTGCAGAAAAGCTTCAGTAGGCGGTATTGGTATAAAAGACGAAAAAGCACAACCCGTTGTTATAACAAATACTGAAGGTAAAATAGAATTTGTTCTTACTCATAATGGCACGATTCGTGATTATGAAGAGCTTGCCAAAAAGTATATTCCAGATATAGATATCAAAGGTATGACAGATAGTCAAGTAATGGCTAGAATTTTCTATCATGCTGGTTATGATGTCTTAGGAGAATATACAGGTGCTGGTGTATTCGTAACTGCGGATTATAGGGAAGAAAACCCTAAGATTCATTTCTTTAAGGGGGAATCTAAACAATATTCCCATTCTGTCACTGTCACAGAAGAAAGGCCTCTATTTTTTGTATATCAAAATAATACAGTTGTCTACTCTTCTATATCTGATTTTCTGTATACTTTGTTTCCTGGAAAACAAGTTTATACACTTAATGGTAATCTCTTATGTTCCTATAATGGTAAAGAAATTATCGTTGAAAAGAAGATAGATCGTAGTGAAAAGTTCCAGGGTTATACGACTACTACTGCAAGAACAACTACAACTGGTAAAGGTAGTGCAAATTCTGAGTATTACAATGCTTTATTAAGAGACTGGGGAGAAGACGACGAATTCGACAATCCTTACGTTAATGGATATCCTGCGAGACATGGAGGGGAAGCGCAGGGTGCCGGGTTTCACAAGGTGGAAACAACCGAAAAGGAGAAAGGGAAGGCGTCGCCATCGACACCATTGATTCTTAATAATGACGAGGATGTTCCTACAACACAGCTAGATATAGAATTATCTAAAACGCATGATTTTTATGATATGCCTACAGACAATGGCAGTGTTGGTTGCTATATCTTAGGCAGTAAAGATACTTTTAAATATCAGGTAGCAAATCGTTATCTTGCTCATGGTGTTTATAAATGTACTCCAGAAGGAATGATTTTGAGTGCTGTAGATAAGAGAACTAATGTTATTCCTGTATATTTCTTTAATGGAGTTCCCGTTAAAAGCATGCAGTGCTTAGAATTCTTAAGGCGTATTTGTGAAGCCTGGGATTGTACTCCTACAGACTTAATGTCAATATGGCCTCAAATAGTATACTATTTAAGTCCTTTCCCGTTTAAAGATACTGCTCTTACAAATGATTGCAAAATTCATTGTATGCAAGATGCAGATAATTATAAGGACTATGATGGTAAAATTTATCAGCTTTTCACAGACTTCTGGTATCCTTGTAAAGAAGGTATTATTAGTCTTACAAGATATGTAGAAGGCTGTCAAGAAGCATTAAATCTGTATAAGAAATCTTTAAATTATCAGATTCCTACTGATTTAGTGGAATCCTTATTAACCGTATATGAGAGTTATTGATAAGACTGGTACAGATAGAAACTCTAATGGTAGTATGAAAAATCCCAAAGTAAAGGGAATTGTATCTATAACAGATGCTACTATTACATTAGATTGGATATCTCCGTCTGTAAATTATTTACATATCTGCAATGGTAATGGTTTGATTGTTGTTGGAGAAGAGGATCTTCTTAAAGAGCATGTCTTCTACGATAATAGTGTAGGCTTTTATAGGTTCAAAAAAGATTTTGATCCTAATTATATAGCCATTAATGCCAATATAATGGGTGTTCAACAATATCCATATAGCATTGCTAGAGAATATGAAGCAGTTAATCATTTAGATTTATTCAAAAAATCTGCTACTGTAATTGCTCCTACTAGGGATCCTCTTGGAGATGTTCTAAAATATACTTACGGACTGGAATTCGAAACTTCTATGGGTGTAGTTCCAGAAGAAAAGTGTTTTAGAGACGGTCTTATTCCATTAAGAGACGGCTCTATTAGTGGTAATGAATATTCTACCATTGTACTAAATGGAAATACTGGATTATCCTTATTAAAACAAGAAGTAGAAACTTTAAAGAAGTATACTATTTTTAATCAGGATTGTGCTCTGCATATTCATATGGGAGGATTTCCAGTAGAACGTAAAGCATTGTTTGTTTTATACCAGATTGTATGGTATTTAGAAAATCATCGTTATGATGGTTTAATTCCTCCAGACAGTTTTAATACTGCAAAGTATAAAGGCACTGGTAAAGATTATTGCAAACGTCTTCCTGAAAATAATGATTTTAATTCTATTTTCAATTATTTTACTACTTTAAATTATTTCGGAAGTTTGGAACAACCGCATCCATCCGACCCTCAAAGAGACAGAAAGTGGCAAATTAATGGAAGATATTATGCACTTAATCTAATAAACATGTTTTGTTATAAGGGACCTAAAACTATAGAATTTAGATTCCTTAGGCCTTCCTTTAACTACAGAAAGATTCGTTTTTGGATTGCTGTATTTAATGCTATTTTACTGTATGCAGAAAAGCTTCGAGTAGTATATGCAAAAAACACAGAAAATACTATTTTTGAGAAAATCATGAATAGTAGATTTTCTGTTTTGAGCATATTAAACGATGTTTATAAAGATTATCCTTCTCTGTTAGACAATTTAATTGGAGAGTATAATTTAGTAAATACCATTACAGCTACGCAATCTAAAAACAAAGATCGTTTTGGTAGAGATGCATTTATAGATGATATCTATATGCCGTAAGGAAAGTTACTAATTTTAGTAAGGGTATTGCAAAAATATAAATTTTTGCGTATCTTTACCTTTTTATTATGAGTAAACAGGTTGCAAGTATTAATAAAAAAGTGCTAAATGCAACCCCAATTGAAGTTGATGGTATAGAATTTCGTTCTAAACTAGAAGCTCGTATATACAAGACTTTATATGATGCTGGGTATAACCCTCAGTATGAAAATATGACTTTTAATATTACTGAGGGTTTTTATCCAACATTGCCTTGTGTAGATGTGCATTATGATTATAAGTTAAAACAAAAAGTGTTTGGACTTAATAAAGTTAAAGTGCAAGCAATAACTTATACTCCTGATTTTACTTTTTATAAAGGAGATAATTTAATTATAATTGAGGCTAAAGGCCGAGAAAATGATGTGTTTCCTTTGAAAAAAAAGTTGTTTCGTAGTTGGATGGAATCTTATCATCGATTGACTGGGAAGAACATTGCCTATTTTGAAATCTTCAATAAAAAGCAGGCAATAGAGGCGTTAGAAATAATAGATAACTTATGAAATCTGGTCCTATAGCAAGAATCACCAATTTAATATCAAGTCTCCCTGATAATGATATTGTTTATGGAAATAAATATCTAGGTTTGAGAGACTATGATGCTTTAAGCCTATTAATCCGTTCTGCTGTACATAATATTGATAAGGCTTGGATAACTACTACTCCTAATAAAGCCCAAGAAAAGCTTAGAGAACAATTTCCTTTAGAAGGAGAACGTATTACTAAACTTAGAAGCTTACAAGGAGAAGTAGAAGAATATAATCAATTTTTGTCTCTCATTTTGGGAGATGAAGATGATTATATAGAAGATTCGGATTCTACTTATGAGGATAACTAAATCCCTGTTTGATATAAGTTGGCAAGTACCAGAAGAAACATATCGCAAAGACGAAGCTTTAAGCTATTCGACATTGGCTAAATATGAGAGAGAAGGCTTTTCAAAATTAGGAACTTTATTTGATAAGGTTACTACTCCCTCTCTTACTTTTGGTTCTCTTGTAGACTGCTTGATAACAGGCACAAAAGAAGATTTCACAAATAGTTTTTATGTTACTAATATCTCTGATATTTCGGAAACATTAAAAACAATAATACAAGAGCTGTTTAATAAGCATCCCGATGTAAATACGTTAGCAGAAATTAGTGATGAAGATATCGATAATATATGTTCCATTTTTAATTATGGAAATGCATGGAAATCAATAACACGAATTAATGCTGTAAAAACAAAGGGAGCACCATATTTTGAGGCTCTTGTAAATTCTAAAAATAAAACTATAGTAACTCCTGAAGAGTATAAAAAAGCACAAGAGTGCGCTGATGCTTTAAGGACATCAAAAGCTACTAGGTTTTATTTCTTTTCAGATCCATTCAAGTCTGAAGAAGAAGGTATAGAGCGTCTATATCAATTAAAATTTAAAGGAGAAGACCCATCTAGTCATATTAAATACAGGTGTATGTTAGATTTAGTGGTTGTTGACCACAACAATAAGACAATACAACCAATTGACTTAAAGACATCTTCTCATGCAGAATTTGATTTCCCAATATCTTTTATACAGTGGAACTATCAAATTCAAGCGCGTTTGTACTATAGGATATTACAACAAAATGTCCTAAAAGATCCTTACTTTAAGGATTTTAAAATTCTGCCATATAAATTCATAGTCGTCAATAAATGGTCTGTAAATCCTTTAGTATGGGATTTTGCAAACACCAATTTGTTCGGTGACTTTGATATGGTTGGTGGAATGACTAATAAACCTATCAAAATGAGAGACCCTTATAAGATAGGTTCAGAACTTTCTCAATATTTACAGGAACAACCAAAAGTTCCTATTGGAATAAAATTTGGGGAAGGAGAGTCCAATTCTATAGAGAACTGGATTACACGTTGGGGATAAAATAGATGATTAGTAAAGTAGTTAAGAGAAACGGAGAAGAACAAAATTTTGATTTTGAAAAAATAAAGAAGGCTGTAAATCAGTGTTATATCTCTAAAGGGTTTAATGCTAGACCTTCTGCATTTTTTAAATCATTAAAACGCTTATTTAAGTGCATTGATGCCAATAGTTTACATGTTGAAGAAATTCAAGACATTGTAGAAAATTGGTTGATGGATAAGAGATACTATGATATAGCTAGAGCTTATATTAAATATAGGGACCAGCATACAGAGGATCGACTTATTCAAGAGCGTGTTGATTATATGGATTCTTATATGAATTCTGCTGAAAATGCATCTACTTCTAGTGAGGAAGACGCTAATGCTAATGTTACTACAAAAAATGTGGCCAACTTAGATAGCGAGGTGTATAAAAAAATTAACAGAAGAGTTCAAAGATATAGAATGGAAAAACGTATAGCTAAACTATATCCAGAAGTAGAAAAACAATACGAAAAAGATATAGATAGCCATATCATATACATACACGACGAAGCTTCTACCCCTGTTATAAAAAACTACTGTGAAGCGGTTACTTTATATCCCCTACTTATAAACGGTACTAGCAGTATGGATGGTCTTAAGACTACTCCTCCAAAAAATCTAAATTCTTTTTGTGGACAATTAGTTAATTTAACTTTTACCTTGTCTGCTCAATGCAAAGGCGCAGTTGCATTCGGAGAATTTTTTAATTTCTTAGATTACTTCTGTGCTAAAGATTTTGGAGAGGACTATCCTAATCATTATAATGATATTGCATCTGTACTACCAAAACGAACCATTTTAGAATCTATTCATCAGGCATATCAACAGATTGTTTATGGATGGAATCAACCAGCTGGTAACAGAGGATTTCAGTCTCCTTTTGTGAATATTTCTTACTACGATTCTAATTATTGGCATTCTTTATTTGACGATTTTGCATTTCCTGATGGGACTAAACCTGTTTGGGAAAGAGTGTCTTTCTTACAAAAAGACTTTATGCAGTGGTTTAATAAGGAGCGTACAAAAACATTGTTAACTTTTCCAGTCGAAACAATGGCTTTACTGCATGACGGTAAAGACGTTATCGATAAAGACTATAAACAGTTTACTGCTAAAATGTGGGCTGAAGGACATAGTTTCTTTTTATACTTGTCTGATAGTCCTGATAGTTTAGCAAGCTGTTGTAGATTAAGAAATAAAATTAATAGTAATGTATTTAGCTTTACAAATGGCCTTACTGGAGTACAGACGGGCAGTTGTAATGTCATTACATTAAATATTAATCGCATAACGCAAGATTGCTATAGGGCTTATAATAAAGCCTTTACGGATAATAAAGATCCTTGGATAACCTTTAACTCCTATTTTAAATCCTATTTTACCTCCATCTTACAAAGAGTAGTTAAATATCATGTGGCTTATAAATCACTTCTCTATGATGTAGAAAAGAAAGGCATGCTAACAGCATCTAAAGCAGGTTATATATCAATGAAGAAGCTATATTCCACTATAGGCATTAATGGCTTTAACGAAGCTGCCGAATTTTTAGATATACCTTGTAGAGATAATGAATCTTATCGAGGATTTGCAGAATTGGTTTTAGGCACTATTGATGCTGTTATTAAAGAAGCCAATAAATTAGATCCTAAATATCAATTTAATTGTGAGTTTGTACCTGCAGAATCTTTAGGTGGTAAAAATTATGCTTGGGATAAAGCCGATGGCTATAAAGTGCCAGAAGGTAATAACTTGTATAATTCGTACTTCTTTAAAACAGATTCTGAGGATACGGATGTAATTGAAAAGTTAGCTTTACATGGTAGTGCTTATACTAAATATTTATCTGGAGGAGTAGGATGTCATATTAATCTAGAGGATCATTTAGATGCTGAACAGTATTCTAAACTTATTGTTTTGGCAATTAAGTTTGGCACTTCTTATTTTACTTTCAATATTCCTAATTGTGAATGTGATAAATGTGACCATATTGAAAAACATCATTTTGATAAATGCCCTGTTTGTGGAAGTACGAAAGTTACAGATTGGACAAGAGTCATAGGTTATATGAGACCTATTAAAACATTCCCAAAACCGAGAGAATTTGAAGCCTCAAGAAGAGTATACACAAAAAAAGAAAATGTAAATGAAGGACTTAATCGTTCCTGATATCCACGGTAGAGTGTTCTGGAAGAGCATTCTACCGTTTTTGTCTTCCAATAAATATGAAAAAATAATTTTTCTTGGAGACTATGTGGATCCCTATATTAGTGAAGGATATCATTGGAATGATGCCATTAAAGCTTTAATAGATGTCATATATTTAAAACGACAGTATAAGGATAAAATAGTTTTATTATTAGGTAATCACGATCTTGGTTATATAGACGAGCGTATCAATACTTGTAGACGAGATATTCGAAATTGTGACATAATTAGAACTATTTTATTGGAATACTCAAAAGATTTTGATCTTCTATATGATAAATCTTGTTCTGTAGAAAACATAACAAGAGTACTATACTCTCATGCCGGAATAACACATGATTTTTATAGTGTATTAAAGAATCGTTTAGATATAAATGAATCTTATATTGTATACACTATAAATAAAATGTGGCACGAATCTGGTGAGAATAGAGATCTTATTAAACTTCTTTTATCCTATGTAGGAGAATTAAGAGGGGGAGAAGATGTTTCTGGTAGTTTTGTATGGGCAGATATCCATGAACATGATTTTGAGGATTTTACTATACCTAATACATTTCAAATATTCGGTCATTCCCAAACCCCTTATGTTCCTATAATTGGAACCTCCTGTGCTTGTTTAGATACTAGACAGGTTTTTGAAATTGATTATGATACACTAGAAATTAAAGTATTAAATGGCACATCTTAAATTATATGATGTCCAAGTTACATTTGCTGAAATTCCTGGAGAAATTTGTTTATGCATCTACTTTAGTGGTTGTCCAATACAATGTCCGGAATGCAACAGCAAATGGCTATGGAAAGATGTGGGTGTTGTTTTAAAAATGCCACAATTAAGGAATATAATTGATGCGCATCCTAATGTGACATGCATTGTATTTATGGGTGGAGATCAAGATCCTAAAGGCGTTAATCGCTTTATTAGGTATGTGTATTTTCATTATAAACAGAAATACAAAATAGCATGGTATAGAGGAGGAACTAAATTAGAAAATCTTGATTGCTTGGATTTTATTAAAACAGGACCCTATAATTCCAAATATGGCCCATTAAATGAGATTACTACAAATCAACGACTCTATGAAATAGAGCATGACGGTGTAAATATTGTAAAAGATATTACTCATAGAATGTGGCCAGTAAACGTAAGAACAAATGAAACTCAAAATTTATTTCAAGAGGACCTCTCAGGTGACCTCCCCGAAGATTAGCGATAAAGGAGATTGGATTGATCTTTATGTTCCTGATTTTCACGGGTTGTCTTATAAAGCCGGAGAGTTAAAAAAGATAAATTTAGGAATTGCAATGAGGCTTCCAGAAGGTATGGAAGCTATTCTAGCATTTCGAAGCTCCACTGGTCCGGACTATAACTTCATTATGCCTAACGGCATAGGAGTTATAGACAATTCTTATTGTGGAGAAAACGATAAATGGAAAATCCCTTTCTATGCTATAAATGATGGTAACATAGAAGGCAAATCCAGAATTTGTCAATTTAAAATCCAGCCCAGTCAAAAAGCAACATTTTGGCAAAAACTAAAATGGTTACTTTCATCTGGTGTAGAACTAGTAGAAGTAGAACATCTCTCGGGCGAAAATAGAGGTGGTTTTGGCTCTACTGGTAAATAATGTCTTTAGTATATAGTATTATAGCGGTATCTATAATAGTTGTATTATTACTTCTTTTTATTATAAGCCGAGAACATAATACTAAAATTGATTCCATTAGTTTTGATTATAATTTTGAGGAAACTCATATCCCTATAATTAAACTAACAAGTAATAATATAGAAGTGTCTTTTCTAGTAGACACAGGTGCTCAAGCTTCTTATATAGACAGTAATTTAATATCTAAAATAGAAGCTAAAAAAATAAAAGGCCTCGAAGGTTCTGTTATGGGAATCAATAGCGAAGGTATGAGCACTGACTATTATTCCGTTCAATTATATTACAAAGATAATCCTTTACCCAAAATGGAATTACAATCATTTGATTTTAAAAAGGCTATGGCTAATTCCAGAGAGTCTACAGGTATTTACCTTGATGGTATTTTGGGAGGAGACTTTTTAAGTAAGAATGGATATATAGTTGATTACACTAATCGCACAATATATAAAAAATGAAGCGGTATCCTGCGAGAATTAAGTTAGTGTCACGTTACGGAGATAATAATTATTTAGAAAGATTTTTTACAAAAAAAGAAAATATTTGGTATAAGCTTTATGACGATTCTTATACTAGTATTCATTTTGATGTAACAGATGGCTCTAGAAATATTATAGCCGTAGATCCTCCAGGAGGGCCTTTTATAGCTATAGGAGATACTACTTTATTGGAAGGACATACTCTTTTTGGAATAGAAGACACTCCTAGTGGTATTTTATTCTGTTTTAAAAAGAGTGATTCTATTAGTAACCAATAGTGAAAAGCTTATTAAATCTACAAAGTATCAGGTAATTTCGGAAGAAGAGTCTAAAAGTATTATATCTACTTGGAAACATATTGAGTACGATTCCGAAACTACAGGTAGAGATGCTAGAATTAATACGCTTTTATGTGCACAATTTGGCTATAAAGAAACCAATACACAAATAGTAGTAGATACAACTACTGTTCCTATAGAAGGTTATAAAGAACTACTAGAAGGAAAATTACTTATAGGTCAGAACCTTAAGTTCGATCTACAGTTCTTATTTAACTATAACATAGTACCAAGAAAAATATATGATACTATGATTGTAGAACAACTATTACATTTAGGATGGAAACGAAAAACGATAAGTTACAGTTTACATGCTATTGCTGATAGAAGACTACATATAGATATAGATAAAACTGTGAGAGGTGAAATTATTTGGCGAGGATTAGATGATACCGTCATTCTTTATGCTGCAGGAGATGTTATGTATCTTGAAGATATAGCAGCAAGCCAAATAAAAGATCTTAAAAAAGAGGGCTTAATAAAAGGAGCCTTAATTGAAAACAATTTTACTCCAGTAATTGCATATCTAGAATGGTGTGGAATAAAACTAGATGAAACTAAATGGAAGCAAAAAATGGAGAGAGATAGAAATAATCTCGAACTATCTAAAAAGCTTCTTGATGAATTTGTGGTTAAATGTGGAAATCCTGCTTTTTATAAAGTGGATCCACAAGGAGATTTATTTACTAACTCATTTGATTTAACTCCTCACTCCATAATTGATTGGAATAGCTCTCCTCAACTTATTAAATTCGCGAAGTTTCTTGGTTTTAATACTACTATAAAGGATAAAGAAACGGGAGAAGATAAAGAAAGCGCTCTTGAAAAACAACTTTCTTGTCAAAAGGGCGTAAACGACGAATTCCTTAACCTTTTATATGGTTGGAATGAAATCGCTCCTGATGGTGAAGAAATTCATCATTGGGGATTCAAAGAGGTCAGTAAAGTATGTTCCACCTATGGCCAAGGACATTTAGATGCTATTAATCCTAAAACAGGACGACTGCATACTACCTATAGGGCTATAGGAACTTTAAGTGGCCGAATGTCCTCAGGAAGCCGCCAAAGCAATACCGATTTGGCCAGATATAAAAAGATTCCAGAAAGTGCTTGTACCTATCCTAATATGCAACAATTACCTCATGATGCTTTTACACGAAGTTGTTTTATTGCAGAAGAAGGCAATCTTTTTTGTAGCTGCGACTACAGTGCTATGGAGGCACGTATAGGAGCAGAAGTATATAATGAAAAAGTCTTATTAGATGAATTCTTATATGGCTCTGGAGATACACATGCTGCTTATGCAAAAGCCGTATTTGCAAAAGAATTGGAAGGCATAGATACTAAAGATATTAAGACAAAACGACCTGATTTAAGAAGCAAAGTTAAACCTATCGAATTTGCTATGCAATTTGGTTCTGATGGTACTGCTGTAGCTCCTCAACTACGAATTCCAGTAGAAGAAGCCAGACAGTTAGTATCTAACTTGCTTAGTGGAATGAAAGGGTTGGCAGAATTTAAAAAGAGGGGATCTCGTTTTGTTCGAAATAACGGATATGTGGTAGTATTACCACAAACTGGACATAAAATATATTGGCAAAATTGGAGCAACTGGAAACTGGAGGAACAATCGTATACTCCGGAGTTTTGGGAAATTTATAAACTATACCATAAAGGAACCGATGATGATGTAGCACAACAAGTGAAACATCATATGAAAGAAGGTTCTAAATGGGATAGACTGGCGTTGAATGGGCCAACACAAGGAGGCGGTGCCGTGGTCTTAAAAGAAGCAGCTACCACCTTATTTAATTGGATAGTAGATAATGGCTATTTTGGAAAAATACTGTTAGTTAATTTCACTCACGATGAGATTAACAGTGAATTTCCTGAAGAACTAAAAGACGCTTATCCTAAATTAGTTGCAGATATAATGGAACAAACTGCAGCAAAGTATTATCATAAATTACCAATACCGGCAGAGGCATCTGTTGGAAAATATTGGATACATTAAGTATGTGGAATTTTATTAAATCTCTTTTTCACATATGTGACCATAAGTGGAAATTCCTAGAAGAACACAGAATTGTCAAAACCATGGGCGATGACAAGCCTTGTGAGGTGTATCTTGGAAAAATCTACGAGTGCGAACATTGTGGAAAACTTAAAAAGGAAACCGTTTATCTATGGTAAAAGATAATGATTTAATCTTTGATCTTGACGATGTTGGTTTAGTCATAAATTCAGATAAAGCAAGAGTGTTTAGTAAAAGGGAGGTATCTATCTTAACACCAGATGATAAATTCCCTATATTTGTTAAAGTAAACTCCCCTGTTTTTATTGGAAGTGCAACTACTATCATATCTACCAAAGTTTCTTTAGAAGATAGACTAAAGCTAATGTATGATACCTTTGTATCTATGTCTATCGAAGAATTTTATGTTAACATTGTAAATATAGAATCTAGAATAAAATTAAAAGATTCTGTGTTTTATATCAATATAGAATCTCCTATAGTTTCTTCTCAAAGACTATTGGAGTATGTTAAAACCGCCAAAAAACAATTTAGCAAACAGCTAGTGTTAATGGTTGGAAATGTTATTTCTCCAATTATCTATAAGGAATTAAAGAGCTATGGAGTCGACTATATTCGTATAGGAAGTGACAGCACTTTAAATAAAAAACTTGGTTTTTATCCAGGTTATGGCTCTTTGTTTGATGCTATAGGAATTCATGAGGAACATAAAACAGAAGAACGTGGAGGTAGAATACCTGCAGGTCTAGATCTAGACATCATAGAAGAACCTTCCACAATTACTACCGATACTAAAGTAGTATTTGAGGGTTGTGGAATGGAGTCTATTGACAGAATAATTAAAGCTTTCGCTTTTGGTGTAAATTATATTTGTATCAAAGAAGAGGCTTTAGACAATATTCCTGAAATTGTAGATGCGCTAGAAGAAGCTTTATATATAAGTAATTCTAAAAACCTGGAGGAATTTAAATCCATAGGAATTTATATGATAAGCGCTTCTGTATTAAAAGCATAATATGGATCAAAATAAACAAGCTGAAAAAAGCTATGATATGATTAATCCGCAACATTATAAATCATCTGATGGTAAAGAATGTATAGACGTCATGATAGATTTATTCGGAGTTGATAAAGTCAAGGCTTTTTGTCAGCTTAATGCATTCAAGTATAAATTTAGAGCAGGAAAAAAACCAGGAGCTTCTAAAGAACAAGATTTAGCAAAAGCTCAATGGTATAAAAATAAATTAAAAGAACTAGCTTCTAAATATCCTATACTATAATTCGTTTGTATTATATTAAATTATTATGCAAACTGTTATTATTCTAAGAGGTGCTCCTGGTTGTGGTAAAACAACCTGGGCTTCTAAATACTGTGATAAACACAATACTTTTGTAGTTCTAAGTATGGAAGCTTTAAAGGACGCCTATAAGCAATATGAGAGCGATTTAGTTGATAAAAACTTTAAAAAGCTCGAATTTCTTTTACTCAGACAAGCGCTTGATAATAATCTAGACGTCATTATCGATGATGAGAACTTTTCCACTGCTAGAATAGATATGTTTATTGAAATCGTAAATAAATATATAAAGTCAAAGAAAGAAAAAGGTCAACAAGTAGAAGTAAACTGCTGTATAAAAGACTTTCAAACTCCTTTACATATATGTTTATTAAGGAATTCAATGAAAAAATATCCTCTTCCTGTAAAAAAAGTTTGTATGACTTACAGAATGATTAAGCGTAAAAAATCAATATAAAAAATACCAAAAATGGCAAAATTAGCTAAACAAATCAGTCAGTACTTAAAAAGTCAGCCTTGGTTTAAAGAATATCTATATGAAATTCACGTTGGTGGAGTTATAGATGGGGATGATAAGATTGAAGATTACATCCAAGGAAAGGCTGATTATTATACAGTTAGCGGTGCGTTCGATTGGGGACGTACAAATGCTGGATATAAAGAATGGGAGAAACGTAATCTTGCATTCTTAAAATGGTATGATAAGAACTAAATAAAATAGGCTCTCAGAGATAATACTCTGGGAGCCTTTATTTTTAGTAATGGACCTTATAAAATATAAACAATATTTTCATAGATCGAAGGGTTTCTATAAAGCTATTATAAATTATTTAAAGAAACAAAACATCTATGATATTTATATTGAAGAAGTAAAGAAACAGCACCCTGAATTTGTTTTACAGCAATATGTTCTTAAAAAAGGAGGCTATGATTTAATTAATATGACTTTAACTTGGTCCTTTACAGCACAAGGACAAGACTTCTGGAGTCGTCAAAGTAGTGCTTATATGAAATGGTGGTATGATACAGCACCTCATTATAAGAAAGATCTACCAAGACACTATCGTGATCTATTATAATTATGGCCCTATTAAAGTATTTAAATCAAGTCACTCCTTGGAAAAGGGTTTTAAATGCAGCTAGACGAACTGTCGGCAAAGAGCCTTTAGATAAGGAACCTTCCGATATTTTTAAGAAGAAAATATTGCTTGCAGAACATTCTCCAATCAGACTATTGGAGTATGATTGGTCATGGCAAGACATTCAACAATGGGTAACTACGCATTTAGTACGCCATCATGAAGGATGCGAAAAATTTGTACATACTCAACGTCCTGATAGAAATCCTGCATTAGCAGGGTTAAAGAGGGATGAGCTTCCACAAGGTTTAAGGAATGAAATGGATATGACTGCAAATGCGCAGGCATTAATAAACATTTCACGCAAAAGACTTTGTAATTGTGCCTCTCCTGAAACTAGGGAAGCCTGGAAATTAGTGATTGAGGCCTTAAAAGATATAGACCCTATATTGGCCAGTGTTTGTGTGCCAGAGTGTATATATAGGGGATTCTGTCCTGAGATAGACAGATGTTGTGGATATTGTAATACCGAAGCTTTTAAAAAAAGACTAGAGGAATATAGAAGTATTCCTAAATAAAAACAAAAGGGGCTAAAGCATTTCTGCTTTGCCCCCTTTTTTGGCCTTATTATGTGACCTAATTATCTCTGAACATATTAAAGATATAATTTTCGTTCTTTAAATCATAGGCTTTAACAATATTTCTATAAGGAAGAGCTTGTAATAAATCTCTCTCCCAGACTGTCCAACCTTCATAGCGACCTCTATCAATAACTTTAAACATATTATGAAGTTCAAATAGATCTAAAATATCTTGAAGAGCCGTAGTCCCAGCCATTGGAGAGTTTATAATTTGCATAAAGCTCTCAGGCATAGAAATCCAAGGAATCATAGAGCCAGTCTCCAATTTAAGACGATCTATTTGATATTTAGCCATTTTTACAAGCCAAGGACGATCTTTGTCTTTCCATCCCTTAGTTATTCCAGCCATTACATTTAAAGCCAAGAATAATAAAAGCTCACTTCTAGCTCTAATAACATTTTGTTTTTCTTCCTCAGTTAGCTGATTAAAATGCAATTTCCAAGCTATTTCTCCTCTTTTTGCATCTAAGAACAGTTCTTTTAAGAACCTACCATATGATACATAATAACCCTCTTTGGTAGTTTGTAAAATAGGATCATAATAATCTCTTGAAAATCTTTTACTATAAGTAGCGGGCATCCACTGACGGAATTGCATAAGTAATCTACCTAGGAACGTTCTATTAATATTGCCTTTCTCAGCATCTGAATAACCACCATGCATTTGGGAATTTACTCTGTTTATATAGACATTAAGGTTTTCTATAAACTGATTTAGAGCAGCTTGATTACTATCTCCTATAGTAACTTTACCATCTACAGCATATTTCTCCATAAATTTCATATAAGGAGCATCACTTAATTCTATAGTAAAATCCTTAAAGGTTAATCCATATTCGCCTGTTTGAGAGTCATGGTCTAATTCAATAGAATCATAAAAAGATTTGCCTTCTGCATTTTTAATATGCATTAACATTGCCAGCATGCCAGTAACATGCAGTTTATGTTCTCCTGCTGTCTGTAAGAAAAACCAATTAGCATTGCCAATAATTCGTCTTAAAGCACTCTTTTTATAGGATTGATCTTTTGCTTCTCTAAAGAAATCTTCTGTAGCGTTAAAAGTGTTTACTAATAAAGACAGTTTATCCGTTTTTTGTATGGTATTAAGATTGCCTAAAAGATAGGGTAATAACTTATCATATTCTACATGGGCAGCTACTAAGTCTTTAAAATCAAAATGTGTTTTACTTGAAGCCTCTAATGCCATTTGAGCTTCTCCCATAGTAACATTAGATAAACCAGAGAATAAGTTTATACCAATGCCCAATTTACTAACATAATCCTTAAACATGGAACTAACTTGATTAAGACTTACATAGGTTTTTCCAATTTTAATTTCTCCCATATCTTCTTGCTTAATACCAAAAAGAATTCTATCAAGGTATTGCTCTAATTGTTTTGCTATTTTAGTATCTTTACCATCAATAGTAACTTCCTGATAATATTCCTGTCTAAGAGTAGTAAATTTGCTTAATATGTTTTTTCCTCCTTGTGTTGCTTTTACTTTAAACTCTTCTTTAACGTGGTCATTAAGGAGTAATAAAGCATCTGCCATTTTGGACATCTGACTATAGTTTTCTGCCATAGCAACATACGCGGTCATAGCCTGAGAAGCATCCGTATTTAAAATGCTCATATCTTTTAGCTTATTAGTAAAATATACAGGTACTCTCTTTAAAGGCTTTCCTTGGAAATCAGTAAGTTTAAATTTGACGCCCTTTTCATCAACCATTGTAATATCTTCGCCAAATTCTTCTGTATCTTCTTGTTTTTCAAAATTACTCTTTAGTTTAGTCCAATACTTCTTAAGAGATTGAGCAGGATTACTAAAATCTATTTGGTCTAAAACATCCCCTCTCATTTGTGGTGCAAGCCAAGTTCTAAACTCGAATCCATAAGTAGGTGGTAATTTTTCTTCTTGCATCTTTTTAAGATTGAGGACTGCTTCGTAATATTCCCTTTGAGCAGCAGAAAGATTTTCAATAGCATTACTTGCATAAACATTATTACCATTAGCATCTTTTCTATATGGAATAACAATAGAATTACCATTTTCGTCTTGAACAGTAGAAGTGTTCCTAATTATCCAATTTTCCATTTGTAATTCTATTTTCCAATCTTCTAGTCCAGCCTCTACCAGTCTTTGTTTTTCTTCTTCTTTATCTTTAAACCATTGAGATATTTTATAAGGACTTATATAATAACCTGTAGGTAAACCATTTTCATCCCGATCATACATAAAGTCATTAGAATATCCAGCATCGTTTAATTTCTTGCTAATTGCTTGGATATACTGAACGTAATTATTAATTTCCCTATCTCTAGTAGCTTGTTGACGTACTACGATTTCATGGACTATAGCTAATAATGGGGATCTGGATTCACCTAATGAAGTAATAAAAGAATCTATTGTACCAATATCATGATCTGCCATTTTTAACATGGCGTCTACAGAAATTGCAGTTCCTTTATTTTCTCCTAAATTCATTAATTGCTCTTTTCCATAGTATAAAGTAAGCAAATTTTTAAGAATATTGAATCTTAAATCCGAAATCGATTGTGTAAGTTCATTTTGTGCAGCAGCTACTTTTGTAGCTTCTTCTGCAATATCTTCAGCATCTTCGTCAGAAAGATCTACTTCTCCACTTTCAACAAGTACTCCGATTGCTTGAAGAGTTTTAATATAATCTGTGTATGCGTGATTAAATTGTTGTACTCTTCGTAACTGCCTAGCCGCTTTATTAACTCTTTCTAAATCAACATCTTCATCATCTCTAATATTTGCAACTATATCGTTAGTAACTTTAATATCTATCATTTGTCTAGCTATTTCAGAGAGAATTGAATAGCATGCTGTAGCATATTGCTTTTGTTGCAGAAGCCTTCTTGTAGTTAAAATAGCTTCCTTAGAAAAAGCACTCTCTGTATCATCTATTTCTCCAAGACGTGCTAAAGACAATTTTTTAGATAACAAGGCTTCTCCTTGTTCTGCCAATTCCTGTAATTTATTGATATCCTTTGCTATTTTATAGAAAGCTCTAGAAGACATTACATCTTTATTATCTAAGATAGTAGCAAGCTTTTCTGGTTCATTCATAATCACATTAGAAAGGTTCTCTGTTGCACTCCAAGCATCTCGTAAGGCTTCCTCTACATCCGTTTCAGATCCTTTCTTAAATAGGTTTTTAGCAGCATTCCAGAGCCTTTGCATAAGAGTTGTAGATTCCCTTTCTCCTTTAAGCATGGCTGCTAATACTTTACCTATTGCCTCATCTCTTAGATATTCGTTAACGTCATTGTCTCCATCTGAATATAGCTCTTTATATCTCTCATAATCTTCTCCTAAAACAGACTGAGTTATTTCATCTGTATATAAAGCTGCAATTCTATGATACAAAGGATTGTTTTTCAATCCTGCAATAATTAAATGAGCAACTTCTTCAGGTAGACTCTCTTCTCCTTGTTTACCTTTAGATATTCTAATAACAGTTTTTAAATTATTAGCATTTTGTTTGGCTTCTAAAGGATTAAAGATATTCTGTTTTTTAGCATCATTAGCAAACGCTACGTCAAAACCTAAAGTATTAATTAAATTAAGTAATTTATTATTTAATAAATAATTAAATTTAACTTTTCTAGCCTCTCCAATATTATCTAAGTTTCTAGCTTCTATAGAAGCAACGTATTTATTATCTTTATTATAGACTATCGCTACAAAGTCATCATGACTTTCATTATACTCCATAGCTTTTTGCATAACAACAGAGGCTTTATCATATTCTACAGCTTCGTTGTTGTTATTCATTAAGCCTATAGTAATAGCGTCGCTATAAGCTTTTTGAGATTTATCTAGTAGTGAGTCTAAATTTAAAGCTTTACTATAAGACTCATACGTGACTTCTCCATTTTCATCTCTTTCAATACCTTGTATATTCTTAAGAAGCTCTCTGGACTGAGCTACAGCCCAGAGTTGCTTCGTAAGTTCTCTATTTTTTGTATGAGCCAAAAGGTCTTGAAATAATTTACTTTTTTGTCCCTTTATTGAAGGGATTATTTCACAAGCATTTAACATACATTCTTATCTTTTAATACAGACTCTACTACTCTACTAACTAAAGCAGCCGCAGTTTCGTTATTCTTGCCTTTATATCCTAGTTTATCTAAGAGTACAGAAGAATCTAATTTAGACCCAGACAATAGTTCTTGTTTAACAGTAGATACGTTTTTAATAAAAGCGGAATTTTCAAAATTCTCTGAATATTCGATACCGTTTTGCTTAAAAGCATTTTTCACTTTTTTCATATCGAGACCTTCGACATCTAAAGACCTAATATAATCTTCTGCAGCTTGCCTACGAATACTATAAGAAGCATCTGCAAAGTCTTCTATTGTTTTCACCCCTTCTTTTAAATCTGTGAAAACGCTCTTAGATGCTATATCTTTTCCTGGAATATACTCAGCAAAATCATGTTGTGCTCCCCAAGGAAAAATCCATTCTACAGTGAATGGCTCAGAATAATTATTTTCGTCTGTTTTTAAGTAAGTTATAACTTCTGGTCTAGTTTCTCCTTGTTTCCTTAGGTATACTAACTTTCCAGTATTAGAATCCCTGAAAATACTATTAACTATAAGTACGCCCCGTTCTCCATCCATAATAGAAGAAAAACGATCTAATTCTTTTGTTATCTTAAAGCGAACGGTATCAGTAGCTTCATCCAAAACCATAAATTGTTTTAAGTCTGCTGCATCTACAGAAGGAACAAGAAGAGCATTGTCCGAGTTATTTAGAATGAATTGCAAAGCTAATTCTTCTTCTTTTTCATAAGAAGCGGTGTAGAAATTAGCAGAGTCTTGTGCGGTATTATAACCGGGAGTTGCAACTTTAACACTGGTAGGAGCAATATGAAAAGGCGTTTTTGGACTATAACCCAAATGACTTCTTAGTGAGAAGTATTTAAACAATTCTATGCCTAAGTCTTTAATATCCTGATTATCAGAAGCTATTAAAGAAGACCAAGCGTTCTGCAATACAGCAATTTTATCTTTACTATAACCTGAAATATTTGTATTAATAGCCTTTACAGGAAATTTATCAGTAGGGGGCTCAATTATAAATTCATGTAATAGTTCATTGCTTTCAATATATCGCATATAATCTTCTGGAGATTTCTGTTTAATGGTTTCTAATTGTTTTTCATACCAATCAACAAAATTAATAGCGTAGTGATTTAAAGTAGGAGAATCTTGTAAATTAATAATTGAATCTCTCACATCTGTATATCTAGCATTAGAACTTTCTTTTGTAGACCACGGTTTGGAAAAACAATATAATTTCATTGCTTTGTGTAACTGATTTTCCATCTCGTCATCTAAATAACGTGTTCTCATCACTGCTTTAATTCTATTTTCAGTATAAGTATATAAGTTAGACTCATAAGAAGGAAATAGTCTCATTATAATAGAATCTACTAATTTATCTGTATCTGAAATCATCTCAGAAATATGAGGTAATAATCTCTCTAATGATTCTACTGAAACTCCTTCAAAAGATTTTTTTATGGAAACTGCAGCCTCTTCACGCTTATCTCGCTGAGCTCTGATTCCTCCAATAGTGCTCCTCGGACCTTGAGATACCGAATTGTGTCTAACAAAATTACCCAGATTCATTAATTGCTGAGAAGCGGTATATATAGTTGAAAATATTTCCAGTAGAGCAACATCTGATTGTATTACGGCATTTAATTTTTTTAGAGAATCGTTATTTTCTTGCGGATCTGATTGCGCTTCTATACGCCATTTGTCAATAGTATCTTGGGATATTGTAAGTCGCTCGTATAAATCATTGCTTGTAATATTTTTATTTTTATTTCTATATGTACCCAGATCTTTACCTGCAATATTAATTTCCAAATCTCTAGCTACATCTTTTGGATTAATTCCAGGATTTGTTAATACCTCATTTTCATAAGCCACGATTAGACGCTGTATGATAGGCTGAGTAACAAACAAAGTAGCTTGCTCGTTATTAAATCCCCAACGTAATAAGGTACTTATAATATTCATAGACAACTGAGTTACACCAATACGACCTAAAACAGGGTTTTTAGCACCGTCCGCAGAAGCTCCAATATACTTACACAGATAAGTACTTATTAAAGAGTTATCAAAGCCATACTTAGCATCTACTTGTATTCTATCCATAACACTTATATTATCAAAGATAAAGCCTCTTGACTGAGGAATCTTTTGATAAATAGGCCTATTCTCTGAGGCTAAAGACAGAAATACATGAGAAACACTACTTACAGCAGCTTGTGCAATTAGGTCTTTAGATACCATATTAAGACGATGCATCTTAACATCCCAAGATAATCTACCAATATCTCCTTGCTCAAAAGATAAAGCGAGATCTTTTCTTTGAGACTCTGACATCTGCTGTACTTGAGGTATAGTATAATCAGTATTCTTAAGGATGCTGTAAACATAGGACAGTTGTTCCAAATCTTCAAAGTTTCCAGGTTGGAACATTTCAGCAGTAGTATCTGTGGATAATAAAGCAGCACGCATCATATCTAAAGCTTCATTGGCCCATGCTTTATATTCTTCTCTAGAGTTTTCTTTATCGTAATTATTAAGTGTAATTTCAGTAAATTTGTTATTCTCAGAATCAAACTTATAATACTTTGTCATTATAAATAGCTTATCAGTATCAAAATCGAAACCTGAAATTAACGTACCTTCTAAAGGTAACATTACTGAATCTCCACTATTTTCATTAGTAAATCCGACTGCCTTAATAGGAAATATAGAATAAGCCCATTCTGTAGGAATACGATAAGCTATCATATCTAACATTTCTTTAGGAAGAGCCTTAATTAGTTCCTTTTCGTCTTTAATACCATACTTAATGGCAAATTCCTTAATATCTTCAGTCATTGGTACTTTAGCTTCATAATAAGCAAAAGTACCTTGATTTTCAGAAATGTAGGTTTTATATTCTGGAACTGCCTCTTCAACTGTTTTGCCAATTTTTTTTGCAAATTCCGTTAGGGTTAATAAGAAGCCTCCAGATTTGTCATAAAAACGCATTGCTAATGACCTGTCAATACCCCAACCAGTTGTCTGTACGACAGGGCCGCCATTCATATCACGGTGATATATAGCCTTTTTAATAGCGGATGCTAAAACAGCCTGAATATCTTCTGCAAGCATTTCGTCTTCCCAAGTAACAACAGGTCTTCCATCTACTATAGAAATTGCTATCTTATCTTCTACATTATATTTCTGATTGGCGTTAAACATTCTCTTAATAAACTTAGATACGGCTACTTGATGTTCTTTTGCATTATAACCCTCTCCGAGTTTTAATTCCTCAGCTAGTTTGTTTGCATTTAATCTAGTCATATGCGTAAGAGCTCTAAAATAGCGTTCTTTAATAGTTTTACCAGTTAGAGTTTTATTTCCCTGTTTAACTTTCATATTATCATCTATAATAGCAACTGCTAATGGAGTAATCTGTGAACCCATTTGTTGGGCATGATCTTTAAAGTGTTCTGGATTAACTTGCTGCTCCTTATATTCTGAAACATCATATTCATCTACGTAGGTTTCATTATAAGAACCATCCCTATTATATGCTTTATTTAATCTAGATATAACTTCTGAAGGAGTTAAATTAGGGTCTGAAATATCTATTACTTCTAAATGATTACCCTCTTTAACTGCAGAATCGAAGTTAATAGTATCTATTCCTTTTCTTGGATTTTTAATAGCACTATCTTCCATCCATTTAAATATGGCAGCAAGAGTAGAATCCGGATTATAGTTAGCAACAAAAGCACCTAAATAACAAAGCATGTATTCAGAGTTTTTATCCTGCATTGGAACAGAAATTAAAGGAGTTATGGAAGAATTACGTTTCTTTGCTACTGTTTTATATACAAAAGGTTTTCTAATTTGTCCAAATACATGATAAAAATCAGCAACAGTAGGTTTTCCTTTTAAGAAACGCTGATAGACAGCTTCGTCTGTCATTGTAGTATTTAAGTCGTCATGATCACTATAAGTCCATTCTCCCTTACCTATTTGTTTCTTTCTATAGGAAGTTAAAGAAGAATATGCCTGACCATCTGTGGCATCTACCTCATCATATTTAGCTATAATAGTAGGAATTAAATCTTCCAAAGCTTTCTTTTGCTCTCTTTCTATAGGATTATTTACATCAAACAAAGCTGCTCTATTTTTCAAAGCTTGCTCTATATTAGCTTTAAAAGTGGATTTAAATTTATAACTTTTAATAGTTAAAGACCTTAATTTACCTTCATCATCAAAGACTTTATCTCCATGAATAGTAGCTTCTTTATCAAACATTAAACCACTAGAGTGAGATTGTGCAAAACGCTTTTGAAAGTTAGTAGTATCTCCATAGAATGCCAAATCGCCTCCAATTAACTGAGCTAATTGTATCTTTACAATTCTAGTATTATAGAAGAAGTCCCTCATGGCTTCCTGAATGATATCTAATTGGCTCTCTAAAGAAAGATATTTGTAAGTAATTCCTTCTGGCTTATACTGATTAATAATGCTTTGAAAATGCTTAAATAACGTGACCTCTTCTTCTATTCCAGTCTCTTCATTATAAATAGTCTTAGTTTCAATAGCAAAAGCGCCAAGACTCTCTAGAGAAGCTAATTCTTCTTGGATAAAAGTATTATCCATATAATCAATAAAGTATCTAACAAAAGGACCTATTTCTTCATTAATTTGGCTTCCCCTATTAAATATAGCATCTATTATATTATTTCCTAGAGGAGAACCTGAAATAATAAGATTATTTAATTCTGGTAAATAATGGAATGAAGCACCAGTACCAATATATAAATAGTTACCATTAGCATCTGTGATATCTGCTTTAGTTATTTTTTCACCATTTTTCTTTTTTTGTAATACTGCTGCATGTCTGGCTGCTTTATCTTTATCTTTAAAAGCGATATCATAGTATTTAAACATCGTGCTCTTATCACCAATAAGAGATTCCTCTACAACAGATTTTGCTCTGGTAATCTCTTGTTGCATTATTTTAAATGCTTGTTTGGCAATACGAGTTTCATATCCTTTAGAACTGTCTCTAAACCATCTAATTGAATCATGAGAAGGCTTATCAGAAGCAATAGGAGTACGATACCAAGCAGTTTCTTTCTTTTTATCATAGAAGAAATCAGATATGATATTTAGAGTGTAATTCAAATCAGATTGCTGTGAATACTTAACGCCATCATAAGAAAGTTTTTGAGAATGCTCTAGTACAGCTCTTGCTTTAGGTTCATAACGAAGACGTCTTAGCATGTCTAGATTATAGTCCCGTAATTCTCCGCCTTCATCATATCCAGAGGAAAACCATTTAAATCTATCATATCTGTCTTTAAACCACTTAGAGAATTTCTGCTCATTATTACTTTTATTCTTTAGTTTATATACTAGCGTTTGAATAAAAGAAGGATTAGCATATACATAGTGAGCTTTATTATTATCATATACCATAGGCTCTATATCAGCAGTCTCATAATCCATCAATTCGTTAATTAAATCCCTATAACGATAATATACTGTGTAGGAATCGTCAAAGTCGAACATTGTCCTATTCTCAGGGTTATATCTGCCTTGTTGTATAGCAATCTGTCTATCAGAAATAGTTTTTGCTAATGTGTACAAACTTGTTAATAGCCTATGTGCTACAGTATCAGTAAACTCCTCAGCATAAACATCAGAAGATAACATTATAGGAAGTGTAGACTCTTCTATGTCAATACCTAAAGCTGTAATGTATTTGTATATATCATATAAAGGAGATTCTTTTCTAAGATGTAATTCTGCATCTAAAGCATCATTATAAGTGTTCGGGTCTTCATAAACAGCACGAAGCCTTCCATAAACGCCATTAGGCATTGCATCAAAACCTTCCTTTCTGAAATCTAAAGACTTATTATAAGTATTAGCCATTATTTCAGCAACTAAAGAGCCTCTACCTACTTGTACCTCTCCATTTCTTTGATATGACAGTTGGCCTTTAGAAGCTTTATATAGTAACTGTTTTAAAGCATCCGCAGCTTTTTTATTACCCAAATCTCTTCGCACAAAAATGTCTGTATTGTCTGCACTTTTCCTTACAAAAGTTTGTGAAAAATGAGTAGCAATTTTATACATGTCCACATAAAACTGCGAAGATAATCTTTCTTGCATAGGAGTTGGATTATCAGTATTTAACTGACTTAATAGCATATTAATCCAAGGCTGAGATGAAGCTATTTGGTTTAATCTTTCAAACATTTCAGATTTGGTTTCGCATCCTTGCAACCAATTTAATAAGCTTTGCTCTGCGGTATTAGCATCTATAAATGTAGGAAGATTAAAACCGAATGTATCATAAATTATATTACCTTCTTTATCTACATTCTGAATAGTAGAAAGCAATACCTTTATATTTTGTGATATCTTTGTAGATACACTATAGTCATTATTAGACATAGAGAGAGTATCACGAGGACTTAATATTTGCTTGATTTCATCATCTGTAGAATCCTCATTATTTTCCTCCTCTTCGTTGGCTGTCTCTTCTGCTTGTTTTACATAAGTATCTATAGTACCATCTTCGTTAAGCCTAATATGCTCTTGTCTAAGTAACATATCGGACTTTAAAGACATTAGAGTGTAGAAATCATCATAAGCTTCTTTTAATTGAGTAGCTCTTTTAGCATCTATATCACCGGCGAATTCAGGATCTAATAAACTTCTGGCAATATTTAAAATTGCAGAAGTGACAGATCTATCAGATAAAATATCTTCACGAGACATTGTAGTAAAATCTTTGCTAACAAACAGATCATCGAAAAATTCCTCATTAGCAGAAGGGTCTGTCTGTAAACGAGTTACAATATAAGAAAAATACTTTACAGCGGTTTCTGCCAAAAAATGCATGGCTGCAGGATCGTCCTTAAATTTGTTATAAAAGTCTATTTGTTTTTTATTAGCGTGTTCTATATTAATAAGATACTTACTAGATTTTTCCATTCTTTCGGCTCTTTCAATTGCAGTTTTATAAGCTTTCTTTTCTGAAGAGCCAAGAATTCTTTCCCTATCTTCTGCAGACATGTTATCTAAGTCGTCTACTGTACGCAAGACTTTATCTGAAGAAGAACTTTTCTCATTTTTCACAATAGGCTCTTTTATAATATCAACATCTGAAAGAGTTTTAATATAAGGACCTACATATCTATAATAAGGAGTATCGTCTGGTGGAAGAAAATCAACTTCTAAAATACCTTTTTTAATTGCTTCTTCTATTATATTATTATAATTTGCTGAGTGGTAGGTAGTATAGCTAAAATTTTGTGTAATAGTTACTAAAAAAGCTTCTAAATTAAACTCATTTCCATTAAATCTTTTGAGTAATTCTTTTCTTTCTGCTTCAACTTCTCTCAAAGAGACTTTATTATAAGTAGAAGAAAATGGCAGTTCATCTGAAACATTATAATCATCAAAATCTCTAATATATTGATTTGCTAAGTCAAACGTGCTATCACTAAACTTAGGTTCTGGTATATATAATTTAAATTTTCCTTTAGGTATTACAATAGTTCCGGTAAATAAAAGACGCTCTTCTACAGCTCCTCCTCCGTATTCATCTCCTATACTTCTTACATTTACTCCTTGTGTACCTGCATTTGTATCTAAAGGCATAATAGTGTCTAAGTAATCTTGATCTAATTCTATCATAATAGGATCCCTAGATACTCTTCGCCCATAAGATTCAGCTGACTGATATTCATTAGCAAAAGATAATCCATAACCTTTCCATAAATTATCATAAGTAGCCTGTAATATTAAATTACCTTGGTCATCTATTTTTGGAAGGTTACTTTGTCCTCTAAAAAGACTGTGTTTAAAAATTCTTTGCTCTAATAACCCTGCGATTTTAATATGAGGGATGCCATCATCAGATATCCAAGTAACTACATTTTGTGCTCCAAAAATATTCTTAATTAACTCTACATTAGAAGCTAACGGTCCAATAACTTCGTAATCTCCAGTTAAAGCACCATTAGATTGTATTTCTCTAATAAATTCATATTGTTTTTCAGTATAAGGCACTTGTTTACCTATAAGATAGGCATCAGCTAAAGCTTCTTTAAATTCTTTAGAATCTTGAATATCTTTAAGAGACTCAGCTTTTGCTAGCTTATTATTAGCAGTACCTACTTTAGAGAAGATATTTACAGCACCTTCTCTAGGTATATTGTAAAAATCAACGATTTCATTTACTACCTTACTATTAGGTAGTGGACAAAAACTTCCTGCTTTCATATATTATAAATAATTTATTTACAAAAGTACTAAAAATATATTTAAAAACAAAACATTATACCTTAAAAATAAGGCATCTTAATAAAATAGTTAATAAAAATAAAGGGAAGCATTTAGCTTCCCTTTAATAATTAACCACAGTTTACAAAGTGTTCCAAATCGTCTAGCATTTGGTTGATATTATCAAACCCAACTTTATTAGCAAGAGTAGCAGGATCTAATTCGTTAGCTTCTTCACTTACAATATTAATACCTTTAGACTTTACATAATCCATAATAGCATTAGTTTTCTGTCCAAATTTAACGATATTAAATCTGTCCATTTGCTCTTGTGTATAAGTTATTTCCTTAATTTCTGCAGCTTTTTGCTTTTGTCGTTTAGCTTTAGCCATTCTTGCAATATCATCAAAGGATCTGCCTTTAGGTGCAACAGTTGGTTTATTAACAGGAGTACCTGCTTGTTCTTTTATTTCTTGAGCAGGTTGCTCTTTTGGAGTCTCTTCTACAGGTTCTTCTGGAAATAGTGACAACTGCTCTTCATTTTGAGGAGTTTGAGGAACTTCTTCTCCCATTATGATATGACGGCCTTTCTCGATAGAACTATCTGATAGATGTTCGGCTTTATACTTTTGTATATTCTGATATATTTTTTGAAGTTCTTCGTCGGTATCTACAATTTTAGCAATGTTATTTTTACCATATTTAACAGCAATTGCAGGTAAACCGTTACTCATTTCCTTTCTATACATAGTTAAGCCTTCTCCTTCAACTCCTTCAATTTCACCATTGAGGATTTCCCAAAGAAAAATCACTTCCTCTTCTTCATAATCTCCTTGAATATCTCGACCCTTATAATACACATGCTTAGTATTTACATCAATCTCAAATTCCTTGTTATTATGTTGAATGGATCTTAAAGTTTCTGGTTTACCAGTAGATAAATCTCTTCCCTCAGTTAATTTAGGCTTTTTAGTCTTAGGAAGAATAACATTACCAGTTTCATCCAGATAGTTAATAGAATAATTACCATTGTGATGATAAGCATCTAAATAGTCAGTTGTTATAAGACCACTCAGTGCCATATTATCAATAGCATCTTTATCTACAGTAACTAGATTCTTGTCTATCTGGAAGCGCACAGAAGAGTTTTTCAAAGCCTCAATAGCCTCTTCGACTGTATTAACTTCTTTATCTGCAATACGAGCACCTGCGGATCTTGGATGTATAGAAAACTCATATCCCTTAGGAATATAGAGCCATTCAGCCAGTCTTCTCTTAGCAGTTAGTCTCTTCTCCCAATTAGTATTCTTAGTATTCTTACTATCATAAGTTAAAATGTCTTTAATTATAGATTTTATTTCGTTACCTATTAAAGAGTTTTCATTGAAATCAAATTCCTTAAAACGCTTAATATTAACGTGTTGATAGTAATACTTACCATTAGCACCCGGGATTACTAAATACAAACAGCCGGATTTAGTTATAGGTAATGTACCAAAATTTTGAACTCTATTTAAGTCTAAGCCAGGAGAATAATTAGCTTCTAATATACCATCTTTATCAGTAGTAAATAAAACCCAGCCATGTCCCCCGATAGGATTATTTTTAATATTAGAAATGGTTCTTTCATTTATAGAAGCAGTAATACTGTCATAATCTTCGGTTTCAGAATTGGCTTGTGCCATTCTACCACTATAAAAATCCTTAATAGTAGTATAATAAGGAGTAGTAGTATTGGGTCTAAATCCAATACGAAAACCTTCTTTATTGCCATCTGTTGAATATTGACGAAGAGCACTTTCTACAATTACCTTTTTATAAAGGTTATTATAGGCTTCTTTACTTTCCGTATTTTCTTTATTCGGATTTTTTACAATGCCTACTATTTGATAGGTTTTGCCACTAATAGTCTGATAGTTAGTATAACCAGCATCCTCCCAACGTTTTAAGAATTCTCTATCTTCGGCAGTTATTTCTACTCCTAATAGAATATTATATACTTTTCCTTCGCCATCTTTTCTTTCCGAAGAGAATACATCGCTTCCAGGATTACTAATAAAGACTAAATGAACTCCTTCAGGATTACCCTCTCTTTGAACTCTCCTATTTAAAGTCGCTAGTGCTCCAGTATCAATGAAATCATACATTTTTAAGTTATCCAAAGCTTGAATAACCGCTTTTTGTTTTTCATCGATACCTTCAAAAAGCTTTAAGTTTTTATACTTTTTTAAAGAAGGAATACTCCATTTAGTTAAAGCGACTCCTCTAAAACTATTTTTTTCAGACTCCTTAAAAAGAGGATTATCGGTATCATCTGCTACAGAACGTTTATCAGCATCTTCTAAAGCTCTATCTAGTTTAGTAGTATCGTCGATACTAGTCATTCCTCCCTCTTCTCTGACATATTGTCTATTACGGTCATTAAGAATTTTAGAAGCGGTTTCTTTAATTAGAGATAATTCGCTCTCAGAATATTTAAGCTCAATAGTACCATCTATTATTTTCTGTAAAGTGCCATCTGGATATAAAGAAGAGTCATTTAATTCATCCAAAAACGTTTGTAAAGCAAGTTGCCTAGTTTCTTCATCAGTCGTAGTTTCTTCTTTAGTTTCCTCTTTCGTTTCTGTTTTAGCAGGCTCTTTCTTGACTTCCTGGGTTTCTTCTTCGTCATTGTTTAAAAGATGTCTACCTGCTTTAATGATTCCTAATCTATCTTTTATTTCATCAAGTAAGGAAGCTAACTCTTCTGCTTCTGCAGGGTCTTCATTTGGATCATTGATAAACAACTCCATTTTTTCAAAGAGCTCTTCTGATGATAAGACAGGTTCTTCTTCATCTGTAAGCATAGTATAAACGCCAATACCTGCATATTCTGGATTATCAGAGTGTTCATTGATTAAATCAGAAACTACTTTTTTAAGTCTCTCGTATTCATCATAAGCCTTTAATTTTTCTTTTAAAGAATTATCGTCACTGCCATTGATACGTTCTCTAATCATAGCTACAATACCATTATTGATATTATCGCTATTATTTAATACGCTGTTAAATTCTTTTTGAGATAAGCCCTCTTCTGAATTATTTTTACTCACAAGAGAATCGTACGTATTCTCTGCCTTCTTTTCTTTGGCTTTTTGAAGCATTACTCTTTGTGTTTCCATATTAGCCTTATTAAAAGCAGAAGGATTATTAGATAAAACATTAAGAGAATCTAAAAATTTACTACGATAAACAGATAGTTGAAGTAAATCTACTGTATTATCAATTAGATCCTCTACTTCTGCAGGACTAAAAGAACTATATTTGCCTTCTTTAATATCAGATATTATTTTAGTTGTTCTAGCTAAAGAGGTTATAGCATTTTCATAAGAAGCTTTTGCTTGCTTTCTTTCCTCATCAGAGAGATTTTCATCAAAAGTTCTATTAAAACTAGCTTCTTTACTTCTAGAAATAGCACTCATTATATTACCCAAAGCAGCAACATCCTGAGTTAATCCATATTTAGAAACAGCTTCAGTAATAGTATTTTGCAGCTTATTATCTACATAAAAATTATATAAATCTTTGAGATTATTTAAATTAGGTAATTCCTCACCAGAGATTCTTGATACTCGTGTTATTATATTATTTAGTTTAGGTAATACTTCTTCCACAAGACTTTTAGTGCGTGTCTCAGCATCATCTATAGTAAGGTATTGATGTGTTAAAGCCTCTAATACTTCTGGATCTATATCTTCACCATATGTAGTCTTTAAGTTTTTTCTAACCTCTAAATATTTAGGAAGAAAATCTTGTAAATCTTTTGCTTGCTTTTTAACATGATTAATGACTTCTTCATCAGTCATGTCTTTAAAAGGGTCCGCATTAGTCTCTTTATTACGAGCTTGTTCACGAATAGCAGCAACATCATCCAAAGTAACATTTAGACCCTCATTAATCATGTCATACACATCTTGAATTCTACCAGCTTCTTCAAACATTAACATGTCTGAAATTAATTGGTCAGAATCCGCATTTTTATAAGCAAAAGCATTTCCTTCTTTAAGGGACTGCTCTTTAATATTATCAAGTAACTTATGTCTGTTATAACCTCTCCAGTAATTAACAAATTCTGGTTTTTGAATTATTTCATTTAATTTATCTGTTAATTCTTTAGATTTAGTTGCTGCAGTCTTTGCATCCCTAATAGAATTCCAAAACTCTCCATCCATTTGTAGTTTTCGAACAGGAGTCTTAACTACAGTACCATCTTTTTTTGTTTTCTCTTTATATTGAATAGTGCCATCTTCATTATGAACTACATTAAAAGAAGGCATTCCAACCATTGCAGAAAGACCACCAATTAAAAACTCTTCCCAAGCAGAAGGGTCTGTAAAGGTTTCTTTAAATCCCTGTATAGCAGCATTAAAAGCATTGGAGCTTTCCATATCAGCATCTGGATCTACTTTATAGCCATAAAATTTATTTAAGTCAGCAGCATATTTTAATCCTACCCCAGTAGATATATAGCGCTGATTAATTTCTTCACTACCCTCTACTAAAGGATTAGCCACAGCCTTTGCTATGGCTTTATTTCTCGCCTTCTTAGAAGCTTCATAAGGTAATTCTGTTCCTTTCTTTACAAGGTCTTTTACTAAAGGTCTATTTGTATTATATCCTCCAGCAATAAATCTGCCATACTCAAATAAATTAGTAGCAGACAATAATGCTGTATTAAGTAAGAATATATTATTAGAAACAGCTGCTCTGTCTTTCTGTAACTGTTCCAAAGCTGAAGATTCTTGAGAATTAATATCAGTTAGCCTTCTAGCATATTCCATTTGACCTTCTCTGGTTAATACAGGAGTATAATTACCAGTTTCTCTATCAAATTGCAATGTAAAGTAAGGGGCACCAGTCTCATTAGCCTCTGTGTAAATATCATTAAGGATATTCTGTTTAAGTCTATCTGAATTTTGCCTTATAAGCATTTCATGCTCTTTATACCAATCTTCAGTATTTTGAACGGCTTCAATACGCGCTTCTCCCATAGCAGAAGTAACCGCACCATACATTTTAAGGCCCCATTCTTGATGAAGCATCTGTTTGGCATTATCAGCAAGTGCTTTACTTAATTGCTGACCGTCTAAAAAAGCATCACCAGTCTTAGCAGCTTTTACTATGTCACTTAAACTATTAAGCTTTTTACCATCTTTAGCAACAATATTAAGCCCTTTAAAAGCATTACGAGCTTCTGTCATACCAAGAGCTTTAGAAACCGCACCCGCATTTACTTTACCAGAATAAGCAGCACCAATCATGAACCCTAAATTCTTTAGAAATTTATCTCCTACAAAATTAGCAGTAAATAAATTACTAGGATTTTCAAATACAGACTGCTGTTCTTCAGTAGAATAGTAATTAGGCAACCAGTCTTCGAATTGCTGGTTAACTTGTTGTAACCATTTAGATACAGGATTATCTACAAAAGCATTAAGAGCATCAGTGCCAGAATTAATATTACCATTAGCGGCTTGAACAGCAAGATTACCAATACCTATAAGACTACCAACAACGCCATCTGCAAAAGTAGTACCAGCAGTAACAACACCTTTAAGAATACCATTAGTTAATTGCTCTATCCATGGCTGATTGTCTGCTCTTCGGTTTTGAATATCTTCTTGAGTTGGATTTATGTATAATCCTGTATCGTATCTGGATTTTCCTAAATCCGAACCCTCATAATCTTGCATGTTAAATACGTTATCATTATATAATGACTCGTATCCTATATTGCCAAGCAACGCATTTCTACTAGCAGCTCTAGCCCTATTAAGAGCTAGAGTTGCTGGCGAAGGATTTTTATCTCCATATAAATCAGGGTTCCTTACTGGTTGTATACCAGTTTTTGTTATATCATCAAATTCTCCCATAATTATTCCTTAAGATCTTTACTTGTAATGGCACTTGTTTTATATGAAGGCTGTGCATAAGTACCTGCTAAAGAGCTATTTAAAATAGTAATGGCTCTCTTCATATATTCTTGCATTACTTGTCCCCAAAGTAATCTTTCGTTAGGGTCTTCTTCTACTACCATATGTTCTCTTGCTTCCGCTGCAGCTGATAGTGCACCATTTGGACCAAATACTGTATTTTGTACATTATCATCAAAAGTATTTGGATCTAATAAATAGTGTTTGCCTCCCCAAGATAATACTATACCGGGCATTTCAGCAGAAGCAGATAGCATAAATCTAGGACTGCTTTTTAGTTTATTTTTATCATCGTAGATATCTTTAGCCTTTAAAACAGTATCTTTGGTTTTAACAGAGTCATCTTTATCCCTTCCTACAATTTCTTTTAACCTTAAATTTCCATTACTTACTCTACTAGCATAATAGTTTTCAAATACATCTTCAGGCTTATTAAAAGGAAGCATAAAAGTAGTTGTAATACCACTATTGTCTCCTTTTCTTGCAGGTAATACACTTTGTACGGGATATAGAGGAACTTGAGCTGCAGACGCATCATCCCCACTCATTGCTGCTTTAGCACGTGCTACACCTAATTCTTTATTATACTGAGCATTAAGTTTAGCACCGTAATTATCAATTTGACTAAATTTAGTTTCACCAACAGCAGACCATAATCCTTGACTTGCATACCAAGCTGCTTGCTTTTTAGCTTCATCATTATCCCAATCATTAATGCCAGAAGCATCATAGACTTGTTTTACAATGCTTGTAAGTGCAGGATTGGCATTTGCGGGATCGTAAATAGCCTGTAGCACATCTTCACGACTAAATCCATATTGTCTTATTAACTCATAAGTATAAGGATCTAATTTTTGCTTAATAGTAGCAGCCCTAGGATTATCTTCTCTAATGTCTTTAGCTAAAGCTGCAGCAGCATCTGATACTTGTTTAGCCAGTACTGCACCAGAATGAGACTTATAAGAGAGATTAGGATCATCAATAAAGTCTTGTAGACCTACTTGACTCATATCTCTATCAAATAGAGCTGTAGGATTCGAAGCCAAAGCCTTACGTTGCTCATCAGAAAGCGCTTGTCTACGAGCATATGCGGTTTGAATAGGCAGTATTGTTTCTGCATACTCTTTATTTAATCCCATTAAAGTTCTCCTAGAGGAAGGATTAATACCCCTAGTAGCTATTTCATCAGCTTGGGCTTTTAAATTATCCGCATATGTTTTATATCGCTGATATACTTCTTTATCTTGTTCCCCATTGGCCATAGCCTCTACTGTAGCTGCTTTCGTCATTAAATCCGTATAAGCATCTTCAACTTTATTTTGAGCTTCAGTAGCCATCTGTAAAGGCTTTATCATTTCATCATATGTAAAGGGGTTATATGTAGCCCCATAAATACCAAAATTATTATTTGCCATAATTAACCATTTAAGCCTTTAAAGTAATAATCCCTAGCATAAGGATTAAATCCCCAAGATAATCCGGGAGTCTTATTAGCCATAGCCCAAAGAATATTTTCTTTACCTATATTACCAAGATTATTAGCAAGTGCAGTAGCATTGCCAGCTTGAGCCTGAGTATAGCCAGCATCGATAGCATTACGCATATTGTACTTACTAAGAGCCCTATTATAGAAATAATCATTAAGACCCATATTAGCTGACTGAGCTTGCATTGATCCTGTAGAATTATAGCGATCTATACCTAATCTAAAATCTGCTGCAGTTCTTCTTTGATTATTATTATACTCTTTACCCTGTAATAAAGCTTGCCCTAATAAACCCTGCGTTTGTGCATCAGAAGCCAAGATGGCATTATTCATAGTAACACTATTACCAAGAGAATTATTAGCTAAAGTGCGTCGTGTTCCAGCGGAAGCTTGTAATATAGGATTCTGCATCTCCCAAGGAGACACTAAATTCATATCATATTTGCCTCCAATAGGAGTAAATCTAACAGACCTAGGATTACGAGTATCATTCTCAAATACTTCAATATCGCTATAATCCTTTCTATTACCTAATAAACCAAAAAGATTAGCAATCACAGGAGAATACCTAAGAGCTTGATTTCCAAAATTAGCCCAATCAAATGCAGGCTCGTCAAACATACCAGAATCAACAAGTTCTTTTCTAGCTTCTGGAGTAGAGCTTGGAAATAGTGGTTGAGGATTTAAAAAATTATCAGGTATACCTGCTATTCCAATATCAGTATTACGAGGATCTAGTACTCCTTCTATTTTTGTAGTTTTCGGTCTCCCGGTAATACCGCTTTTTGGAGTCTCTTTGACTGGAGAAGAAGCTATAGGTTCTACATTTGGACCCCTTTTAGTGTTTTTGTCAGAATTAGGAGTAATCTTTGAAGTAGGTAATTTAAAATCTTCTGGATTTGCCTTCGCCTCTCCATTAGGCATTTGACCAGACATCATTTTAAGAGTGCCTAAAGGATCTGACATCATAGAAGAGCCAGACAGTGGTCTCTTATCTCTTTCGGCTAAAGATTTTAATACTGCGTCCTCGTCAAATTTCCATGCTCTTCCAGAAGATCCAGCAGGCTTACTATCATCGGGCACCCAAAAACTTCTTATCTCATCTTCTGAATAACCTAAATCCCTTAAATATTTAACCTTATCTTCAAAAGAACCACCCCAATCAAATTTATTGGAATTTTCTTTTTGTTCTGCAGCCCTTATTTCTTCTTGTAAATTTCTAAGTCTATCAGCAGTTACTTTAAGAGTTTCTAAACTAATAGGGTCATTAGGATTTTCCTCAGATTCTTTAAATAGTTCTGTAGCAATCTTTGCAAAAGTATAACCATCATACTTATCAGGAAGATTATATTTTGCTAAATCCCCGCCTTTTGCATATAAACGATTACTAAAAACATAATCATTAAATACTACTTCTCCTTCTTCAACTAAATTAGGCTTACCTTCAGAATCAACACCTATCTGCACACCTCCATTAGGATTTTCTTCGTGAGTGCCTCCTTCCTTAATATAAGTAACCCCATTGGTAAAGTCAGACCCATGTGTGCTACTAAGAGAACCTCCTACAGCAAATATATTTTCAATAGGCCCACCAAAGGCAGAATAATTTTTCATAGCAAGCATGAAATCTTGATTGTCAAGATTCTCAGCCGCAGTTACATAATTTCTATTTCTTTGTATATTAGCTTCCATTGCCATATTATTAAGCTTATCTGCTTCTTCTCTGGCTCTTCTATTGCCTTCAAAGATACCAATTAAACCAGAGCCTAAACCAATAACACCGCCAGCTAAAGCTCCCCAAGGCCCTCCTATTTGAGCTCCTGTAAGAGCGCCACTAAGCGTAGAATTAAATGTATTGGAGAGTCTTTGACCGTCGGTTGTCCTAAATTGACTACTATCATAATTAGTTTTTAAACCGTTAGAGGTGACCCATTGATTAGTTAAAGCTTCCCTACTAGATTGTTCTACAGCACCACTACCATAAGTCTTAATAGTATCTTGTATACCTGTAGTATCTACTACATCTGCATTTTTTATACCAGAATTTAAGATAGTTCCTACAGAACCTAAAGTATTACCTATAGCACCGAAAGCATTACCGTTAGACCAAGCTTCTGAACCAAAGGATTGCTCCCAAGCCGCTTTAGACTGGCCTCCCCAACTAAAAATATTATTATATACCTCCTTATTATATAAGGGTTTATCAATTCTGTATCGCCCTTGTATATTTAAAGATTTACTAATTTTATTTTTCTTTATATCTTTCATATATTAAATTATTAATGTGCAAATATACGAATAATAATTGAGTTATCAAAGGTTATTACAAAAACAATAAGAGCAGCTAACCCCATTGATTAACTGCTCTTTATTAAAACTAAACAAAATATTTTACAAGTAAATTATGGAACTCCATTTGTTTATCTCTATTTTCTGAATTAGCCTTCTTAATAAGAGTTAAAGTCATCCAAGGACCACGCATTCTATCCATAACATGTGTTTTATCTCTAGGAATATTAGCTCTCCACTTTCTAAATTTTCGTATAAGATTAGGTTTTATTAAGTCTAAAGAACCTTCTTGATAATCAGTATTTGTTTTTAATGTATCAAAACTTTCTGCTAAGTCTTTTCCATTTTGACGCATTTCAGCATCATATTCTATATTAGTAAAAATTTTATCTAAATAAGGCTCTTGTGCAACTCTGTACGTTATACTATAAGGATAGGGATCTTCATAGAAAACATCATAATTATTTAGAACATGATTCTCATAAGAAGTATAGTAGTTATTATCTTGTGAATTGTCAATATCTATAAAATGATTATATAAATTACACATTAATGGTGTATTAGCATAACCAGGATAGAAAGACATAAATTCATTTAGTTTTTCAGAAAACGCTAAACTTGTTCGTTGCGAAACAAAATAAACATCTTTTAAATTCCTATCATAGAATGTATGTTGCCATATATTATTTTCTTTTCTCATATATCTATCAAAACCCTTATCAGTGGATAAGTGTTCAAGATTTTCACCTGAGAATCTATTAATAGAATGATTAATATCATCTATAAAGTAAAGGCCATTAGGAGTTTCACAAATAGTCCATTTGTTTTGACATCCTTCCATAGTACTTAAATAACGAACACCATCTACCTTACCAGAATTGGCTAACTCAATAGGAACACCTGTAGTAGTAGCAATTTGAGATCTGCTATTAAATAAGATTTGGAAAATTCCTTTATCTTGGAAACCAAATAAGACGTCTCTAAAACGCTTAATCTTATTGATTTTACCCAAAGAACCATCTACATTATAAACAGAAGACAAAGTAATATTAGTCCAATTATCTACTTCACTATTAGGAGATTTAGGTAAAGACCAAGTAAACTGATTTGGAAATTTAGTATTAGTATAATAAAAATCTTCAAAGATACGATAATTAAAATAGTTGTTTTCCTGATTATAAACATCATTAAAGAGATTTACATTTTCAGGAGAACTTGATGTATTATCGGCTCTTCCACGATTTTTATCATAACGCCCACTTAAATTTATTTGAGATTCTACCATAAAGGATAGTGTCTCAGTTATGGAGTTAGTATCTTCATTAGTATATGCATAGGTTTTAAGACAGTCCCATCTTTGATACGTTGTATCTCCTACTATCTTTATTGGATCAAATACTTTAAGCCCTTCTGTATAAATATCAGAGGGTTCGCCTGCCGGAATCCAATTGTTTTGTGCTAAAGCAAATTCAGAAGTACCACCATATAATGAAGAAGGGTCAATTTCTTTATATAACTCGCACATCCATAGAAAACCATTGTCGTGTATATCTTCTAAAGAAGAAGTAAAATCAAACCATTCTGTATAGTAGTCCTTGGAATCAGTAAATGTTGGGTAGTTATTCTTATTCCAAAATGGATAACCCAAAGAAGTGCTACCAATACCATGTTCGGACTCTATTAATGAAGAAGGATAAGTAGTAGTGTCTTTTGTTCCTGGTAATATATAAGGACAACCATTGCTATCTGTGTTTAAATGAAACACTAAATGTTTTGTTGTCTTATATTTAATACTTACAGGGTCTGTCGAAAAAGATTTATTTGCTGTCGAAGGATAATAATCTGTTTCCTTATAAGGCCATGTGCCAATATAGCTAAGATTATACATTGGAGTAATAGCCCTTTTATAAGAGGTTTGTGTGTTATTTATAATTTCTTGATATAATCCAAGTTCAACCACAGAATCTGAATAATAACGACCTTGTGCTCCTGTAGGATATGTTACATAATTTGGTGTATTTAAAGTATTAACACTGCCATAATAGTTAAAATTACTGCTAAAAAGATTTGTATTTATTAAGGAATTATTGTCGTATTTATTTAATTGTATTAAATTATTAGCTATATCATCATACAAATACGCAGTAATATTAACATCCGGCTGTATTTCTGGAATAGGAAGATTATTTCTATCAATATATCTTGTATAATTAGAATATAAAGTATTTGAAAGTATTTTTCTTGTTAATAAACCACCCTCATTAGAAACATCTGGTCTCGTATGTCCCGACAAAGGACCTTCCTTATGCCAGGGATACAAAGGATATCCAACGCGCTGATCCTCAACAGACCAGGAAGAGTCGGGTTTTTGTAAATCTATCCACATTGGATAAGAACACAAATGCGTTGAATTTTCAAAAGAACCTATCGGATTACCATAAGAATATCTATAATCATAAAATCCAGAAGGCTCGTTCATTTCTGCTGAACTAGAGGTGTTAATATAATACATTCCATATGTATTGACAATAGGGACCTCTCCTACTATTTTAAATTTTAAGTTTTTAAAAGAAGAAGCGGTTAATTCATTTATTTCTGGAGAATGAAAAGTTATTATATTACTATCAACTGCATAATAAGGACTAGTGTCTGCTCCAAATAATGAAATAGTTTGTTGTCCAATAGCTGTTGCTTGATTAGGTTGATACACACCATTCTCTACTACAGTGGAATTCAAAGGTATTCCATTATTAACAATTGCATAATTACGTTTAACAGAATAATAATTTCCTAAATGAGGAGTAGTTTGAGCTATAGAGGCTAAGTTATCCTGATTACTAATTTCACTTCCGTAAGTTAAATTATCAGGTAGAAGATGAGTATGCCTATATTCAACACATAATGTCGTGTCAGGATTATATTTATGCTTTGGAGCAATTGGTCTGAAAAACCAAGAGGCTTCTGCAAAAGGCCTATTAAAATATCTGTCTTTAAGTTTAAATACAGTAGGACTAACAACACCTTGAGCAATACATTTTCTGTCAGTACTTGTTGGTAATACTATAACTGGTCTTATTCTTTTATAAGTATCAAAAAAAGAAGGGTCTGTTATTTGTGATGGCCTCCATCCAAATCTGTGACTCATACTTTGTCTTGGAATCCGTATGTGAGAACTGGAATAATTGGGCATTACTATATGATTTGTATAACCATCCCAGGTCACATTATAATCTAATAAATAAATAGGATCTGACCATTTTCCATATTTGTCTTGCAACTGCACTCCCATTCTATATGTTTCTCCATTTTTTAAATAGTTCCACGAAGGATTCCATTTTGAAGAGTATGGGAAATAAGTAGTATCAGAAGGATCTGGTAATTCTATGCTATTATCAAGCTCTATTATAATATTATTTCTAAGTATTTCTTGAATGCTATCTTTTACTTTATATCTTTGTATTTTTAAATCCCCAAAAAATAAAACACTGTCTTTTTGATCTAGAGTACCAGAAATTACGAAATCACCGCCTTTATAAAAAAGTTCGCTGTTATCTATAATTTCTCCAGTACTGTTGTTATCCGTATAAATTAACGTATCGTTTTCTGCAGAAGAAGTATCAATAGAGTTAACCCTTTTTGAAATTGGTGTTCCATTATATGATGCTCTATAAATAGAATAAATATTAATTCTATCAAAAGACTTGTCTATATTAGTAAGAGTAATTTTAAAAGAGCAATTTACTATTTCATCTGGACTTCCAGCTCTATCTTCAAACATTATATATTGAAGCATAGAAGTATAAAAAACAGCAGATTCCTGCCCATTTAAATTCGAATAGGTAAAAGCGTATTGAATTACTCCAGAGGGAAACAAACCAGTAGAATTATTAATTCTTTCAATATTAACTTCTGCAAATTTATTAATAGTAGGAAGGAAATCAAAGGAAGTATCAGTATAAGAAGATAATTTAGTATCATCTGCTACAATATTAATAAACCTAGCTTGATTATGCCCATCAACCCAATATACCTTAATAGAACTTTCTGATTCATAATCCCCTAAAGTTTCTATAGGATGTTCTGTACTGAAATTTAAATGCCCACAGTATAAAAGTTTCCACGTTAAAGAGCCCCCTTCTTTATAAACACGAATAATAGCATCTGGATAATTTTCAGTTACATTAGTAAAGAATAACACTAAGTTTTCTGCAATAACACAGCTGCCTATTAAATTACCAGGAATAGCTAAAGCATCCCTATATACATCTGAGGGAAAATCTTCATTATACCAAGGGGTCTCATCTGCATGAGGATTTTCTATATCTAGTATACTGTTACCCAATTCATTAGTTACAGAAAGTAAAGTATTATCTTCATTTTCTGTAATACGAATATTAACATTCTCGAACGCATATTCATTAGAGACCTTATCAATAGATAGGTCTTGACGCATGCCCTTATTTATAAACTGAGCAATCTTAGCATTCATTATACTACTTTAAGTAGCTCCTTACTACCACTATTAGCGAATGTCTTTACATGTTCATTGGCTCTTACAACGAGATTACTCCAAATATTATAAAAAACTTCTGCTTCATCTAACGACATTCTCTGATACTCTGTTTCACAAGCACCTACAGCAAAAGCATAATCTTGCTGTGCATTCTGAAGTACACGAATATCTAAATTACCCTCTTCAAACTCATCGGTGTAGTGCTCCTTCTTTATAAAGGCTTTTAAAGCGCGCGTAAAAGAAGAATTATCAGGAATAAGAGGAAAGCCATACTCATCAACTGGAATTGCTTTATAAGCAATTTCTATAGTATCCTCCTTAACAGAAGTATATATAATATGCCCTTGAATAGTATAAGTAAGTTCACGAATATTCCTATGTTCTGGACTTAAATGAAAAGTATCTGTAGCTGCCCTATAAGTGCCTGTATAATTTTTGCCTAAACTCCTAACTTGCATTGGCATATAAAAATCACAAGGTAACTCAGCTCTATAATTCTTAATATCCAGTTTTTCACATTTTTCAAAAAACATATTAGGCACTCCTACTATTCTCATAAAATTAATGGTGTACCTAATTATGGCTTCTAGAGGTATCTTTTGAAGACGTTTGCTCATATAAAGTTCGTCTGCAAATTCCTTAATTGATATCATTCTCTCCGTCATAATATTGCTCTCCTAAAAAAGCGTCTATTTTATTATCTCTAATATTATTTCTCAGCAACATTTTTAATCCACGATTAACACCAAACTGATAATAACTCTTATTAACATATTTGGCTTTGTCTTTATTATAGATTACTTTGAATCTATATTTGTCAACATACCTGACCAGCTGCTTATTAAGTCTAGACTCTTCGTCTTCCGCCCATAAATCTAAAGTTTTATCCCAGTCAATTAAAAGATTTGTTTTTAATTTACCGTCTTTAAATCCTACATAAGATTTAATTTTCTTTAATTCTAAAGCGCCCATTTCTGCGGGAAACTTAACATCTTCGCCATTAGCGATGTATTCACGTAATCTATTATTTGTTTCCCTAATTATTTTAAGATACTGAACTAAAGTAACTGCTTCTTTAGGATCCTCAGAAATATTCTCCCTATACCATTTATATGCGTCTTTGCCCCCATAAGAATTAGTAACCTTCCTTTCTCTATGCTCAGAAACACGCTTTATACTCTTCTTAAATTCTGTAGTATCCATTATTGTTCTTCAAGCCCTTTAGGTCGTTTACCATAATTAACATTCTTAACTGTTAATCCAGCTAAGTCATCCTTCGCATTATTTTTATTATCTTCTGGATTATAAGCAGCAGGATTTAACTCTCTTACTATGTAATCAATTAAAAGAGGTATTAAATTTTCTTCTAAAGGAAATATTTCGTCTAAAATATCAAAATCAGAATTGTCTTTATTGGCCTCTTTTAAGGCTTCTGACGGACTTTCGAATATTCCCCTAACAGTTATATTATCCAAGTATTTAAACTGTCCATTTGAGGATTTTAAGTACAGTTTATCATCAGGTCCCATAGTGCCATAAATAATATGATACAAATACCTATTTAAACCTACATACCTAAATCTTTCTGGGGAAACTAAAGTAATTTCGTCTTTAAGCATATCACCACTAAAAGCTCTTAATTTACCAATACTAGAAGGCTCTGGAAATCCATTGACCGTACGAACATAATCTTCATATGGTTCTAATGTCATCGTAATAGTTTGATAGTTAGTATCGGACAGTTCACCAGTAGGATCTTTATCATATTTACTCTTTAAAATATAGGCCCTATATTTATCAAGTAAATAAATGATATGATCCTCAGTATAATAAGCATCATCTGAATTTAATTTAATTAAATCCAAAATCATATAAACAATTTCTCTATAAGTTGTCATAGCTATATAATTAAAAAATCCTTGAATGCAAAGATAATAATTTATTCTTTAACAATCAAGGATCTTAACAATTTAGTTATAGTTTACAAGTTAATTTATACTATCATATAAATGCATCAAAAGACCTGTAATTTTATCATAATCGCATGCTGTTACATAGTCTTTGAAATCTGCTAGTACTACATCCTCTAAAAAAGTGGCAATCAGCGCTTTAATTGCATAACAATTTGCAGTATCACCATGTTTATAGAGAGTATCAAAATATGTCTCAATTAAATCATTATGATTATCTATCATTGCATCCACAATTAGTAATAGAAGTTGTCTTCATTGTTTTTCCCCAAACTTTAAGGAATCTAGCTATGTCTCCATTAATCATATTAAACTTCATAGAGTAATATGCTAATATAGTAGTAATTAATTCTAGAGGAGGTTTACATTGACTACAATCACACTTGTTTAATAATACTAAAATATATTTATAAAACTTTTCCCAATCTACTAAGAAAACAGTTTCATACTCGCTATCGTTTTTATAAACTTGTGCTACATATACGGAAGCATTCAAATCCGCTTTTCTACTATAACCCGAAGTACATTCATCGATATTATCATAGTTATACTCTTCAATTATTTGCTCTAAATCTATTGCATCCCCAGAATGATACTCTTGATTATAATAAAGATAATCTTCATCACCACCTAAAATACCTACTTCGTTAGGCTTATATTGTCTTTCATGATAAGTCTGTTCACTATCTATGGCTACTGTATACGTAACTGTCGTATCTTCCATATCTAAATATAACAGATTCCCTTCTCTACGAAAGAGACTAACCAATTTTGTCATATATTTAAATAAAATAAAAAAGGGGATGAGTTTTACCACCCATCCCCCACAACATTTTATCTATGTTATATTAGGCAGTCGTAGTGCCCACACCATCATTAAAATAAGTGGTTAAACCAAGACCTGCAGCAATAGCCTTTGCACGAGCGGCAGTAACTACCGAAGATTCACCAACAAGGGTGAGAACCCTAGGAGACTTCTGCACATCCTCAGCATCACCAGCCCAGTAGAAATCAATGTCGATAACATTGTATGACTTAGAAGGATCTACCAGATACTCAGTAGGCACAATATTAGGCCAACCAATACCACGATAAATATCGCCACGCTCTCCCATGAAGAAGTATTCAAGGTCAGCAATAGTCCTACCATTAGTAAGAGAAGCACCTGTCTTTGCATCTTTAGCAGTTACTAAAGTAAAAGGAACTTCATCAGTAGTAGAATCGTTTGCATAACCAGTTACAGAAGAACCACCATCAGTAACAACTGCCCACTGAGTTGCAATGGTATCAATTACAACAGGAACGGGAGTAACATTGAATTTCAGAATTTCAAGAGCCATAGTGCCACGATGCCAATCCTGAGCAACTTCAGTCAGATAAAGAACACTATTAGTATTGTCTATATCTACCTTTATAATAGGCCAAATCTTAGCTTCATGTGCAACATTACGCTTAATAGAAGCACCAAGAGCTGCAAGAAAATCATTAACAGTCATAGCTGAACGAGTAAATACATCACCCATTTTAGCATAAGACTCACCTTCTGCCATACCCTGATAAGTAGGATAGTTAATATTCAGAATGAAAGAATAACCCTTGGGAACTTTACCGTCTGTATCAAGAATATCACTAGAAACTTTAATTGCATACTTACGTGCCTTAGGAACCATAGCAGATCCCGAACGGAAAGATACAGAAGCTACACTGCCAGGATAAACAATATCACTGCGAAGAGTATCACCCTTACCAGTTACTGCGTGAACATAAAAACCAGTTCCCTTAGTTTTATCTGCCTGATGAAGCACAACATCGCCAATGGCAGCAAGATCTTCAAGAGTGTCCTGAACGGCCTTTGCCACAAAAAGGTGACGAGCCTGATTTACACTAAAAATACCCATTTTATATTATATTAAATTTAATTTGATGTCCAAGAGGACTTAGCGATTTGTACAGCTCTTGAAAGTATAGAGCGATGTATAGCAGGATTTAATTTACACTCATTCTTTTTAATATAAGTGTTACCACCAGAATCCTTTTCTTCAAGATCTTTAAAATCACTATCGATTGTCATTAAATCTCCATAGTCATTTTCATAAAGATTACTAATAACAATTGGTTCTGGCCTTTGTAAGAAAGTAAAATTATACTTATTTAAAATACTGTTTGACAATAATATAGAAACTCTATCACCATCATCTTCACCTACTTCTACACGTAAAACACGGTGATTGTTAGCATTCCTAAAAGGATTACGCTTAGTTCTATGCAATTCATCCCAAGTAGTTGGTATAACAGGAATTTCTGTTTTTCCTTTTATGGCTTCTTCAAAAAGAATAAACCATATGTGATCATAATCAGGAGAATCAAAAGCTATTTCGTAAATGTACTTTTGAGAACATTTGTCTCTATACTCATCAAGTGCTGGTGAAATTCCAGCATTCTCTAAATTAATACTTGACCTTCTTACTAAGGCATTTAAATAACTCGTAACATCTTCAGTATCTTCGAATTTCTCAGAATACATCTCCAAGATGATTGACTCCTGAGCTTGTGTAAGAAATACACTCTTCTCATAGTCATTCAAACCAGGAGCCTGATTAGATGTTATATTATTATAGAGTATATCAAATTCTCTACTGAATTCTTCACAAGTCATATTTAATTATTTTTCAGCTTTGCTTCTAGAGCAAATCTAATTTCTTGATTTTTAGGAAGATTCAAGAACTTCGCAGCTATAGTAAGTGTAGGTTCCTCATTTTTGCCACAAAGCGGAGAATTATCGTCCCTAAGATAATAATATTCACCACGTTTGTAAATAAGGCCAGCCTCTAGTGCTTTATGAATTATAACCTTTGTAGGCAAAGATTCATCCCTTACAACCTTCAAGAAAGCTTTGGGATTAGACTGAATATTCTTATAAGCTCTCTCCTGTAGCCAACTAAGTTTAACATTAGGAGCAGTAGGCTTACCATCAAGAGTTTCAACGATAACTCTCATTAATTCAATATCATCTTTAACTTTGCCATACTCCATATAACACTCCATTGTAGCATTGACCTTTACTGCGGCATCCTTCTCTTCAGCACCTTCCTCAATAAGAACATACTCATAAGTGGCTTTGCGCCTTAAATTCAACTCTTCCAATGAAGGACATATGTGGTTTTTATTAGCGAGCAATATCTTGTAGTCGATGTAATTCTCAGGATTAGACAGATCCAAATAAGTGTCCTGCTTTGTCAGCCTGACCATCTTATTAGACCAGTAATTATTCTTTCCTTTATAAATGCTAAGAGCATCTACTTCAAGACCCATGATATACTCAAGATATGTTTTTTCGCTTTTAGTAAGAACATCTACATAAGACCCAGAACGCAATACTGGAACAGTATAATATCGCACAGCATCATCTGCCATACCACCACCCAAAACGTGCTTTTCATTCTGGACCAAACCTGTATTCTTAGGAATGTGTCTTACAATCACTCTCTGATTCCTTAAACAGTTAATCAAAGGGTTACCTTCAATATCTACAGCTTTTGCAGGACGACCTGCATTACGAGGAATAACTTCTTCAATATCCTCTACAGATACTGGTTTTAGCTGCTCATCATTAACAGCATCCATATCAATATCAATAAATTTCTCTTCTACTTTCTTAGCCATAATAGCCTCTCCTTAATTTTAAAAGAGAGGTAGGGTAAAGCCCTACCCCTCATTGATTTTTATTTTTATTCTGCTAAAACTGCAGGAATAATAGACATGGTGCGTGTAGGATCAAGTACACATACACCCAGAGTAGCCATACGATGGAAGACTGCAGAGTCCTCATCGAAGCTCATAAACTGGTTACCAATCTGGCCAGTGAAAGGATTACGTAAACCCCACTGATAGCCACGATATTCAGGCTGTCCCTTAATAGCGCACTTGAAGATGTTAGGCTGATCCATAGTACCAATGTACATAATATCAAACCTATAGGAGAATGCAGGACCACCACCAGCTTTAGGCCAGAGAATCTTATTTCTCACAACATCATCATAGTAAGGATCCACATTAAGCTTAACGTGAACACCATTAGGAGCAACCCACTCAGTAATCTGATAATCAGTAACCTTTAAACCATTAGTAGGTGCAAAGGTGGTATTAGCAGTGGTGTAGTATGCAGGGTTATTGGTAGACACAAGAGGCATCCAACCAGAAGTCATGTCCTTAGCAGCCTTATTGAAAAGCAGAGCACCACGCTCACCAGTATTGATAACGAAAGTACGATCACCAAAACCAAGCTTACCAGCAGAAAGCTCATAAAGAGCATTGAGAATAAGAGTCATAACATTCTCAGGATCGTTGTAATACATAGTATTACCAAACTCCATCTGCTCATAAAGTCCAGCACCAGTCTTAATGACGTTGCCAGATTTACCTACATTCATGTATTCGCCATTAGCATTACGGTTAGAACGACCCCAAGCAATAGCATTATTCTTATACTCATTAAACTGCTCCTCAAGCTCGAATTCAACATTGTGCATCCACATGTTGCTGACAGTATGCTGAAGCTTACCACCCTCAAGCTCTTTAATCATAGGAATACCAACAGCAAGTTTCTTGTTAAGCATGTTACCAGGAACCTTATGCTGAATACGAATGGTAGACCATTCATTACGCATAGATACCGGAGAGCTAAAGCGAATATCACCAACCTTACGAGACAGTTCCTTCTCTACGAAAGCAGCCTCAATGGAAAATCTTTCACCTGCCTGAAGACGTTCTGCAGGGCAACCATTAATATTACCACCTGCAAGTTCGACTTTATAAACAGCCTGACTTCCTTCCATACGAGGATCACCAAGAATTCTAAACTGATAAACCTCATTAAGATTACCTACGATGTATTCACCATCGGCAAACCAATCCTCATCGAAAACAAGATAGAAAGGAGTGGTATTAGCACCAATCATAGTAGAAGCAGTAATAGTACTACCATCAATAACTACAGGAGTGCCATCTTCTGTACGAGCCTCTACCAGAGGAATATTTCTACGAGAACTACCAATAACATCCCATGTGTATTCACTATCATCCTCGAATTCCTTAGTAGGGAACTGCGACAGGAAAGTATCCAGCGTCTTACCATAACGATATGCAAGCAGCTGAACCATCAGAGAGCTAGCCTTCTGCGGAGCTAGCTGATAAAGAGCACCAAGGTGGTTCTCTTTTGTCAGACCTTTCCAATGGGAAAATCCGACCATTTGGAATTTACCAAGTTTTCCAGCCATTTTAATCTAAATTAAATATCTAATCTTAATCCAGCCCCGATATAACTATTCTCATCACTAACACCGCTAGCATAATCCAGACTGCCATCCGTATGCCTTGCTGTACTATTAAGCGTATGTTCTAGCTCTCTAAGGCTTTTCTTAACTTCTTTCTTTACTTTAGTGTTGACAAGCTTATCAATAGATTTAAACCCGTCAGTTAATGTATATAGAATTCCAACGTTCTTTAAAAAGTCGGCCTCATGTTCCTTCTGGTATTTCTGAATAGCAGTTAAAGCAACTCCCGTCTCCCTATCCTTATAAACAGGTTTTGTAATATTATCATATACCAGAGCACGTGTAGCTTTGTCTAGATTAATACCACCAAAGAAATCCTGAGACTCTTCTATATCTTTCTTTAAAGCTTTGGCTTTCTCTTCTTGAGCGTCTTTTGCTTCCTTGGCTTTTTGTTTACCTTCTTCGATAAGGTCATCATATTTATCTTTGAAAAACTCTATATTTTCAGTAAGAGCTTCTAAAGCATCTTCAACATCATTGCCAGAATCAAAAGATCTTTTAAGTTCTCTCTCAATTCTTTCTTTCTTAACACCTTTATTCATTAAATCTTGAACAATCAGATTTTTCCTAAGAGTCTCTCCTTCTGGAGTTTCTGCTTTAATTTGTTCTTCAGTAATGTTGTCAAGATATCTAAGAATAGATTCGTGTTTTTGTATTTCAGAAGGCTCAACATTATAATTTAAAGCCTCCTCAATTTTACGCTGGCGCTCATCAAAACGAGCATTCAAAGCTTTATCAATAGCTTCTGCAAATTTCTCGGCATCTGTAGCGCCCTTAATATCCTCTTCTGTTAAACCAGAAAGAACACCATCTTCTGATAGAGCCCCAAGCGTAGAAGAGTAGAAGTTAGGGTTGGGAGAAGACTCAGTGCTCTTCTCCGATGGTGTCCCCTTGGTTTCAGTTTCTTTACTACCTACGCTCTCTGGATTAAAAAGCCCATCTATATCTACAGGCTCTTCTTCCTCAGTAGTTTTATTTTCTGGTTTTGTGTCCTCCTTATGTTCGTCAGGAGTTGGCTCTTCAACAGTTTCCTGCGGAGCTTCTCCAAAGAGGTTTTCAATTTCACTTTCTGATAAAATGTTGTTTAAGTCTAATCCTTCCATTTTTCTCCCAATTAAACTTTTAATTAATCAATTTCTAACTCTATTTTGTCACCTGCTAAATTAGCTTTATCTAAAATAGCATAGAGTTTCTTAAAGGTTTCAGTAGATTGTAGTACTTTACCTTTAGCTTTATTTAAACCTACAAGAATACAGCCTTCTGTATCACTAGGAGTATTTCCAATATGTATCAAAACCCCAGAGAACCCAGGTACATTTACAAGTCGTGGAAGATACCCACCACAAAACTGATACGCAGATTTATTGGAAAATTTTAACGATTTGGTATTTAAGTCTATTCTATAAATGCCTCTAGGTATAGCGGTACTGCCATATACTTTAGTAAACTTAATTTTAGTTTCGGGATCATTCATGGTAAGACCGCGATCCGTATCTTCTAAAGTATTACAAAACCATTCTCCATTGATATATAGGTTGCCTATCGTGTAGGTGCTTTTTTTGTAATCTCTAAAGAGATTTAACTTCAATAAACCCATATTCGTATATTTTGTATGCAAAATTACAAAAAATTATTTGATTCCCAAAGAGGCTTAATAAAAAATTAAGGAGATGTAACAATTTTAGTTACACCTCCTCCTTTATATCCTCTATTTTATTTCGACATTCTTCGCACATAAAATGCTTTGCATATTTGAATAACTCTTTACCTATAGTACCATTTAAATACTGAAACTCTTCACTGTAAGGATTAATATCATAATAAGTAGCTATATGCACAGCTAAATGTCCTTTCTCATGATCAAAAGTATTTTGAAACTCATCCGCAGAAGTAGTAGGGCCTATTGCTAACAAAGAACGTTTATATATAGGATTAGTGAAAGTAAATCCAGAATTTGGCAAATTACTTGAGATGTTATATTTCACCCTTAATAATTCTTCCTCTGGGCATCCTATATCCTCTAAATCTTTAATAATAATATCAGGATAACTCTCTACTATATAATAAACTCTTATAAGCCAATCATACTTATCAAGATAAATATCTTGTCTCATAACATATCTTCCCAATTAATAGGAGTGCCGCTACCAATACAGTCAGCATAAAAGCGCGTAAAGACCATTCCTTCATAAGCATCTGAATCCTCTATAACATCTTTTACATACTTTAAAAGCTCTACATTATCTCTAATAGAGCTTCCTAAAAAATCTGCTTTGCACATATTTGCAACATAAACAGCATCATATCCTTTATCGCCATTTATCTTAATATTGTAAGCACTCTGCATTTCAACTAAATCTTCCTTGCTAAAAGGCGTAATATAAACGGGCTTATTATTTACTATTTTATACATTCTACTAGCAGCCCACTCTGACATTTTCTTTGAGAAATGCCAACCGTATAAACTCAAATATTCCTCCATACCAGAAGGAAATACTTCTTTGTAATCTAATCTCATATTAAAAATAAGGGGCGAGTTTCCCCGCCCCAAACATTAAGTTTATCGGCCCATTCCCATGGAACCGCCACGCTCACCATAATATTTACGAGCTTCTTTCATGGCATGTCTGTAGCCATCTTCATAGCCACAGTCATATCCCTCATCAAAAGACTCGTCTTTATAGCTTGCCATGCCCCTCCTGTCATCCAGGCGAGAGTCTTCATCTTTACGATGACCTTCTCTAATTTCCCACATTCTATTCATATTTAGTTCTCCTTTTTATGTAGCTGTTCAAGAAATAGACCATTAGCCTCTTTTAATTCTTTAAGCAAAACAGCCATATCAGACATTTGATTTTTGAGTTCTTCAATCTCAACTCGCTGTGCTTGCTTTTCAGCAAACTCAGGATTCAATTCCGAAAGAATGCTATCGCATTTAGATACCATATTTTTATGGAAATCTATACTATTAATAGCATCAATGCTTTTCTGTTTAATGCTCAAAATCTCGGCATTCATAGCTTCCCTACTATCAGAAATTACAATGTTTTCTCCATTACTGAAAGAATCTGCTATATCTAAATTAGCAGGAATGCCAGTGTAGTTAAAGGTCTGCCCATTAAGCTTTACACTCAAATCTACCACCATTTCTTGTGGTTGCCCAAAAGTAGGTGGTACCTGATATTTAGGTTTAGTTATGGGAGTATTAACTACTTGCCCAACTTCAAGTCTGGGATTATCACCCTTATGAAATATATAAATTTGGCTATTAGGCCTAATTGATTGAAACATAATAAACTAAGCTATTAACTGTAAGATATTAGCATACCTGTCATAATAAACAAGGTAAACACCAACACCACCAAACTCTGCTACTGTAAGATTATCACCACCAGGTAGAGTTACGTTTGCAGTATTGCCAGCCATAGAAAACCTTATAGGTAAGGTAGTTGTAGTACCTGTAGGTATCTCATCAGGAACATATACTAATAACAGTCCCCTAAATGGAGTACCATCAAAGTCTGGCCTAAAAGAGAAATCTACAGAAGTGTCACTCACGGTGATTTTCCTAACTTCTATAGTTGGAATACCGTTAATATTAACATACTGAAACGGAAATCTTGCCATAATAGTTTATATTAATTAACCCCAGTAGGAGCCTCCCCAGCCAAAGCCGTTACCGTAACCATAACCATTGAATCCACTACCATAAAAACCACCACTTACATAAGGAGTAGTATTAACAGCAGTTAATGCAGGCCACTGTACTGGAACAGTATTAGGCTGCTTGTTCTCAATCTCCACTAACTTAGTGTTAATAGGAGCAAGCATAGCTGCAAATTGTGCAGTCTGAGCTGCATTATCAATTTGTCCACGAAGGATAGTATTAGATGCAGTCAAAGAATCAATCTTGTCCTGCAGCTCACGCTCTTTAACATCACAGAATTCACGAGTCATGTCTGTGTGAAGAGCGGCGATTGCACCTGTAATAGCAGCAGTGTTTCTATCTGCTTGAGAACCTAACTGGTTGGTTTGCTCAATAGTACGAATCTGTGCTTGATATCCCTGCTCGGTTGTCAGGAGACGATTCTCGCAGCAACACTCGCAAAGCTGTCTAGACAGACTAGCATTACCAGACTGAATAGCATTAATAACCTCAAGACCAGACATTCCAACCTGAGTACCTACAGACTGAACAGCAGAGTTAATACCATTAAGAGCTGTAGAAACAGTGTTGAAATCACTATTTAAAGTAGAGGCAAGTTCGCCAATAGCGGTACGATTGTTACCAAGAGCTTCCATAATGAGATCCCGACCGTTGTCATTATTAAGCTGATTAGCAAGGAAACCAACACCACTGTTGCCTCCGAAGCCTCCAAAGCCACCATTACCAAAGCCTCCCCAACCAAACAGAGCGGCTAATAGAATAAGGCCAATCCATCCTGCACCACCAAAGTTGCCAAAGCCTCCATTATTAGAAGCTAAAAGCCAAGCAGGATCAAAACCACGGTTATAACCGTCATTACCAAATACATAAGTTTTTGTCTCTTCCATAGTTAAAATTATTTTATTTTTGTAAGCTTACGGATGCAAAGTTAAGTAAAATAATTCATGAAAGATAACAATACTAATATAAAAAGAAAACCCCACCCTGGTAGGCACCAGAGCGGGGTTTCTATTAGTAATGAATTTAACTACGGCATATCAGCAACCTTATTAGCAAGTACATTTATAATGAATTCTCTTGCGTACTGACCACGAGATTCGCTTTCTAAAAGAAATAATATTCTTTTAAGCATCTCATTATTCTCTCGTAATAAGCGTAGTTCTTCTTTATCCATTATTTTTAATATATTTATCGAGATCTTTACGATACCAAAATTTTTCTTTAAAGCCAGGAAGTTTAACTCCACATGGCAGTTTATGAGATCGTACCAAATTATCAAAAGACGCTCTACTCATATTAAGATAAGTATAAGCTTGATATTTACTCATCGGAGTATCTTTTCTAAAAGACTTTAAAAGTTCTATGATATCTATTTCCTCGTCTTCTGTTATATTTGAATTTCCAGAATCTATATCATCTACTATTTTTAGCAACAGCTGTTTTATTACTTTTAACATAGAAATAAATAGTTAATAATATCGCAATGCCCATAATTGTAGCTTCTAACACTATAAATTGAAATGTATTTATGGGAATACCTATATAGTAATCTATAATATCAATTATGTCTGTAACTACTATATAATGCAAAGGCATTCTATGATATTCACAAAATCTAAATACAAAAGAAGTTAAGTAAAGAAAAATCAGTGTTAACAAAGAACAACTACCAAACATTGATAGTATGTCAGCAAATTTATCTATGCCTAATAAACACAATGCTGTATGTGTAATATTACACAATGCTAAAATAATAGGAATAATCTTCAGAAAGATAAGAGTAAGTTTATATAACGTTTTACTTCTTAAGCTTTCCACCACAGCCATAGTGTCCTTTACCCAAACCAGCTTTGGCTACATTAGGACGGGATTTCCGCCTTGTCGATGTTTTCTTTGCTGCCATAACTAATATTACTCTTCTCTGTTAAACCATAGCTAGCAACAATCATGGATAACGTAACTACTTGCTTTCGTAAATCCGCCATTTGCTCTCTAAGTTTAACATTCTCCTCCAGAACTCTATCTAACCGCTCCTTATTGTCATCACTAAGACGTTTGTAGAATTCCAAAGATTCTTTCATGTTATCTATCACTTGGTTATCTACTTCGGCTCCATATTTCTTTTTGGCTAATTTCCACGAAATAACTGGGCTTATAATATTTGTCGTTAACAAAGTGACATAAGTTGCTATAATTTCTGGTGTCATTCTATTTATTGATTTCAATAAATCTGGATTGAGTTGTCTCTATATAAGGATTGGACTCAATCACCTGCACACGAGTAACCGTATGCTTCTTTTGAAAAAGTCTACCCAGCCAACATTTTTTAGGCGGGTCAATGGTTTCTTTTCTATTATAAACCATTATTGTTTTTTTACTCGGTATTTTAACTCCTACAGATATTGTATCTGGATAATAAAGTCCTAAATCAATAGTATACCAAGGATTTTTTAAAGTAGTATCAATTTTAACCCCCTTTTGGAATACCGTATCTCTAACAGATACGGTATCCTTAAGTTGGGTTTCAGATATTACTTGAGATAATCTCTTTATCTCTTTGTCTAGTATTTTCTTTTCTTTCCTTATCTTGTTAATCTCTTGAACTATAGAATCTTGACTATAATTAAGCATGTCAATTGTTAATAATAGTTCTTTGTTAGATTCTTTAGTTTTAGAATATAACGATTCGTAGGCTTTATAGTTATTAGTAGCAATATTTAATTTATCCGAAATATTTTTATTATTATGGAATAATAAACATATCCCTATAAAGAGACCTACTATAATACAAGAAAGAATTAATATTACTTTGTTTTTCACTACATACTAATATTAGAAATCTACAAATTGCTAAACTAAGTTATTTTCTTTTAATAATCTTAGTTCTTCTTGATTCATATAATTATTGATTTTATAAGTTGGATATTATTTGCTGTAATGTTTGAATACCAGAAGTGCCTGCATTTGTTCCATCATAACTCTCCTAAATCGACGACATAAATGTCACCATTCTCCGTTATTTCAAAGATATTCATTTAATCAACATATTGAATAGTTTTTGTTGACTTACTTATACTATATGGTGTTTGTGCAGTGCCGTCATTTATTTTCCAAAAGTTTATTTTACAATAACTAGTATCGGTTCTTATGAACCTAATCAAAATATTGTCAGGATACTTAATTATATCAACAACAGGGTTTAGTTGTGTATAATTTGGTCCAACTCGTTTAATTAAAACATTTATTGATAAAGGAACCTCATCAACCAAACTCAGTATTGCATAGACATTTTCACTAACTACAGTGGCACTTTGGTCAAGAACTATGCCCCCCCCCAACAACTGTTGAAGAGTCTGAACACCAGCAGCACCAGCATTCGTACCATTATAACTTCCAAGACCGAAGACATAAACATCACCGTTCTGCATGATTTCGAAAGCATTCTGGCGACTACCAAGACCTATACCTACGGAATGTTGAGTATTTCTTGCATTTCCATAAGTATCAGACGCTTTGTTTGATTTGTTTAAACGGCCTTCGGCATGTTCATAGGCATTATTAGTTTCAGTGCTGGAACCTTCAGTATGAGAATAAGCCCCTTTTGCTTTTGTTTCATCACCCTCAGCATGAGATACCACTCCTTCTGCTATGGTTCCTCTGCCCTCAGTATGAGAGTAACTTCCAATAGCTTCTGTACCTCTACCTTCCGCATGTGCAGCATAAACAGCTTTATTTTCTCTACCCTCAGCATGTGAATATTGACCGAGAGCCTCAGTTCCATAACCCTCAGCATGAGAAAACATTTGTAATGCTTTAGTATTTCCACCTTCAGCATGTGCTGTTTGTCCCAAATCAATATCTCCAATAGTAGGGTCGTCAACTACCATTATGGTATAAGCATCATATCCTGTATCTCCTGATGCCTTAGTATCAAAAGGAGATGTTTTAACCTTTATTGTTGTTGAACCTACACTTATATTACCGTCAACCTGACAGCATTTATCGTAATGAGAATCGTTAACAATAGATAACCAAGCATTATTAGAAATTGCTTTAGATAAAGCCTTTTCAAGAGTAAAAGTTAATGATGCTTTGTCCCAAGAAGTCCATCTAAAGCCTTTTGTACCACTATGAGTTGCTACTCCCATAGCAATAGATGCCTCACTCGTTGCAACAGCATCCGTTCCTTTTTGTTGGATACTGTTTTCGCCGGAACCCGCTTCCCAGAGTTGGGCTTCATATTCAGGGTCTACATCTTTTATATCTCTCCATTTACCTTGACTGTATACCTGCGTTACAATAGGAGAAGATAAATCTTTATACTTAGAATGATGTATCCAAATCACTTCTTTAGATTTGGGCTCATCTTCTCCTCTATAAATCGGATAATTGTTATTTGTATTCATACCTTAATAATAATTAATATGCAAATTTAATAAAACTTTATGAATTAACAAAGATATTAATAAAAGTATTAATACCTTATTAATAAAAGGATATAAAATCAAGGGGAGTGATTAGCTCCCCTTAATCTTATGAAATATAATTATATCTACCATAGTCTGTCCAACTAGCCTCTGGGTCAGCAGGCACTTGTAGTCCAAATCCATAGAAAAGATTTACCGAATCAACATCAGGGTTGTCATCAGTATATATACTTGGAATATTATTATCATCAATATTACCAGCAATATTATATTTTGCTGTGTTTGGATATTGTATTAAATTATTAACAAAAGTCACAAGATTATTAACATTGCTATTATATCTTCCACCAGTAGGAGATTGATAAAACATTCTGTTAGCCCTCGCAATTGAAGAAACATATAACGTGTCTACAAAATTCACGTCTATATTTGCAACCGAAGAACTAAAGAAAGCATCATCTCCTATTGTAAATCCAGCAAATCTAAATGAACCAACACTAGCTGGAGGGTTAATCACTGTATGGTCAAATAATCTAGTAATATTTGTTAATATTTTACCAGCAAATGTATTGGGGTCAATAACAGCTCTTTCATCTGATACATCGAGTACTGTTTGATGCATTGTACCATAGTCATTTCTAAATACAGGGTCAATAACACTACTATTTATTTTAATCCTATAAAACATATATTGTATGTTATCAAGGTTAATTAATGGACTTATTGTATTTGAATCAAACCATTTATGTGAATTATCTTCAACATCATATATAATACTTGTCATACCAAACATATAGGATAGACTTGTTAATCTTGGAATATCTGTAGCCCCAAAGAGATTAACAGGTATACCCTTATGTAAGAATGATGCTCCGTAGAACATGTAGTTGACATTTGTAAGATTAACACACCCCTCAAATAATCCTCTATTAGCGTTATATCCAAGCGTTGTTAAGTACTTGTTGTTATAAAACATCGACGATACATTAGATAAAGAATTAGCACATATTTGGAAATAGTTATATGGCAACTCTAAATCTGGTACATTAATGACGCATCCTCGATACATCTCACTTAAATCACTAGCACCAGAACTTCTTAATGATGGCAAATCTGCTAATACAGAAGAATCTCTAAACATCCTACTGTAGTTACTACAATATGTCGGTAATGATACATTAACAAATTTTCTATCTTGAACAGTATATATATGTTCTTGGTCATTAGATAATTTGTAAAGTCTGCATCCCTCAAACATACTGTAACATGATGTTGATACATTTGATAAATCAAATTCAGTTACATTATCTGGCAGATAAACTATTGCGCCATTAAATAACTTCTTACTGATTGTATTTAATTTTGCTAATATCTTACCATTAACTGGAGTAGACGTTATTGTAACGCTTCTATTCTGGAATACACCAGGACCGTCATAACTACTATTAGAAGGTACTGCAAATGTACTATCTGTCTTTATACTTGGAACAATTGCATCTATATTTATTGTTATAGGATATTCAGACCTATATGTTGAATTAGATAATCCAAATAAACCAGATATATTAATTGTTCTAGTTGAAGGAATGCCGCTGTGGAAGTTTAACCCAGTGCAGTATACATTATAAACATTTGAGAAACATCCAGATATATCAGATATACTTGGATTATTTGCCCACATATTAACAGCGTTAATATTAATAAGCTCTGTTTCACTTTGACTGTTAATAAATGTAAACGCCCTAATCGAACCAGCAAATGTCGCATTAGTATTAACGAGATTTGTTAAATTAGCAAACAGTGTAGGGTCATTTGTTATCACATTACTACCATAGAACATCTGAGATATATTAACAAGTGCAGTACTAAAGAAATTCTTATTTACAGCATTTGATAATGTTATTGCAACGTCGTATCTATCATTTTGAAACGGTCTTCCATTACCAGTAAATGTAACACTACTATATGCAAACATTACTGGGGCAGTGGTTAAACTTGTTGCTGTGGATAACAAATCATATGGTACGGATATCGAATGAAATCCATAACACATGTAGGTTGTATATGTAACAGTTGATGGTATCTTCCCGTCTATAGCAATATCATTAGTAACAGATGCAAATTCGCTACCACCATTATATTGTGATAAGAAATGGCTAAGATTAGTTACTACTGAGTTATTTGCAAGCATGTACGATATCCTAACCGTCTGGTTGCTAGCAAACTGTTTCATTCTAAATGCTGATGCAAAGTTTGTTACATTAGTACATTTTCTAATTGTAGCTTCGGCATCACTATAGCTAACAGAATTTGCTCCAGCAAATATATGACTTGCAGAAATAACACTACTATCTATAAGTATACTTGGTAACGTCGATAGTAAATAACATCTATAAAACAGATAATCAGCACTTGTTGAAAGGCTAATACTACCTCCAATGCTTGTTAGCTTTTGACAGTCTCTAAATAAATCAGCACCAGTTCCAGTCCAACTAATATTTGTTATTTGCTCAATTTGAGTATATCTAAAAGTAAAGTTTTGATACGTAACAGTTCCATCAACTCTAAATGCATTAACTCTCTTTAATGAACTCATGTTATTAAAATGAGAACAATCAAAGATTGCATTATTTGCTCCAAGTGCTTTTATAGAAGAACCATATAAACTTAAGCAATTTAAGTTCCTGAATTTAGTACTATCAGTAATTTCAAGATGTTCAAGTCCTTGACAATTATCAAAATATAAATCTCTAATGTTCTTTGTTATAGCATTTATGTTTATACTTGAAACACCAAACTTTGTATTGTGGAAGTTAATAGTATCTATTTCAAGGTCAGAACCACTAAATGATACACTGTGAATATTTAAATCAGTAAAGTTAAAGGATGTAATATGAACACCAGCACTAATAACAACATCGCCATTAAATATAGCCTTGTCCATTATTAGTTCTTCGAGTTGTGGAAGATTAGCAAATGTTACAGTTTGATTAAATGTACATTCTGTTAAATCAAGTCTACGAAGATTTGGCAACGTACTGAAATCTACTGTGCCAAGGAATGTACTACCTTTAAGACTAATTTCTTCAACAGCACATCCATCTGGTATAGTAAATGAACTTAAATTAACATTCTCTGCTAATAGTGTTTTTACATTAGGTGGAACTGTTAAGTTCTGTACAGCAGAATTACTTATATTCAAATACTTAAGATTATCAAGACTTTGCCCAGTAACACTAGTTATATCAGTAAACTGTGGATTCTTATTTCCAGAAACATCTAGAGAAATAAGATTTTGATAATTTGCAGAACCCTGGTTGAGAACAACATACTTAAATAAACTAGTTTCAAATACAGATGGCTGATTAACAAGTAGCGTTATAATAGTTGCAGCACCAGAACCGGCATTAAACGAAACATTATCTAATACGAATTTAGTTTCCCTGTTGGCCTCTCCCTGGTACTGTTGTGCTACATATTGTGGAGCATCAACCTTGATGTTATAGTTAATTCTTGAAGTGATATTATACATTGCACTCTCAGTCGCTCCAAAATACGAATCACAGAAAGCGAATCTCTTAGTTATCCACTTCTTGAATTTATACCATCTGTTACCATAAGCAAGCCTTTGGTCGCTATTAGCAAGATACTTATTTTGGAAGTCCTGATTATACTGTGCTACACCAAGTTTATCTATAAGAACGCTTTGACATAATCCGATTATTGATTCTGGACCATATCCAAAGTTATTTCTTAGGTTGGCGTAGAATGTATTTATCTGTTCCTTGAAATTCTTATAGAAGTTAATCCATAATTTAGACTTGTTAGAACTGAAATGATATCTATCATAAGTCTGGGCACCATATTGAATAGTAGATGGCTCATATGTTATGCCAGTTACTGGGTCAGTAACCTTTTCATCTATAAGGTAATTGCTATCACGCCAAGCGTAATCTGTTTCTTTAGCAGGGTCGTAATTAAGACTAAATGGTGCTCTAATCTCAACGAATGGAGCAATATTATCATTGCCATTATTATCAAGACCAGCCTCACTATCAAGGTCATATGGACGTGGATACCACTTACCGTCACCAACCCAATAATCGAACATTGCATTCTTACCAAGGTTATCAGTTTGAGCATATGTCATTAGATTGATAAAATATATCATACAATAACCTAAATCAAAATGCTGAACGAAACCATCTCTATAATCACTTGGAGTTAACGTATCTGATTTATAAACCCACCACCACATAGTATATAGTGCAATAAAATCATCAACGTTCATAACCTTGTTTAATAGGTCACTCTTCTCTTTATATATATCAGAATCAGGATATCTATATTCGAGACCATCAGATAAGAATAAACACCATGCTACATATGGTAAATTTCTAACTAATACCTGCTGTCCTTCATATTCAATGAAATCATCAAGAGCTTTCTTCTTCAATACATTATCTTTAACAAATTGATAATCTTCTCTGATTTCATTTTCTTTAACTTCTCCAACAGTATTTGTATAATCTTTAAGAGTTACTCCATCTGGAATATCAAAACGACCAGCCGCACCATGCTCATTATCATTAGATGTACCCTCAAATGAAATACATTCTAATTTTTGACCACCTTCCTCAATCTCGAAACCAAGAGAATTACCAGTCTTATCAATATTAAGCATGAATGAACCGATATTAGTAAAGATATCGCTAAAATCATCAGCAGTATCGCTTATCTCCATAACAATGGGGAATCCCAAAATGGCATCAAGCATTCCATTTCTAGCAGAAGGGCTGCCAGTAATGCCGGTAATTTCATTGTGCTCAATAAGATTTCTTATAAGGTTATTATAATAATTACATGTTGGAGTATTATTAAGATGTGATGAATCCATGAAGTCTGCCTTTGCCGTATAGATACTCTCTTCATAATAATCATCAGAACCTTCTTTTTTGATAAACCTAGGATTGTATCTTTCTACAGCAGTTCCATCATTGATTAACCTCCAGAAAGTAAACTTGAAGTTAGGTATAGAATAAACCAGTGTTGATGTACCCTGTGTGTGACATTCAACTATAATATCCTGCATTATATCACCCATCCATTGAACACGACATAATACTGCGTATTCTTTCTGTGCTGGCTTCTTAATATCAACACTTTGACGGAATAATGTAGCATTACTCTCAATTACAGAAGAAGAATAATTAGGGTCATATTCAGCCATTGTCTGAGCCTTAGTATCACCAATTCTACCGAATTGAGTAGTATGTTTCATTAAGTCTTCATCATGAGCATCTTTATATGTATTAATTATATTGAAATATCTATCTGATAACTCAGTATTACTAATACGTAAGAATTTTAGCACGGGCAAATCATCTGGCTCATGGAAATCTGGCCTATGACTCTTATAATTGTTATAGATAATAGACGGAGAGCCCTGGGGCATATTCGGATAAATAATATTCTCTCCATCATTTCTATAATACAAGAAACACTTCTGAACAAGAATACCATTACCAACGGTAAGTACTAGATTACTTGAACCTTCATATTCAAGTGGTCTATTATTAACATTGTCAATTAATACTGTTTTAACAGCCATACCATTAATATATATACAATGGTAATAACCAGTTATTAATTCACCATTACGCTGGAATGACTCTTGTAAATTTATACCAACACCAATTTGGACCCATTCATTAATTGGCATATCTGTATAAAGACTACGCCATTTATTAACACAAGATATTTCATCTTCTGTAATAGTTGCAATCTCAATACCGCCATAAGATAGGGTTATATACTTAATTGTTTTATCGTTCTGTTGATTTATCTTACAATATGTATCAAGTAAGAAGGATGACGACAATTGTGTGGTTGATACCTGTTCTGATATCAATTTATAATATTGACCTTCATCAACACCAGTATAATCATCTTGATTAGCATTGATAAGTTTAACCATTGATACAGTACCACCTTCTTCTGGCTCATAATATGATTGTGGTGGCAATGGTAATATATTACCAATTATACGAGTGAAACTACCGTGATATTCTACATTATTGTAAATATAGAAATAATTAATTACAATTTGAGCATTATTCTTTTCAATATTATGTGGAACAACCTTTAATGAGAATCGTCTATATGCTAATACAGTAGAACGCTCAAAGTCAAAATCAGTATTTTCTCCAGGAGTAAGTACTATTGAAAGATTTTCTACACCAGCCTGAAGTGTAAATACATAATATCCAGGTAGTGTTGCATAATAGTTACCTCCCTCATATTCTGGTATGATTTCAAGATTACCAATATCCAGTAATCTAAATAATTCCTGGGTTTTAGTACGAGCCGTTTCTCCATCCATATAAGAAACAACTATTGATAACTTCTTACCATTAAATGTTTCAAGAGTACTCTCGCTTGGCATGTAATAATAATAATTACCAATATAAGTACTACTTGTAGTAGAAGGGTCAATATATGGTGTTAAATCAACGCTTAGTCCCTCACTATGTTCATCAGTACTATCAGTTAATGCTACGTTAGTTACCCTAAATGTATTGTCTCGAACAGATATATTAATTTGAAACTGCTGTTCTGCAACAGATGTGTAGTTTTTAACCTTTATAGCATTAATATTTGTTAAATTATATATGGTAGAAATACCGCCATAATATAATGTGTACTCTAAATAGTTTGTATTTAATCCAGTAATAGCATAGTTGTCAAGACTATCAATAACTTTAATCCTATAAGTATATACTCCAGACATACTAGGATTTGGAATATTAAAGGTATATGGACTTCCCTTACCTATATTAGTATAATCTTGAACATAAACCTCGTTGCCGTTTATGACTTGATAAAGCATTGCTCTTTTAACACCTGCTCCACCTTCAACCATAAACTGCCCATAAATAGATTCGCCTTCTTCTCTAGTGAAAGATGACTCACCTACAAGGTGCAATGATAGTGCTAATTGCTCTACTTTTTGAACAAGATCAGAATCTTCAATACCAGATTTCCACCAATATTCTACAATAGTGTTATTTTCTACAATACCTACAGTTCTACCCAAAACTCTTCTTCCTAAAGGAATAGCAGTACAAGCCTCTTCTATACTATTATAAGGACCATATAAAGCATCTATATTTGCGCATACGCTCCTTACATCTAATTGTTTTGAAATATTAATTGCTCTGGACATTTGTAATTGTAATATTTATAGGGGATTCTAGTGGCATAGGATTACCCTGACCATCAATAAGAACATATTTGTATAAATTATATTCAATATTTTTGTTTTTTACCTTAATACTGCCACTATCAACTAATACGAAGTCACTAGTTAATATATCACTAGGAAATTCTGCATTTACAACCTCAAAAGTATAATCTTTACAAACAGCTACATATATGTAAGGTAAATCAGTAGAAATATTATTTGTAGCTATTTCATAAGATTCATAAGGATAAAGCTCCATAAAACTGGTAATCGTATTCACATCCTCCAAACTGTTTAAATAAAAAACAGGATATTTTAAAGAAGGATCATAATGACTCTCTTCTATAGTAATATTTAAAGGTACCCATCTACTATGCTCATTAATATAAGGAATACAAGTAAATGGACCTACTTTTTTAAGCCATAAGGCGCTTTGTATTTGAGGCGCCTTAGGACTATATATAATATCAGTTAATCTTTTCATTATTTATTGCTTGAAGGTCTTTTATTAGCTTGGATTCTACGAATCTTCTCATCTTCACGATTAGATCGTTTTTCCTCCTCGAATTTATCTTTTTCTAATTGTAAATTCAAATCAAACTGTCTTATAGACTCTCTTAATTTTTCTCTTTCAGCTTCTGACATTTGTTCGGGTTCTACAATACCGTCATTGTCATTGGTGGATCTGGCCTGAGCTCCAATCTCCGCTACTAAAATTCTAGTCTCATTATCACGCTGATTAAGAGTATCATTTTGCTCCAGTTTAGCCATTTCGGTCTGTTGACGCATTTGTTCAATTTGTTGCTGTGACTGTAATTGTGCTTGCTGCTGTTGAGCATTTCTCTCTTGGATTTCTCTTTCATCTTTTTCTACAAGTCTCTGTTTTTCAGCAATAGATGCAGAATTATATAGCCTCATAATAGTAGAGAAAGAAAGAGTTTGATTCTGTAAAGCCGCTTGAGCTAAAGTATCAATCTGCTGTTTTAATTGCTGCATTCCTTCTGAATAATCTACTACAAGACCATAATCATTTTCAGCAAATTCATCTCCATCAATATTCATTATCTGCAAAGCATTATCGGATAAAAGATAGTTAAATTTTAACTTTCTGCCTCTTAAAGCAATCTTAGCAGTCTCAAGAAAACATTCAAGCACTCGTTTTTTAACATCATCATGAATAGTGAAAAGCCACTCTGTAATATGGGAAGATTGTAAATTAGAACGCTCAATACCACCAACAGTTTCACGATTAGATACCTGACCTTCGCGCTGCTTAGTAATACCCACCACTTCAGACATCTCCATCTTGATGAATTCAAGTAAATTTATCTGAGACTGAATGGAATTTCCAAACTCTGCATCAATAACACCAGTGGAATTATTATTTAAACCACCAGCAATCTTACCAGTAGCTGCGCCATAATTACCTTCTTTAAATGAGTCTGTAATATAAATGCCATTAGCTCTAGCATAATACATCCATTTCTCAATCTCCCAACCTTTAGGTACTTTAGCCAAATCTAGTTGCACTAACTTACCCCAGTTATGAGCCATCATTTTATTAAGCCTATCATGTACAACATCATACAGATAGTTATACTGTTTCATCATATCTACTAAAGAGAAAGGCTTAGTATCAACCATATTATAGATAGAACCTATAATGCCAAAATGACACTTAGAAGGATTACTTAATGTGTTATACTGAATAGGACAAGGACGCATATTAACATATACTTCTGTGCCTATTTTAGTACCTTCCCAAGCCTGATTAATATATAAAGCTTGCTCTTCTTCTCCTCTAGACTTATCGCAGATATAATCTTCATTATAAAAATTAAATACCTCTTCACCAGTCTCAGGATCGTATGATTTTACCTTTTTAATCTTTCTCCTAGATTTCCAATACATCCTAATAACTCTTACATTACCATTAAGGTCGTAAGGAAGTAAAGAACTATTAGTATTATCAGGAAACAGATTAAATGGGTCAAAATAATACCCTCCTCCCTCAGGCTGACCAAGAGTATCATCTATCATATTAACGTTGATAAAACCCTGTCTTTCATCAAGAGTGTCCATTTCATCAATAGTATTTCTACCTATAGTATCTGGAATATTCTCAATATACTTAATATCCTTAGGCTTTAAAACGTCATAATAAGTATCAATAACTCTACCAGGAGACCAATAGTCTTCTAGCACTACAACATCTGCGTCTTCAATTTTATTAGAATACCCAGATTTAAAAATTCTTACTTTTAAAGGATTTAACTTCTCTAAGATTGGTTCTCCGCCAGAAATGCTGCATTGATAAATCTCTTCTCCCACAGCCATAGCATCATCAAAACCTTGATTGAATAATAGAGGGAAATTCTGTTCCTTACTATAATGCTGTAATAAAGCATTAGCTCGAATTTCTCTCATATCCTGATAATCGTAAGTATAATAGTTACTTATCTTTTCAAGTTCTTGATTAAACTCTTCTTCTGAAGATACCCTTCTTTCAATAAGCTCTTGCATCCTATTTAAAACTTCCGCTTTTTTAGTTTCTTCCATTTCAGACAGAGAGTTAGGATTTGTGATTACAACTCTATAATCAAAAACTCTTTTACTCTCCTCGCCTTTTAAAACCCTTAATTTCGAATTAATAATAGGATAATGAGCAATATTGTCAGGAATAAAATTAGCTGTAAGATTTTCC
>OCTX014576877.1_pt1 | contig 103322 bp, 101 predicted proteins | sample 1539691 | NCBI WGS metagenome assembly OCTX01 (sample SAMN02144231, study PRJEB22623) | gut metagenome | biome: sheep rumen | host: Ovis aries | place: New Zealand
TTTCTGTCATAGTAATTGTTTCATCCATATACAAAAGTGAAGTCATGGAGTTAAGTAATACCTCTCTCACTGACTGGTCTAACCTACCTGACCTCTTTAGTACTATTCTATTTTTATCAACTTGGAGTCTCCTGATAATAGGCAAGGAAGCAACTATTGGATTGGATGATACAGCTTCAAGGAAGTGCTTTGGATACTCATACTTATAATATGAATACTTATCCCAGAAGGTGTTATTTTCATCATCACCAAAGAGTCTGGTTTTACTAAGTACATACTTTGTAACATCAGAATAGACTTGCTTGAGGTTGTCCTTAGGACCATAAAGCCAAAAGTCATTAGCCTCTTCCATTACCTCATTTACAATACTATCAATAGAGTCACTTGCTTGGGAGAACAGACCTTTCATCTTAATTAAGTGAGTAGGAAGTTCTATACCTAAAGAATAGAAAGCCTGCAACATAGGCATTTTGCTCTTAAAGATAGCGTCTCTCATCTGGTCTACAGACATATTCACATTTAGTTCACTGTCTAAGAACCCTGATAAACCTTCTAATGCAAACCTACCATCTTTATTTTCCCTTCTGGACAAAAATCTATTAACTCTGGAAACCTGAGTCTTAGCTTGTGATAGAGATGTACCTATAGCACCATTAGGAGAATCTGCCCTTGAAATCTTAGTAAGTTCACTAATATCTTCTGATATTGGGATTATACACTCCTTGAATAACTGGGCAACTGCAAGTTGGTTTACTAACAGCTCAGCAGCTTCTTCTTCAGTAAGAGAATCTGCGTAGCTGGCCCTTATTATATTATCAAGTAGGAAGTCATTAGTAATAAGACCATCCCTGACCTTAATGATGTTAATAGGACTACTGATTCCCATTTCATCTATTCTAGCCAGAATAGAGTCAATCTTGACCCCTAAGCCATTAAGGCTGCCCTCACTACTGATAAGCCCAGCAATAACAGGCTGCCTGAACAGCAAGCCAACTTCCTCTATAGTAAGTCCAGCTCTTATCAATGTACCAGCTATATTAGCAGTTTTAGTATTCTGCATTAGTTTAGCCAGTACAGGGTCTTTTACATTATCCACAGATGCAGCTGACCATTCAGAACACATCTTTGATATTCTCTCTTCCACATTGTCAACTTCAGTAGACTGAGAGCTTAGGCTTTTTATTTCCCTACCATTAATATTAAATGTGAAGTTCCTATGAATGGAAAATCCAGTTAGCTGCTGAAACTTTGCTTGGGCAGTAGTATTATTAGCATACATACCAATAAGAGCTGCTCCCACCATATTTTGCTGGTGGTAATAAGCGAATGTAGAAGGGCTTAGTGGGTTTCTTTCCTTACTATGCTTGCTTACAAAATCATCAAGTTCCTCAAGTTTACCCTCTTTTGACATTCTTAAAATCTTAGCAGCAATTTTCTTTCTAAGTTGCTCCCCTGCATCAGAAGTTTCCGTAGTACCATATTCTACTAGTGAAATATTCCCAGTACTCTCTCCTAAGAACTGTTCTGCAAAAGCATTCATCATGTCTTTGCTTTCTGTTATGACAGCTATTCTAGAGGCTATCTTCAGTCTGTTGAAATTACCTGGGTTAAGAATCTTTTCAGCTGTGCTAGGATGTGTCAATATCCCATAGGCAATGTCAATGATTAGGTTATTCCTTTGTTTTCTACTAAGGTCTTTAGCACTCAGTTCAGGGTTATCTTCATTTAATTTATACCCTATTTTCCTTGGCTTGCCATCCTTTATAATAAACTCAGGTATCATAAGAAACACCTTATCAACGTCAAAGTCCATACCACTTAGGGTAGTAACTTCCATAGGTAGCATTATAGAGCTTCCGTTTTGCTGAGGTAAGAATCCTTTTACTCTTAATGGAAACATAGAATACTTGTCCTCTGTAGGTATTCTAAATCCTATAATTTTCTTAAGTTCATCGGGCATCTTACTATAGTCAAGCATCCCATCTTTACCTATAAAAGGTTCATAGAGTGACTTACTATAAGCAGGAAGATAGCAGTCCATGTACTTAATACTACCATCCTCATTATAATGAATCTTAAGTTCATCTGTAAAACCAAAATTGGATACAGCTATACAAGCACCTCCTCTAATGTACTGCTTAGTTATTCTATTCTTAAAAGTAGATAGTATCAGTTCCTGTATCTTATCAACTATTGTAGGACAATCTAAAGGTAGATTAAACACCTTCTGACCATCCTCAGTTTCCACTATTTGCAAGGCATCCAATATATCTCTTCCATATTTAGAATTACCTCTTACTTGACTGAGAAGTTCCTTTTGTAGGGTTTCTATATTAGCAAATGAGTCACTTACTTCTTTATAATCCTCTAACAAGTTCTCTGTTATGCATCCTTGATACAGTCTTAATACCTGATTTTTATTCAAGCTTTTTCCTCCTATAACAAGGGAGAAGTCACTAGGCATATCAGATGTAATGAGGTTCCTAAATTGAGAGCCAAATATAGACCTTACGTCAAATAAGTGTTCAGGAGTGGGCTGCTGAACTACGTAAGAATCATACGGAAGTTCATGGACAACATGTTCCCTAAAATGACCATTGTCATCTAGAACCTGGTCTTCCAGCATTTCAATTACCTCATCTTCTGAGGGTTCTATAGCAGACAAATTACTATTATAGGTCTCTTGGTCTATAAGGTCATTGTGAAGTAAGTAGTCAAGGCCTTCTTTATATCTGTCAAACTCTGATAATTTACTAAACTTGGAGTTTCCAACAGATTTCTTGGCAGCCTCCATTATAACTTCCCAATCTTCCTTATGATTTTGTCTTATATTGTCAAGGGCTCTAGGAGAATAAGTTATATCAACAACCCCCTCACCCCCAGTTTTAACAGCAGATATGAACTGAGCAACATCTATATCAATACCCTCTCTACTCATGAACTTATCAAGTGCTCTCATCTTAGGAGATTTACCCATAGATTGTGCTATAAGACTATAAGTGGATAACAATAAGAACTCTGAGTTCTTATTTTGATGTCCAACCTTTAGTGTTCCACCTACACCGTCATCCTTAGTAGTATATGCAAACATGAAAGGTTTGATAGTCTGCCATACCACATTAAAATCTTTCATAGTCCAATTACCATCTTCAAAGGCCTTGATTGCCTCCTCCATCTCTGGAGTCCACAGTCCTAACATATCAAGGACAGCTCTATAGGAGTCTAAGCTTCGATAAGCCTGTGCATCTGTTCCATTTACATTCCTAAACATATATAGGATGTTATCCCTATCAAATGACTTGATATGGCCTTGGGCTACTGCCTTATCGAGAGCCTGCTTAATATTATAATAGGAAGTAGAAGTAGATATTTTATCTGTTAAGTAAATGGTCTTCTCAATCTTTCTACCATATTTTGAGTTAGTGTTAAGCTTGTCTCCAGCAGCATAGACTTCCTTATATCTTTTTTGCAGGTCATTTCCATTCTTGTAAAATGCTGGGTCTGTAATAGTTAATTCCAAGATTTGAGTCTGTGCATAAGCATTATTCCAATAGTATTCCTCCAAGAAAGTGTTAATGTCATCTGTACTACGAGCAATACCAGCAGTCTCAAGGTATTTCTTCAGTTCTGATTTTGTAGGCTCTGAAACTTCCTTGGAAAACTCTGTGAATTGCCTCTCCATCTCCTGTCTTATAACAGTTCTTATAAAGGCATCACGACCTTTGGTATCATTAGCATCAGTGTATTTCCTACATTCCTCAAGAAAGTCAACTTCCTCTACTATCTCAGTACCATCCTCATCATATGATGTTATCAGGATAGGCTCATTAAGGCTGGGAAAGAACTGAAACTTTGTACCATTCTTATCAAAGTACATTATTTCGTTAGCACCTGCTGCTCTTCTCTTCTCAACCTTATCAATCCTGCTGAGTTCCTGTAGTACTACCTTCCTAAAAGCCTCCACAAGGTCATCTTTATAATGAGCACCTGTAAACTTGGAGAACTTTATAAACATAGCAACCTCAGTATCAGAAAATATTGGTATGTTATACATAGCGTATTGCTTTTGAGTACTTCTATTTCTTGGTATGGAGAAATACTCCTGTATAAATACCCTAAATATGTCCTGAGTATCCCAGTCCCTATACTCCTTGATTCTGTCATCACTTCCTTTAAAGAACTTATGTTCCCTAATAGATAACTGATTCCTGGTTTCAGCAGACGTCATGAGTTCTTCTAACCATCCATTAAGCCATCCTCCTAAAGATTCATTATAAAACCAATCATACTTCTGAAATTGCTCCTTAATGTAATCCTCAAACCTATTTGGGTTCTTTAGGCACTTAACCATAGTGTTAATATAGTTAGGTGATGAGTAGGAATAGAAGGTCTTATCCCCCTCTCTGGTGGATTGTACATTAGATAACTCCGATACATTACCTAGTCTTCTTGCTATGTCAACATACTGGTCCTCAAAATACTCTACTATGTGTGTGCCTTCCTTAACTTTATCTTCTAAGATGTTATTTACTATAAATAAGGCATCATTAATAACAGAGCTAATCTCTTGTTCTCCATTCTCACTTTGTATTAGGGAAGACAGTATGTCATTGCTAATATTCATACCTAGCATCTTCAGGACAGTCTGAAGATTAGATAGAACATTTGGTATATTAGACTCCTCTAGATATTCCATATCACTAACTACACTGTCCAATAGCCTTTTAGCCTCCTCAGCACTCTCCTTAATAGGATTTCCCGTAACATCATAAATAGGATGAGCTGCTAGCTTAAGACCATTATTATATGTGATATAAGTATCACTCATGGTACTATCTTCTGCTAATTCCTTATTTAAGGCCTTCTGCTTCCACTCAGTACCATCCAAGTATTGCATCCAGTAGGGAATAAAGTCCTTTCTAAAGGCAACATAGAAGGAGCTTATAATATCAGGGTCAGAGCTTAAAGTATTAATAATCTGTTCAACCCAAGGATACTTACTCTTCATATTTTCCAATGCAGGGAAAGTATAGCTTCCGTCCTCATTTTTTATGGAAAAATCATCTGAGTCTATCATATTAGATAGTTCACTCATAAGAGCACAGTATACTTGAATCTCAGGTAAGTACCTCAAGTTTCCCATATCATCATATTCTAGACCATTAGGACCCTGTAATGCTATATCCGCCAGTATTCTCTTAACTCTTTTGGACACAGTGCTATGAGGGTCTATAAATCTAGTTTTAAAGGACCAACCATCACTACCATTTACTCTATTTCCCTCTTCATCATCTCCATATTCAGCCTCCTCTCTTTCTTGTTTTTCAGAGGAGTCAACCACTACAGCACTTTTCTCCACATTAGTAGAATTCCCATTACTAGTAGTAGTATCTTCTAATACAATTCTAAAATCTTCCCACCTTTCTATAAGGGAAGTAGCTTCATCTAATAATGGATAGAAGTTATCAAGTACTCTCTGAGCTACATCTATAGCATGAGTACCATTGCCTTCACCATATATCTCATCAGCCTCTTCAGGAGTCATGTTAGATATTTCCTCATAGTTGTCTCTTATATCCTTAAAAAGCCTATTAGGAGTGTATTCATCAATGGTATTTCTTCTACCATTGTCAGGGTCTTGTATTCTAAGAAGCCTTTCTACTAGCCTAAGTTGCTTTTCACTATTTCTTTCCTTCCTTGCCTCCTTTATTTGCTCATTAATTTCGTCAATAAGGGTTTCTTGTGCAGCATCTATTGCCCTAGTAAAGTCTCTAGCTATAGTCTCAACTCTAAGAGTTCTCTCATTAGGAGTAAAGTCCCTTGCTAACTTAGCCTGAGGATTCTCCATATTAACTCTTAGACCTACTCTTTCTACAGTCATATCAGGTCTATTATATGGATTATATTCAGTATTAGGTGTATTAGGAGCCTCACTTGCTAACTGACTTGGCATATCAAAACTTACATCAAATATTTGCTGAGGTTTCTGTTGTTGCTTAGATACTGCTATTTGCTGGCCTTTATTTTCATTATTCTTAGCAGATTCTCCTTTTATCTCCTTCTGGACCTCTTGTATATTATCCATATTAGGAATTTCCAAGTTTGCTACCTTCTTCTGAGTAGCTAAAGGAATAATTGAATCTTGAATTTGAAACTTCAGAGAAGGAGTTTTCCACATGGGACTCATATATAGAGGTTGACCCATAGTAGTTCTGTCCTTAACAGTGATATTACCATCATTATCAGTGGTATAAGAAGCTCCTTGATGTCTCATATCTGTAAGATTGGTATCCATCCAAATTAACTGGAGACTCTTTACTTTACCTTTCAATTCTGGATTTGATTCAAGGATAGCCTTATAAAGATTCTGTTGAGCAGTGTAATCTCTTCTGTCATCATTTACTACACCATTATATTTTTGGTCTATACTATGGCTCTTAGCTTTCATGTCAAATATATGAAGGTAGCCCTCATTATCTATGACCACCATATCCATTGTACCTACAATAGTCTTATCCCCTACCTTAGCAGCTATAGGGAACTCAGTGGTTATTACCTTATATAATGGATTACCCTGACTGTCCTTGCCAAACCTGTTATTAAGATATTCTCTGAACCTATTTAGGTCTTGTAATACTTGCTGGAGCCTCACAGCATTCATATTAGGGTACTGAATCTTAGTAATATCCTTACCCTCAAAGAAATCTCTGTATATAGCATCCATAGTATTACCTATGGCTGTAGCATAGGAATAATCTCCAATAATATTCTTAGAGCCATAGGCAGCTTCATAGAACTGAGACACACTAAAGTTAGCTGGAATACCATCTACATAATAAATATGGTTCTCTTTAAAGTTAGGGTCTTTGATAATATGCTCTCTAGACCATTCAAATAAGTCTTGTATGGCCTTTATACTTTCCTTGTAATTGTTAGTCAGGGCTTTAACAGGATTCCTTCTCTTATATTCTCTTATCCTCTTTAAAGCCTCTCTTTCTGCCTCATATGATTTATCATCCCCCCAACCATTAGTAATTAATGCTTGTTCCTTCCAGAGCATAAACCAATAAGCTTCCTGAGGATTAGAAACTAAGTTCTTTAATTCTGGAATATTCTTAAAAAGATTATAAAAATATTCCATAGGACTCACAGAAGGAAGTTCAGTTAATAGTATCTGATTCCCGATATGCATTATTGGCTTAACATTTTCACTAAAGGCCCTCACAGTAGCATTAGGAACTGCTAAGAAGAAGTCTAGATTTTCCTTCTTAGCTTGTTCAAATAGGGCCTTAACCTGTTCCAAGGTAGGTTCATCAGAAGTATTATTCTGAGATTGCCAAGTAGCAACTGCGTTAGTTACAACTACTACATCCCTACCTAATTTACTAGCCATCTCCCTTATTTTAGGGGTAGCTATAGCGCAGTTTATTTGTTGCATATAAATTGTTTATTAGTAATATTAAAATTTTGGTGCAAAGTTAACTAATTTATTTGGTATATCCAAGACATTAACAATATTTATTACAAACGTCTTACTTTTTTATTAAAAAATATAAGGGAGGCATTTCTACCTCCCTTAGTATTTTACTTGACCACATATTTGACTCCTCCTATGATAAGCCATTTAATGGTGTTTATGTTGACAGGCCTGATTCCAGACTCAATTTCAGTCTTCTCAATATCCATATCAACACAGTTGTATCTTCCGTCCCTAGATTCAAATTGAATTTTGTAACCTCTAAGGACTCTGTCCTCCCCAGGAATTATCTTTGAAATAGGATTGGAAATCAGTTGCATGGCAAAAGACTTGGCAGCCTCTGCTACTCCCTTCTTGGAAGCTCTTACTTGGTCTATGCTTGTAGCAAACCTTGTGATGGCCTCCTGTACTTCCTCCTCATACTGCTTCTTAGTTTTAGGTTTATCCTGCTTGCTGAAGCACACAGTAAATACTTGACCAGAGTGAATGCTTTCCCAGATACTTCTAATACCTTTGGTTCCATCCCTCTTATCTTCTTTACCTACTTCAACAGTAGTGGTATAAATATCTCCACTTTGAGTGTAGTGTTCTAGATAGTTAATACCTATAGTGACTTCATCACCACTTTCAATGTGGTCAAGCTTCACTATTTCACCTAAAATTTCTCTGACCTTATAGTGGGAGCTCTCACTAAGAATATGGCCAACTTTTAAATCTTTAATTTTGTCAATCATAATGTTTATGTTTTTGAAATCAGGCCCTTAAGAGATATAGGAATAGACTTAGTTCTTATCATAAACCTCACAAGGAACAAAATAGGCCATATTATCACTGGGTATACAGTCATCTCTTTCCATATACTCCTGACTTTCTGGCCATTCCACTAGGTAATACTTCTGCTTCATTTGTCAAACTTACTAGGATACTTCATAATATCATCCCAAATACCCGCCTTAATGCACTCCATTCTGGCTCTACTTGCCAATAGTTCCATGTCAGGATGAGGCTTACCAGTCTCACCATAGTACCTAAGGTCAAAGAAGAACCTCCAATCTGAAGCAAAGCCAGTCATACATACCTCAGTCTTGAGAGCATTAGGTAGTACTTGTCTCGCTTGTTGAGGAGTGCAATCATCAGAAAGCATTGTCATGTAATGATTTTCAGCTTCCGATAATCCAGATAGTAGAGCATATTCCCTTACTAAGGAATGTTTGTAATCACCCCTCTTATACTCCTCTATTTGTGCAGGCTCAAAATTACACCAAGAAGGAATAATGAAAGTAATCTCATTGCCAAACTTATCCTTACTATAGTTACAATAACGGGTGCTTTCCTGAGCAAATGAAAATACTCTATGCCTTACTAATTCATGAGAAACTCCCCTATCAGTTATAAGCCTAAAAGTATATCTTCTCTCATGAGACTTTGTAGGAGAACATATATATTGAAAGTCTTTTATCCAGTTATGTTCATACAATACCCTATAGTTAGTTGTAACATACTTGAATTTATGTACCTTAGAGTAAGGATTAAACAGATATTTGAAGAATTTAAATATATGCCACCACTTAATTGTAAGATATACAGTACCTTGTTCCAACATAGCTGTATGATTAGAATTAATCATCCTTCCCACAAAGCCCCTAGCAGAACCTTCTTTCATCTTATCTAATGACTTATAGCAAGTTCTGCCACAAATTTCAATTTGCTTATATATTCCCTCAAGACCTTCTTCCTGAGGGATATATTCTGCTTTACTTTCTATCAGTTTCATAGCTATTCCACTACTTCTGTTTCATCTACTATCCAGTCCTCACACTCCTTCAAGAAATACTTGAGTTGCTCCTTTGAGTATTTACTATCCCCATATTTCAAGTCTCTTTCAATGTAACTCTTTAGGAGACTTAAGAGCTTTGGTATATCCTCATGGTCCTTGGCATATGCTTCTTTCCAATCAGTATCTTGGGTATCAGCATATTCATAGCCAGCTTCATCATCATAACATCTGGCATAGTCATCTGTAAGCACCTTTACTGTCCTACTGACAGTCTGACTTATAGTAACTTCAAACTCCTTTTCAGGTATAGGGACTTCATTCCAAGGAGCATTAGGGTCAAACTCAGCTCCTGGTGGGTAATATCCACTTTCTATCATATTAAATCTGTATTTAAGTCATTTTCTTTTATTAGTCTCCTAGCTATGACACTTGCAAGTTTGTGAGGTATGCTGATGTGTCTTCCCTTATTGTTCACATAAATATCATGACCATTATTTCTAGACCACCTAAAGCCATTCTTTTCAACCAACTTCACAAACTTATCATGTGGCCATTGCTTCATTCCCATAGCATAGCTATCCTTCTAAAGTCTTCTCCCTCAGGCACAGGGCAATCCTTTATCCATTTCATAGATTTTACTTGCCATGCTGATAAATCTATATTCTCAGGGAGAAGTTTCTTTATATCATTAAACAAATTAAGTCTTAGTGATTTCCCTCTACAGGTTTCCAGCTCATGACTGATATAATAGTTGGTTTCTACAAATTCCCTGACATCATGTATACTATGAGGGGTAAGTACAACACCATCCACTTCCCTTAATATATCAAAGAACCTTACCCTGTCAGCTACTGAAGTGTAGATGAATATCTTTGGTGATAATCCCTGAGCCCCTATTATCATTCTTAAGGACCTGACTAACTCACACACCCTTTTGGTAAATAGCAAAGGTTCTCCACCAGTAAGCATAATCTGGTCATAATCCCACCTGTCAACTATAGGCAACTCCTTGAAATCCCAGCTGTTATTACAACACATAGGGCACTTATTAGGACATTTTGTAGTCACTAGCAACCTTAGTTTCCTATTAGGTTCCTCATTTAGCTGTTTTCTAAGCATCTCTTCTTCCTCTTTAATTGATTTATGTGGTCTATTATATACCAAGCAGCCTTATTACAATCTTCTATTTCCTTATCAATAGGACTCATACCTTCTTCATTCTTGAGCCCTTCTCTCCAAAGATATTTGATTGCATTGCCTTTCCAAGTGGGCATATCCCTGATAACATCAATACACTCTATGGGGATTTCAATAATCTTCCCACACTCAGTCTTAACTCTTATAATAGGGTTATTTGTATTATAATGTGAGGGATGATTCACTGAATCACGTGATGCCTTATGTTCTTCTTGTGTTGCATTTTCCATACTCTAAAAAATTAAAAAGAAAAGGCACATCCTGAGAGGGTGTGCCATATTACTTAATGGACCCAGTAGTCATTATATTCACCGTCAGCAGGCAGTGGCAGCTTACTACAGAAGAAACTACCAGCCCTAGCCATACAGTCTTTCACAACTTGAGTCATTTCCTCAGCCATCTCCTCAGGGACTTCTATATTCCATTCATCATGCGCAGGAATACAGAGTTTGACCTTAAATAAGAGGTCATGTTCTATAAGGTAGTCCCAAAGGAATATAGATGCAGTCTTGAACATCACTGCACCAGTACCTTGACAAGGATAGTTGATTGACTGTTTCTCTGAATCAGATTTCCTCCTAAAGAAATACTTTACAGGGTAGATGTAGACGTCTGCTAATGAGACATATACCTCTTTAGTCTCATACTCCTCCTTATTCTTGCTTCCAGGTTTCTTGACCTTATAGGTATATATCCCAGCGCATTCTTCTATGGGAACACCCTGTGAGAACTTTAGACAGAGTTGCTGCCTTACCTGCTTAGGGAGTAGTGTCTCAGTACCTTTGTAGGTCCTGTAGGTATTCCAGAACTCTGGCGTGAATCTCTTCTGACAGTTTATCATCTCCTCATAGTCATATATGTATGCTTTATGCTGGGACAATGGATTGAGGAGTATTACACCATACTGCATTACTAACTTCCTTTGTCTTTCCTGATAGGCAGCTATACCCTTGAAGCCTTTCATGTAATTATCATAAATCTGCTTTGACTCTGTATCACTCTTACCTGAGTGCTGCTTGATAGTGTTCCAATCTCCACCATAGTTGATAGGAAATTCTACCTGAGACTTCACATCATTTCTGATACCATGAAATTTCTTTTTCACTTCTTCTACAGGACATGTCACAATATCAGGGTACGACATTTTGGCAACCAGACTATGAACATCACCACAACCATGATTAAAGAGGTCAAGCATAGCTTGGTCTCCAGTCACATCTGCAATGATTCTAGACTCCTGTCCACTATAATCACAAGAAATCCATTTCATACCCTTATCTGCCACAAAGCAAGCCCTAGTCTCTGCATCATTAGGAAAGTTTTGAAAATTAAGATATTCTACACCCGCTGACTTATCCTTACCACCTGATGATAATCTTCCAGTATCTGTACCTAGCTGATTGAAGTTTGTGTGTAGCCTGTGGCTCTTAGGATTTATCTGGTCAATTACATTCTGTCCATAAGTGGAAGTAACCTTTTTTGCACCCTTATATTCAATATAGAGATATATGAGAGTTGAAAGGTTAGACTGAGGAGCTATGATTTTTTCCTCAATACTGTCTTTTAGTTCTCCTGTCTCCTTATCTTTGGTCCTAAGGTTAAGACCAAAAGACTTGAATAAAGGTACTATCTGAGTAGGGCTATCCCAATTAACAACACAGGTGGGAGGTTGCCAGCCTAAGAATAAGTCTCCTTGCAAGTTCTCCTTTATGTATTTTTTATTAACCTGCTGGGTGATAGGGACTTTATATGCTTCAGCATAACCTCTGATAGGACCCTTGATGTCTTTCTCAGGACATCTTTCTCCCTTCATTTTCTTTCTTGCCTTTGCAAGACTGTCATTATCAAGTCCTTCTGTTTGTATATACCAATAAGCATACTTCTCTCCTAATGCACTACTGACTATCCAATTATCAAGGGCATCCTTGAATACTTTCTCAGTAAAGTTATCAAGAGCCATCTTATATTGCCACTTCCTAGTACTAAGCAAGACCCCACAATACTCTGTATAGGCTAGCCAAGGAACTGACTTCTGCTCATACTCATTAGCAATAAGTAAGCCCTTTCTTTCAAGTTCAGAGAGTTGTTTGTCCATTATTCTCTCCAGATACTTTACATCATTGGCAGCATACTCTATGACATCCTCACTGAGACCTGCCCACCTGATTTTACCACGCACTGTTTTATCAAGTTCTACATCAAGATAATTCTCACCAGCAGACTTTAGGCTCATACTGTGAAAACCTGCTGGGAATCCAAGCCACATGAGCTTTTCAGCTATAAACCCATCATATACCCTCTTCAGGACCACTCTTTTGTGAAACAGGAATTTCATATCAAACTTAATATTCCACCCAATGAAGAGTCTATCTGACTGTAAGTACTCCTTAAAGAAATTGATGTCAATCGTGGTACAATCAATAACCACCTGAAAGTCATAGCAGCCCAGCTGCAACATTAAAAGCTCCTTGGTATAAGGGTCAAAACCCAAGGTCTCAGTATCAAGACCTACCTTTCTAAGAGGTTCCAAGTAGCTTAATGCAGCAGCTGGACTTATTATGTCAAACTTATTACTAGGTGGCAATATTTGAGTAGTCACCAAGTAAATCATACTATGCAAATGTTATGGTGTAACCAAACCCTTCTGAGAAGTCAATAGACCTTACTACAGTATTACCTGCTTCCATTATAGGTTTACCTACTATTATCATAGGTCCCCCTGATGGGTCAATAAAGGATTTTCCATTACTAAGTGTACCTACTCTTAAGGTCTTGTGCTCAGTCTTTAGGATATAAGTCTTAGACTCTTGTCCATCCTTTCTTTCAAGTCTCTCAAGATAGTTTTTAGAACCATCATGTGAAATCAATTTGATTCTCTTATCCATTAGCCTCTAGAATAAAATACCATATCCTTGAAATCCAGTACATACTTATATCTTTCAAAGAATCTACTACCTAATATACCATGTATTGTAACACCAGTATTTTCTTTTATGTCATCAAACTGCATGGTAAAGTTTTGTAGAACAAACTCATTTGAATAGATACCATTTTTATATGTGATTTCCAAATCAACTATCTCGGTACTGTCTATAACCCCACTTGCAGTCAGAATAGGCCTGCTGTCACATCTGGTAGACTTTATTAAGAGCTTCTCCCTAATTCTACAATCTATATATGAGTCATCACTGCCTGTATCTAATAAAAGATGTAATTTAAAATCGCCATTATTAAAAGTTACTACGGGAAGACTTAACAAGTCCATAGATTCCTTAAATGGAATATGAATCCTATTTCTCCTTTCCTCTAGTATATTAGCTAGGGTAGCTAGAAGTATGGTTATAGATAAAACTATTATTATCTTTAATATCATACCTAACTCATTTTACTCCGCTATGACCAAAACCACCCCTGTCAGGGTTGCTAAGTTCATCAACCAACTTAATTTCAACACCACTTGACAGGAACCACTTTAATTTCTGCCAGAAAGTTGCCTTCTGAGAAGGCTGTATCCTAAATTGACATACCCTGTCAAACTGATTTATATCGACTTCCCCAGTAGCTAGAACAGGCATTCCCCACTGGTCATTAGAACCACAGTATGTTTGGTCAACCACACCAGGGGAGTTAGTCTGTATTATATGGAACCTCTTATTTGAGCTACTTCTGGGAGCTATTGCTGCCTCCATGCCAGCAGGCAGTTCCATAGCCACACCAAGAGGTATATTAACATAGGGGAACTCTACCTTTCTATATCTCACCCCATTATGCTTTTTAAGCATTTCAGCAGTAGGACCATCTAAATGCACAGCTTCAGCAGCTCTGAGGTCAATCCAGTCACCATCCTTACTGATAGTAGGAGCGCAACCTTTGACCAAAACTTTCACTTTAATTACTTGTTTCATTGTTTTATTCTTTTTTAATAAGTACTAATATAACCCAGAGTTAGTACCTATTTAATGTTAGTTACATCTTGACCATCCACAATTCTTACAATGCTGGCATCCGCCTTCATTGATAATCTCTCCTCCACACTCAGGACACTTTTCTCCTGTAGTCTCTGTAGGTATATACTTAGCCAGTACTCTACACATGGCAGAGCTAAAAGAAGTAATGTTGTCATTGACTTTCTTGGCAGTCTTTATGATGTATCTTATATCAACTCCATGCCTAAGCAGCATACTAGCATACAAAGTAGCAGCTTTCTCCTCAACATTGTCATTAGCTAATTCCAACTCAGTAATCTGTAACAGGTCTGACTTAAAATTATAATGCATCTTGGACCTCTTTGTGATAATACCCTTATGAGGCTCAACTGCTAATTTCACATTAGGCTTGAAAGCAAATACCTCATATGGCTTTCCATTCAACAGGCCTACAAGGATAATATATTGGGAGCCTTTACTGTTCACAGTGTAAAAATCTGCTTCCAATTCCTTAGGTCTCTTAGGAGCTTTAGTCATAGGAATGTCAGCAGGCTTAGGCAAATCAACTGTCAGTATACCCTCTCTCTTGCAGCCACTTCTATATATGGTAATGCCCTTTAGGCCATATCTCCATGCAGCCAGATATATATTGGCTACATCTTCTGTAGTAGCTTCTTTAGGGAGATTCACAGTAGAGGATATGCTTGCATCTGTATATCTTTGTAATGCTGCCTGCACATTGACTCTGTCTATAGGCTTAATGTTGGCAGAAGTTACAAAGTAATCAGGCAAGTTCTCCACAGTTTCATTCTTATGAACTTCGAGGTAGTCATGTACTATCTTGGCATGCACTTTATAGAAAGTATCTTTACCATCAAGTGACTGAGTCTTCCTTGTGTAACTAAGTGCAAAGTTAGGCTCAACTCCTGTACTTACTTCAAGCATAGTACCTATGCTGCCTGTAGGAGCACAAGTAAGAAGCTGGCTATTATATAAGCCATATTTCTTAATTTCATTAAGAATAGCTTCAGGAAGACTTAAGTTCTTGATAAAGGATGATTCTGTAAGCTTTTCTTTCTCACATCCCTTATAGCAGCCATGAGCCTTTGCAAGTTCAAGAGACTGAAGGACAGCACACTTTGCAATAGTACTATAAACTGAATCTATAACAGCAAATGACTGGCTGGAGCCATAGGCCACACCAAGCTTGATAAACATATCAGCTAAGCCCATAGTACCTAGGCCAATCTGTCTCCATTCACTTACAGAGTTTCTCTGTTCTTCAAGGGGATGAAGATTAAGGCCTTCTATAAGTACCTGATTAAGACCAACTACAGCAGTGAATACAGCTTTCTCTAAGCTATCAAAGTCTACTCTTGCCCTATTAGTAAAGGGGTCAAGTACAAACTCACTGAGATTAAGGCTTCCAAGAAGACAACTACCACCAGCAGGCAGAGGTTCTTCTGCACAAGGATTGACGCCTGCATACTTGAAATTGGTGTTGTCTAAGAGGTTATACCCTTGTATTCTATCCCAATAGAGGATTCCAGGTTCAGCATAATCCCAATTATTTCTTACAAGCTTATTGAACAGCTCTCTTGCCCTTACCTTCTTAACATAAGCTTTCCCATCAGCAATGGGAATCAGCTTATTATAAGGCATTGTACTTGGGTCAACATGAATATCAGCACTCAAAGGCCATCTGAGTATATACTCCTCATCATTTTCTACAGCCTTCATGAATTTATTATTGACCCTTACCGAGATATTGGCAAACTTAACCCTCTCAAGGTCTGTCTTACAGTCAATAAACTCTGCAATATCAGGATGGTCTACACCTATACTAATCATTAAGGCTCCTCTTCTACCATTCTGAGATATTGTCTGCGTAACTTGGGAGAACATATCCATAAAACTGACTGGACCACTAGACGTCTTACTGGCATTATGAACCATAGAACCATTAGGACGAAGATTAGACAAATCAATACCACAACCTCCTCCATAACTGTAAGTCCTAGCTAATTTGGTAGCACACTCAAAGATAGATTCAATGTTGTCATCAGGAGGAGTAATTACATAGCAGTTACTGTATGTAACCTTTCTTCCTGAAACACCTCTACTTGCGAGTATTCTGCCTCCAAATATAAACTTTTTCTCCCTAATAAGCTGCTTGACAGGTTCATATCCATGACTAACCCTATCAAAGAACTCATCTAGGGATTCCTCCCCATTCCTATACTTTTTATTAAAGATATTGATGGACAGTTCATTGTTATTTAACCATTCTTTTGCTTCCATTTTTACATAGTATTTAACCAGTTGACTATACTGTTAGACACATTCTTGTTGATACCCATAGGCACCTCAGGATGAGTATCAAGATAATACCTCAACCTCTTTGCTATTACAATAGGGGACTCAAGCTCTATTTGTTTATTCTTACCATACTGTAAAGTAGTAAGTGCCTTAGTGTCACTGAACTCCCACACTAGAGGAGTAAGTGTCTTCTTATTTACGACTATGAACTTATAGTTAGCTAGAGTGTAGTCTTTCCATTCAGGATGCCCGTCAAGGTTATTTCTTATTATTTTCCAGTAGAGTCTAGCCTGTATATCATAACGCCATTCAATAAAGGACTTAAAGAAATCCCACTCAGCATGAGAGCTTGTCTTAAGGTCTATAGGATAGATAGTCTTTGTTTCATGGTCTACCAATAACAAGTCAGCCATACACCTAAAGTCTATGCTCTCAATAGTAGCCTTAAATTTAAGCTGATACTCTCTGTAATATCTCTCATTAAATGGATTATTAGGCTGAAAATAGAACTTTGTAGCTTCTGAGTTCCTTAAGGCATCTACAGCAGCAACTACTTGGGCATAGGTATCTGTGTCAAGAATAGTTTTATTCTGTGCAGAGTATAGCAGCTTATAGTATTCATTACCTTGCTCCTTTATAACCTTGGCCCTAGTCTCAGGTTTCCAGTTAAGCTGATACTTCAGCTCCTCTGTATATCCTATTATGACTGAGTCAGGTATGTCAGTAAGACTCCTGTGAGTATGATAGTGAGCATTGAACAATGCCTTTACTATCTTTAGTACTGATTCACTTATAGGAGGATATTCTGCTACCATAAACCTGGAATTAAACTCTTCTTCCCCACCTGTTATAATAGAGTCAACCGCTGAACCAAAAGTCAAGCTAGGTGTCTCCAGCTTGTCAAACAGATTAGTTAGCTTATTGAAGCCCTCTCTTGCAAACTTGGCAAGTGTTGAATAACTGAGAGCAGGGTCTGCCCTGTAAGTTTCTTCATCAACCTGCCAACTTATATCAAATAGTGTCTGAACCATTTTCTAAATCTGTTAATAGTGTTTCAAGATTCTTTACAGAATAGACTACTGCATAGCAATATTTTGCAGGAGCAAACTGTATAGTATGTCCCTCAAGCCATTTCCTGAATAACTTAGCTTTATAAGGCCAGACATCATTGTGAAACCCTTTTGCTTCTAAGAATACACGTACCCCTTTGTATACAAAAGTAAAGTCAGGCTCATATGTTATACAAGTAGGCTTATTGGTAATCCTTTGGAATACTCCTCCTCTCTTGTCATAATATGGGACTGTGAGCTTGTCACAATCCCATATTTTTATCTTCTGAGGTTCATACTGGGCATCTATACCTTTCTTTTTCAGGGCCTTATATATTCTCTCTTCAAGTTTTGACTTAAATTCTATTCCTTCGAAGGTTGTTGGGGTTGCATTGAGAATCTTTTTATTGCTCATTTAGAAAAGGTCTAATTAACTCATATGCTTCCTCTGCATCTTCCCTAAAACAAAACCTAGGTACGAATTTGCTGCTGGGTAGAGTTGTCTTACATCTGCATACCTTGAAGTTATGAGATGGGGGTAACACAAATATCATAGGCCCTGGCTTGCCCTCATTCTTAGCCTCTGCAATAACCTCAAGAAGTACCTGAACATGGGCTGCTTTAGATGTTGCACTTAAACATGCAAGGAACAAGACAGCCTCTGGAAGTGGCAAGTCATGCTTCTTAGCAAACCTCCTAATATAAGGCTTAAGTTTCTGCCAATGAGCTTCAAAGTCAAACTGCTCCTCCTTTTCATCCTTCTGGACCAAGAAACCCTGTTTTACAAGAAGTTCTATGTTTGCAGGAGTCACCTCTACCTCAGTTTTACAGATGCCTTCACCAAGAGAGGTGTTTACTTTCTGCTCCACTTCAATTACTTGACCAAGTTTTACCTCTTGGCCACTCTTTTTAATAAAATACTTCATTTGTTTTTGGATTTATGTTAGTAAATGTAGGTGTACCATTGTATAGGTTCACCATAGATTTCTTTGATGAGAGAATCTAATTTGGTAAACAGCTCATGTGGCATTCTTATGCCAACCCTAGCAAAGAAGGCAGGATGTTGAATCTTAATTATATGACTGAATCTTTTGTTTATATAAGGTTCAAACGTCTGAGCCTGATTACCAAATAGTACGAATATAGTCCCAGGATGGAACTCAGATATGTTCTTTATTAATTTGGCTATAAAGGGTCTCCATAGCATAACATGGCTTCCTACCTTATTCATTTCACAGGTAAGGGCGGAGTTAATCATCAGTATACCCTGTTTAGCCCATGACTCCAAAGTTATATCAAACTTAATTGGGGGATGAGGAACTTCATAGTCTATACAGGCTTCCTTTATTACCTCCAACGAAGGAGAAATCTCCAGTGTACTCTCCTTGTTTCCAAAGAGTACACCAGTAGCTACTCCTTTTTGGGGGTATGGGTCTTGACCTAGGAAGACTATCTTGAGGTTGTCCAGACTACATAGTGTAAATGCCTTGAACATATCCTCATACTTAGGTACTACAGGACGTGTGCAGTACTGATAGTTAACCTTCTCCACTGTACTGTTCAAGGTAGGTATGTCTATTACTTTAAGCCAGTCACCAAAGTACTCTTCTAAGGACATATCACATCTAAGTGCTTTGTTATAAAGTCATTAATAGAATTGTCATCTGAATTAGAAGGAGTGGGGATAATAGGCCTTTCAATAAATTGGTCACAACTATCTATGACTATAGTTGTATTACAGTCATGTCCCACATAATAGTTTCCCATTATGACGTCAATATGGCTATTTTCAGCATAGAGTGGTATAATCTTCTTGCAGATAGCCTTTTCAAGTAATCCATCCTGATTAGCAAATATGGACCTATTAATATGACATATACACTCTGCGTCTTTTAGTAAGAATACATCTGGGTTTAGCTTATACTTTACTGTGAGTACCAGGAGTGGATTGAAGTTTTTATCCAATATCAACCCAGGAGCCCCGTAATACTTATCTCCCTTATTAGTTTTGACACACTGGAGTCTGGTTGCATAGTTTGTACAGAGGAAATCACTTAGAATTGTAGCAACCAATCTTCTTATCCTAACTTGTTCTGTTCCATTGGCAAATAAGGGAAGCATAAGTTTATGTTTATATTCAAAGCATCTCCTAGCCAAACTATTGAAAATAATAGGAATTTCACCGCCATTAGGGTCTGTATGTGCTACCAAGAATTGCTGAAAGACATCATTATTGGAAAAGTTATTATAAAGATAATCCACACTATCATCTGGACTAATGTTATAGTGACGGAAGGATTCTATCACAAATTCACGTATTCTATCCATTACTTGTTAGTTTTGAAGAACATGGTAAGACCATCATAGGAGGTGAGGAATGGTACATCCCTCTCATCCCAGCCAGATACCTCATTAGCTACAAAGTTTACAAAGATATTTACTATAAGAGAACCTATAAGATTAGCCATATATGTGGTCTGCTTATAGGAGCAGATGGTTTCATCAGCTTCTGCATCTGAGAATAGAAACTTAGATTCATACTCATGTATGGCCCATTCATTATCTCCAGTAAAGGCAAGCACTTGCAATTCTTCTGCTGCAAGCCTTCCATCAATAAACAAGCACTTTTTTCTATCTTCCTCAGGTAATGCAGAGACATGGCCTACCCACTTATGGAAGAACAATTTTCTTGCCTCCATATTGTCAAAGCCACATATCATGATGTCAGAAGCTTCAGTCTCTTCAGTAAATCTACCATTAATTGCGAACATGCTGTCATAGTTTGCATAGTTGCTTACCATTCTGGATAGTGCATCTACCTTTGGCATACCTATATCTTCCTTACTATATAGCTGGCCTGACATATTAGCAGCCTCTACAGTATCATCGTCATAAATGAACATAGATTTGGGATGTACCCTAGCAAGTAGGAAACCTACATAAGAGCCTATACCTCCTACACCAGCAAGTGTAATAATTTTATCCTGAATAGCCTGATACCAAGTGGCACTACTGAATCTTGAAGTATCTTCCCTTACAAGCAGAGAATCTGAATTAGGAGGTATAACACTCCCAAAAAGTGGGGTTACGTCAATACCAACTGAATTAAGATAATCCCTAAGTATACTAAGAATTTCAATGTTCATATTGGAGCACCAAGAGTAGTCAAGTCCTCTATCTGAAGAATCTTCTCCTAAATCATTAAGATATTCAAGTAGGAAAGAAACTTGCTCTTGTGTCAACAGCATATAGTTCCTTCTTCCCCCTATATCATATCTAAACATAGAATATCCTTCTGAGGTTACAGGATGGCCATCAGAAGTAAGTGCCCATTCAAAGTTTTCAAATTCAATATGTCCTTCACTCAGTAGGCAAATAAGAGCACGTATTGCTATTGCATTAGACGATGTCATAGAATACCCATTAGGTATCATCAGTATTGCATTGCGTACATTATCAATAGAGTGTCTCAATGTTGGACTACTCCACCCAACTTCGTTGGCAAGTTCATTTATATAAGCTTCCAGCTCACTGTTGGGAGTCGCTAGAAGCGTCGAAAAGCTCATCAACTGCATCTGGTAAATAAGTTCTAAGTTCTGTGATTATACATTCTTTACAATAGGAGTCAGGGAGGTCCTTAAGATAATTGATTAAGCCATAGGCTATAATCTCAGCTGTATCTGAGGTATCAAATTCTTCTCCATAATCAAGGGACAGCTTTTCCAAGAGGGATTTATCAGGCTCAAAAACAATGGTTTCAACATACTTTTCAAGCCACTCAAGATATCTCTCTTCATTTTCTTTTACATTGAAGGAACCAAATCTCTCTTCAAACTTTTTGTCCATGAGAGTCTCTACCCAAGCTTTAAGGTTATGAGTACCTTCATAGAGAATGTCACCTGTCAGAAGCTGGCAGGCCAAATTCTCAATGAGATTCTTGTCAGCTTCTTCTATAAGACACAAAGGAGCAGGCTCATCCTCACTTTTATCAAATAAGCTGAGCTCTGTAGGTTTCTTAATGAGGTTCTTCTCTGGGGTAGGTACACTCCTACTTTGTGACACCCTATCATTTACTGTAGGTATGTTCCCAACATATTCTCCAGTTCTTGTATAGGTGGGACTATAGTCAGTAAGTCTAGATGCACTACCAAAGGGACGCTGAAAATAGGGGGTAGTAGGAGTACCAGTAATAACTTTACTGCGTGCAGCTGCCTTATTCTTCTTGATTTCATTGATTCTATTATCAACCTCCTCAAAGTAATTGTCAACCTCCTCTTTCTCTATGGTCAGGTTAAACCACTCTATGTATTCTTCCTTCTTGACCTGAGTACAGTCTTTCTCACTTTCCTTATTATCAGCAAGACTGACAACCTCATCCTGATAGGAGTTGTAGTAAGAAGACTCAGTATACTTGACATGAGCTTCTGCCTTTACTTCCCTAACCACTTTTCTTGTCACACCAGCTGTATACTTACCTACGTTGTTGACAATCAGTGATACAAAGTGAACTGTATCTGAACCTTCTGAAAGCAAAGTGTCAGTATCTGTCCCACTAAAGAATGTAGCCATATTATTATGGCTATGGATTAGGCCTTGATACACTCCATTTTCAAGTAACTCAGGATGCTGGACCATATAGTCTACCACATCAACTGACTCATCATACTGGGTAAAACCAGCTGTGCCTATATCCATAGGCAGGAAATCTACGCAAGTCACCTTGAATGTACCATCCTCCATAGAACCTTCAGCTGTGTAGAACAAAGTACCAGACCATTCTATATCGTGGATTCTGCTACACATGTGTCTTATTTTTGCTTCTACAGTCTTTGGTATCTTTATACTAAACAATGTAGAGCTCTTCACTAGGCGAAGTTTCTCCTCCTTGGGCTTCGTCTGTTGCTTGTTCTCTTCCATATAATGCATTTACTAATCTTAAAACTCTGGTTAAAATTACCCTGCAAATTTCAGGGTCTACTAAATAGGATACGTTGTTATTGATAGCTTGTGCCCCAGTAATGTGAAGCTTAAGCATAGTACCCTTAAATTTGAACATCTCTGTACCTTCAAAACGAGCTGCTGAATTTGCTCTTGAAGCTCTGTCCTGTGCGTATATTTTGTTACCTGCTACTATAAAGTTATTTATGATACCAATATTCTTGAGTCCACTGAGATTCACAGTCAGTTGTTTGCTATTATACTGGGAGTTATACCACTCAATAAAGCAATTACTTATGGCAAGCCAAAGCTCAACGGAGGATTCCCCTAGTCCATAACTCCCATTCCTGTAGCAGAACTTCATACATTTTTTAGACAGAAAGTACTTTATGAAATCTTTTACCATATCTCTGGATATAGAACTTCTCCTACTAGAATATCCATATGATTTTACAAGGTCAAAAGGTGCCATAAGAACTTCGTCGTTTATAACAGTACCCCTGTTTATGTTTTCCAACCTATAGTAAGGAGTGCCAGCAATAGACTCTACTCCGACATACTTATCAAGTTCATACACAAATAAACCCCAAATGTCCAAGTTACAGTTATATTTTAATGTGTTAATAGTTAAGTTTATAGGGCCTGAACCTGTACATGGACTGCGGAATAATGGTGCTCCCTCATTAGGAGAAAATGAAGGCACATGAGAGTGAGTATAACCTCCTATCCACTGTGTAAGGTCATACTCTGTCCTAGTGAGATGGAATCTTCTGATTATCTTTCCCTGAGTATCCACACATACTTGTGCATAAAGTTCTGTAATATCTACAAACTTGTCAAACTCATTAGTAACTCTTACTTTAGGCCATCTGACAAGTATAGCCACACCAAGGGTACCATCATATCTTAGAAAAGTACTTGTTATGCGATTTATTATAGCATCCTTACAGTAGTCTATAATACCAAGGTCAGGAATATAGTCAAGGAAACTCTTTCCTCTACCATTAGCCTCATAGTCCTCTTGGTTTATATCATAGAAGTCAGTATGCCATGATGTAATACCCATATTGCCGAGAGTACGAGTGCCTAGCCATTTAAGGACTTCATCGAAGCTTGAGTCACCTAAGTCAACTCTATCTTCCCCATAATAGTCTACAAACACATCATACACTTCTGCTATTGGACCAAGAGCTTCTCTATAGACTTGCAAGAGCTTTTCTTTTACCTCTTCTGTCATACTCTACCATGTATGTAAAAAAAAGAGGACAGGCAGGTATTATCAACCTTACCTGTCCTCTGCTATAAGATGGAGTAATTAAAAGTCAAACATGGCTGCAATTTCAGCCTGTGAATAAGTACCATCAGGAGTACCAGCCAGCTCAATATTCATGGCATCAGCAACTTCCTTGCCCTCAGTCTCAGAAATGACACCATTGAGAACAAGTGTATTGGTCAGGATAGCCAGACCCTTGACAGCTACACAGTCATTGTCATTATTGCAGGCAGGAGCTTTCTTCTCTTTCTTAGGAGTAGCCTCAGGTGCAGGCTGGCTCTTCTTCTCAGTCTTCTCTACCTCTGCAATGAGGTCAGCAGTAGAACACTGAGTAAAGTTCTTACCATATTTAGCCTTGATAGCATCAGCCAGACCTAGCTTCTTCACAGCTGCATAGGCTTCAGGCCTTGACATGGCACCAGACTTGATGTTCTTCTCAGCCTTAGTCAGTCTAAACACAAGATTGTTGGTAGTACCTCCCTTATAAGGTACATCATGAGGAAGTGCAGAATTATCAGACTTAAGTTCAGTCTTAGACACACCCTCATAGATGGTCATACCATTGTAATTGATGTTGTGGGCACGCAGGTCAGCCTTAAGCTCAGCCAAAGTTTCAGCTGTTGAATCAAAGACAATCGTCTTCTGTGTGGCAGAATCTACCACGGTAAATTTTCTGTTCATTGTTTCTTTTACTTTTTGTTAATAATGTTTGTTGTTAGTCTAGAATGGAAGGTCATCATCTTTCTCTTCAGTCTCACAGTAGCAACCAAAGAGAGGCAGAATAACACTCAGGAACCTCTCTTTTCCTACAGACTTATAGAGGTCAGATATGTCCTTACCACCTTCAAATGGAGGTAATACTACATTGATAAATCCAGTTTCCCTACTTAGTTTCTCTGCATCTCTCAATCCTGCCTCATCATTATCAAGGAGTATAAAGACTTGCTTATATCTTCTCCTTAACTCGTTAGCAGCAGTATCACTTATTCCATAGCCTTCTCCCTGTATAGCCAATGCAGGAATACCTGTATTTGACCATAGGCATAGGGCATCTTTAAGTGATGAGCAAATGACCACTTTCTCACCACTTTCAGGGATTTTGGTCCATAAGCTAATAACACTCCTGTCATGCTTATTAGACCATTTGTAACCAGCCTTATTAAATGGCTGATATATCTTCAAGGTAACTCTGCCTTCCTTATGTTCTACATAAGCATAGGCATACTTGTCAGCACCAAACACATATTTCTTATTATCCTTAAGGACAATCTTATGGGATATGGGATAGACTTCTGCATACTTTAGCCAATCCAAGCTGATACCAAAGGATTCCCAATAGTCAATATCATATTTTCTCCACTCTCTGACCTTGCACTCCAAGTCTGTACTACTATTATAGGTAGTTGCATCCATTATTGTGCATGGGGTATGATTACTGACTGTAGCTCCACTCTGGAACTTAGGTAAGTCCTTATGTACTCTGGTGAGGACTTCTCTGTAGCTGCAATGCCAAAGTTGGGAGAGGAGGTCATATATACCACCTCTCTCTTTTGTAGCAAGGTCAACCCAGTTAATCCTGACACCATTACTTGAATAAAGGCCAAAGGATGGCCTCCTGTCTCTTCTCAATGGACTAGAGATGATACAGGGTACTTCGTTGACACCTAAGTAATATGACACTAATTCTGCATCACTTACTTTCTTTCTGATGTCTTCAAATGTAATGTTATCTATTCCTGTGCTGAACATAGTATATTGTTAATAGTTACTTCTGACCCCAGGGTGTCTTACCCTGACTTGCAGGAGGGAAGGGCATGGGAGTAGGCTTTGAGAGGTTTGTACCTTCTACAACATACTCACAGAACTCATTAGTGGCAAACTCAGTGTCACTATAGGCACCATTCTCCTTATCCTCTGCAATAGACTTATCAAGCCTGCTATAATCACTGACAGCGTTCTTCAGGAACATGCCAGTATACACAGACTGATACTGTTTATTCTCATCAGTAGTCCTGACACCAAAGCAGACCTTTACCTTGTTATTAGGCTGATAACCTATGATGTTCCTCAGCTCCGAGAAGTCACCCTTGAAGTAGTCAGCTATATGGTCAAGACCAGCCTCACTGTCAGGCAGCTTATCAGCATCCTGCCATACATACTTGTTTTCAGTCTTGACATACTTGAAGGGGGAAGGAATATTAAGATATGCCCTAAGGAAGTTAATCAGAGTTTCCTCCCCATAATAAGCAGGTCTATAGTCCTTGTCAATGTTGGCAGGACCATTGCTATACATAGGAATCTCATGATTCTTACACTGTTCAATAGTCACCCAAGCAGTGTTACCATACTTGTCAATGACCTGAACCTTGGTCTTATCTCCGTTATACCTATACTCATTCCTAAGGAACAAAGTTACCCTATTCACAAAGTTGAGAGGCAGATTATCTGCATCAAGATACTTCTCAGGGTCAGCCTTAACTATGAAGTCAATCCTAGCCTGAGTAACCATGTGCTTGTTGTCATCTCTGCCAACCTCCTTATTCTCTACATATACAGGGGCCTCCTCAAGAGTTCTCCCATAGAATTCTTCAAGTTCATCCTTGGTAGGATTAACTCCCAGAACATATACACTGGCAACTCCAATGTATCTCTTGATAGAGCCACCCTCTGTACTTACTTGACCTTTACCAAATGCCATAGTTGTTATCTCCTATGTTTAGTCAATAGTAGGTTCAGCAGTGTCAGTATCAGCAGGACCCTGTGTATCTATGTCGAAGTCACTGCCTGCTGTGTTTTCCACATTCTCAACGGGGGGAACAACAGTTTCAGGATATTTCAGGACATAGTTAGTAACCTTGATGGGTCTTCCATCCTTGTCCACCTTGCCAGTGTCAGTCACCTGCCTATCAAGCAAGTCTTCAGTGGTATAGCCACCAGTCATTCTCTTGATAGGAGCCTGATACTCATCATACTGTTCCTTTACCACAGCAAGTCTAGCCTGCTTTTCTGCAATCTCTTTTTCAAGCTTCTCTTTCTCCCTAGTCAGGAGATAGCAGCTCTTGGCAGTGTTCTTAATCTGTGACACTGCCATTCTTCCAAATTTTTCTTTTGCCATAATTGTTAATGGAATTTTAATATATTAAAATTATTTGCTTATGACCTGCAAGGTCATTAGGCGATACTTTGTAAATTTCTATGATGTTGTACTTTTGCCTGTAGTATCTTAGGGCATGGTAAAGACAGTGATTTCGTATTGTCGTAATAATCATAAGACACAAAATAAATTGTCCTATATACTCATCTTCCTTGCCTTTTTCACGACAATATGAGGCTATGACTTCATTACTTTCATCTAAGCTCATGCCATTACCATAGTATTTATACAACAAAGTTATTACTTTGTCCCTATCCATTGTAATACTCTTCTACCTTATCTACCACCAGACCTAAGTCATTAGGTATATAAAGGTCAAACATTCCTATAGGAGACTTGGCTGGATACACACCATCATCATTAGTGACAAACTCCCTGACTGACTTCTTTTCCTTCTCATCATAGGAGGACTTTCCATAGAGGACTATTTCAAACTTACCTTCGGGGGTTATATAAGAGTCCACCATGTTACCAGTGCTCTTATACTTATAGGAAATGGAATCTCCATTCTTGTCTTTGTATTCCTCATAATGGGCAAGACAGATGATATTCTTATCCTCAGGAACTGCATTGATTGCATCAAAGACAAGGCCTGTGTTATACCCAATCTTCTTGGGTGTATCCCAACCTCCCTTAAGTGCATTCTTCATATAATAGTCCTGAGCCATGTAATTCATATCATCAAGTACTATGTTTTTAAAGGGTGCATTAGGGTCAGCGAGCATAGTGATAACACTAGCTACAGTCTCTGCATCATTGGTGATAATCCTATTACCATCTGCAATCTTGTCAGCAGTAGTTACCACAAACTTTTTGTTGGCTCCTCTGAATGGGAGAGGTTTGTTCACACAGCTTATAAGGTAAGTAGTCTTAGGGTCAAGGCCTTTCAGGCCTAACTCAGGTATCTCACCTATAGAAGTGGACTTACCGAAACCACTCTTTGCCAGAATTAATATTTTTGCCATTGCTTCTTCTCAAATGAGCTGCAAAGGTACTTCATTTCTGATTACCTTGCAAGCGATTAACTAATTTACTAAGAGCTAGCATAAAGAAAGACTTAGCAGGCTCCTGTATGGACTTGAGATATGCGTATACCTTGCCCATCTCAGTAGTATTCTCAGGTCTCGGAAGTTCCCACCAGTTACAGGTGGCTCCATCAAAGAATAGCCCTATTATACCACCAAGTTCACCATCTCTGTTTACCAGAACTTCCAGTGTCCTGAAATGGTCCTTGAACTTATCTATGGGATACCCAAGATATTCCTTTAGTCCAAATCTGAATGGACTGAATATACCAAGGACGATATTAGCATCATGAGAGGTATACTTACTGTCTCCTAAACCCGCAGTAGTAGGTCTTGTCCTGTTAAATTTGATACTTTCTACAGACTCATTATCCGTATTTTGTTGCTGTATAATGACAGGTGACTGCATGTACCTGTCTCTCAGCATAATACAATACTCACTCATTTTGTCTATAGCCTGTTTCTTGGTATAACCTCTTTCAAGCTGTATCAAGTTGATAGTATCTATTACAGGTATTACATACTCATTAGGGTTGTCAGGAGTATAATGTCCAAAGGCCTCAGTCTCTCTTATTTGGCCAAGCTCATCCTTATACTTAGCGGGCTTCATAGTTACCTTACCATGAGATTCAGCATATTCCCTACAAAACTTATATATCCCAGTAGGATTAGTCTCTTCTGAGAATATGACGTGCCCCTCAAAGTAGTCTAAGATGTCCACTATCTCATCAGTTTCCAATAAAGTAATAACATCTTGGGACAGCGGTTTCTCATTATTGGAACTTCTGAGGTCAGAAGGACTTACTCTTACCTTTCCATTGGTGAGTCTATTAAGAAGCCAAGACTGAAATCTCATCATTATCCTAAGTTCTGTTTCTTCTAGTGGGAAATAGAGTATCTTCATAGATACCCCTGTTTTCTTCTCATTATAGTAACAGTATAGGAGTGCATCAAAGAGTAAATGACTTGTCAGCTGAGTCTTACCACCTTTTGTAAAGGAGGTAATGAGGTAGTATGTACTTTGTTCCCACCCTAGGAAGTCATTTCTGAATCTCTCAAATGGAGAAGGAATACTGTTAATACCACCGTCAAGCAACCTTTGCCTTCTGTCCTTAATGTACTTATGAACTCTTTCTCTTAGTTTCATCTTACGCTGTCTCTCCAATCACTACTTAATTCAGGTTGGTCTTTGTTAGCTAAATAACTTAAGAACTGAGAAGACTCTTCCCATGACCCATTTTTTAACTCCTGCTTACTTATAAAGTACTTTAGTACCTGCATATAAGTATAGTTGCCATTAAATGAGTCTATATACTTTCTGGTTGCATCAATAGCTTCTTCATCTGTGAAGGATACTCCATGCTTTTTAACTAAAGTTTTTAACCTCTTTGCTATAATTGCAGTAGAGTCTTTCCACATTAAGGAAGTACCTGCTTTTCTCCCAGCAGGGAATAAGTCTCTTAATTTATCAGCTAGTACATCATATCTATCTTTGTCATGATGGGATTCCCTAAACTCGCTGTTAAGAACAAATGTTTCTATAATATCTATTCCCTTCTCAGTAAGTCTGGGATTCATAGGATTAGAAAAAGCATCTAGTCCATCATAAACAAGATAGCCATTAAGTCCAGCCTTATGAAATACTGTATCCGTTATAAGATACCCTTTATACAAGGCTATAAGATACAAAGCAGTGGGCAAGTCTATGCCAAGTCTGTCACATTCTTCTGTATCTATAGTGAATTTCATACTAGTTTTGTCCTATGTTAGAGCTATTATCCCTTTGAAGAATCCTCATGTAGTGCTCACTTTCAAGGTAGTTCTGCTCCCTATACTGGCTGGAAGCAATAAACTCACTGACATCATTGAGCCTTGCAAGGGTATTCCTGACTTCTTTCTTTATTCCAGCTACTACCCTAGAAGCTATAGTATATGCTTTAAACAAAGCCTTAGCCTCTGATACTGCATCTCCTATTCTCTGGTCATAAGTATCAGTTCCCCTACATTCTGTCTTACCTTTTACAGAGAAAATAAATGCAGGAGCCTTAGGATTATAGTTAAAGTGCAGGTTAGCTTCAGGGAAACCTTTGGCAACTTTTTCTACAGCCTTTACCATATCCTTGCTGACATAGCCATTAGTTAGAACAGCTACAGGAATAGCAAATGTCATTACACAGACTGTTGTCTCTCTGTGCTTCTCATTAGCTGCATGGCGGAAGAACTGAGGTTCTTCCACATGAACAAGCAGCTCCTTCTTTTTGATTTTGTTCATAATCTTAAATCTGTTAAGTTTGTTATTATTTTGACTAACTCTGGGTTATAGTCTTCCATCATTTTATTAACCAGTTCCTCATCCCTAGTACCTTTATAATAAGGAACAATAATTACAGGGTCCTTATGCCTCAGAAGACGACCTAGCTTCTGCTTAATCATTCTCTCTGAGCTGTTAAGTACTGCATAGATACCTACTCTGCAATTAACAAGGTTCATACCTTCATCCAGCATATTACATGCTGTAATATGGTTGATTTTCCCATTATTAAAATTGTTCAGATTCTCCTCAGATTTCTTGTTTTTACTATTGATACAATACTTTCCAAGTTCCTCAGTCTGAGAGATTCCATTGCAGAATGTCAAGGTTCTCTGATACCCAAGTAGGTCCAGAAGGGATTTAACATAGGCTGTTTTCTGGTCACTCAGCCACTTAAGACGCTCACCGCTTTTCCTAAGAAAGAGATTTTTCATTGCTTCACTGCCATACATCTTCTTCTTATACCATTCAATGGTAGAAGACATATCATCGTAGTATTGCCTTTGTGTGCATCTTATTACTATCCTTCTATTCTTAATCTTTGAGTAATTGAACCTTTGAGCAAAAGGTACTTCTATAGTTATCCTCTGAGACCTATTCTTAATGATTTCCTGATTAACTGATGTATTATCAAGAGACAGGGGGATGAGAAATACCCTAGGGTCAGGTAATACTTCATCAGTGATAGCCTGCTTAGTAGTAACCTTGTACACATATAAGTTAGGGAATACTTCTTTGAGAGATTTTCTCATATCCCTACTTACAGTGGCTGAAAGCAGTATTGCACTATGTATATCAAACCCTAATAACGTCTCCCTACATCTCTCAGACAAATGGTGTACTTCGTCAAATATGACTACATCCCAGTCATCAGCCATTTTTGGGAAAGACACATAAGTTACAAATGTCACGAACTCTAAATAGTCTTCACAACCCCACTTCTTGAACTCATCTTTCCAGTTGTCTATCAAGACTAATCTAGGGATTACTATAAGGATTTTAGGGGCCATAAACTCATCAACCATATCATGAATATGCTTGAGCATGAAGTCTATTGCAACCCTACTCTTACCAAAGCCTGTAGGCAATTCTGCCAATATGTAGGGAGATTCTACTTGTAAAATCTCATCCATTACTTGTTCTCTTGTTATCATCTTTTTCTGTGATTTACTATTTCTCTTAGTTTTTTGATATAGGATTTATCCTCAGCATAGCCAAGGCTATCCAAATACTGATAGTAGTCATTCGGAGGGACTTTCCATCTCTGTATATACTTCTTGTAGGAAGCTACTGCATCAGTCCAATGGGCGAAGGACATATATGTACCATCAGAGTCTCTCAGCCCAAATAAATTATTCCTTGCAGTGCAAGCATGTGACTTGAAATGCCCTGTTTCAAGGATAGCCTGAGCTATCACTATATCAGGAAATTCTACTCCCTGAGCTGACAATTCATCACTAAGATTGCTTTCATTAAGTTTAAAGTGGTCTTGTCTCCACTTAACTCCAGCTGTGTCCAGCTTTTCACTCTGAACCTCTCTTGCCCTGTCTTTTATGAGCTGCCCCCATAGTACTAGGCCTCCTCCAAGTCCCATTCCAACTAAGAGTAACAATATTAATTCTCTGACTTTCATAAGCTTTAAACCTCTCTAGTTAACCATTCTGTAAGGTTCTTGTACCACGCTGACTCATGGTGAAATCTTATCTCATCACAAGAGTTATGCATTAAATATACTATCATACCTATGAAAAATACCACAGCATTCGCTAGAGGAATAGCAGCTATGGCACACATTACTATCATAAGCCACCTTGGAAATGGCATCTTATCCTTTAATTTATTGTGCCAATCATCATAGCTATAGGTATGTCTGTGAATAAAGATGGTGATAGTGAGCAATATCAAGCCCACTATCTCCCATATAAAGAATTCCATATTACTTGAATTTACTAATATCCATAAACATCTGTGCATTGCCACTAGTAGTAACAGTAGGCACACTGCCATCCCATTTGTCAATCCATTCTTTCTGAAGGACAGCAGGTGTCAATGCCTGAGTTCTAAGTCTATTAGCTTCAGCCTCTGCTTCAGCAGCAACTATCAGCTTTCTAGCTTGTGCCTCTGCTACCTTAACCTCATTCTCAGCCTTCTGGGCTTCTTGAACAGCTTTGTTCTTAGCATTGACTGCATCTACAATAGTCTGAGGATAGGTAAGTCCTGAAGTAAGCTGTTCAAGCTGGAACCCTTCTTTATTAAGGGTGGCGACTAACTGTTTTTCTACAGCTTTCTCCAGACTATCCCTCATGGACACAATCTCATCAGTAGTAAATTTGTTAAGCTGAATCCTAAAGGCATCCCTTACATGATTAAACAAAGGACCATTGATAATATCAGGTACATCTTTTCTATACTTCCTGAAGATAGTAGCAGCCTGCCCATCTGTAATCTTAAGTGAGATAGTGGGGTCTACCATAAACTCTGAGCCATCCTTTGCATTGATTTTAAAGGCAGGATAATCCACTGTCTGAACAAAGGTAGGATACTCAAACACATTCTGAGTAAATGGATTATACCACACCATACCAGTGACTAGTGACACATCATCTACACCTCTGTCAGAGCCATAGAGATTAACCAGGATGCCTTCATGTCCAGCATCAACTCTTTCACATGAGCTAAAGCTCATTAAGGCCATCAGTGCAATGGCCATTGACAAAATAAACTTTTTCATTTCTTTGATTTTTTCATTAAGATAATGTAAGTGACATAGATGAACAGTATCCATATTATTATACCAACTATCAGGGATAAGTCATTGGGTGCTGACATCAATTTACCTGCAATGGTCCACACAATCATGAGTGCAGTGAACCATAAGAAAACATAAAATGCTTTTTTCATATTACTTATTTAAGTCAGAGAGTCAAAAAAAAAGAGGAGGCACGAAGTGCTCTCCCCTAAGTTCTACTTGTTAAGGCTACCAGGTTTAGTGTGCAAATGCTCACTCTCCTTATTCTTGCCTCCGCTGGCTTGCCACTCCTTTATACGAGCTTCAAGCCTTGCAATTCTTTTCTTGTACTTCATGGTGCTGATTTTAGTCAGTGAATACTTTGTAGTCAACTAGAGTCCCTTGCCTACTGGCACAAATCCTGTGAAGATGCCACTCCAGCCTACCCTTAGGAGTAAGGAGCATCCAAGCCTGTTTGGTCTTAGAGATACCTCTCTTGAGAGCAGACTTGCTAGGCTTGAAATCAGCTGGGGCATGATAACCTTCAGGTACTTCATTGCTGACGAAATACTCATAGGCCTCCATACTGATGTTAAGCACCTGCTTGGCAGGCCTGAAGCCACGAGTATTAAAGCCGAGAATCTCTGTAACCTTGTTGTTTTTGTCAGTGAGCTTGATTTCATGGTGCTCAGTCTTCTCAGGGTCCACAACTGTCCTAGTTGTGTATAGGATGTTACCTTCCTTGTCCTTCATAGGCTTTCCCTTATTAGGGCCTTTCTTAACAAGTACTGGTTCTGTGAGTTGTTTTAAGCACTCCTGCTTGCTCAACATTACACCACCTCGTAGTGCAATAGTAAGACTTACTTTTGTTTCACTCATAGTTCTCTATAAAGAGTTAATTTATTGTCAGGAGAAGAGGACTCGAACCTCTACCACGGAAACCCAATTTCTTTGCTAAGATAATATGGTAAGTAACTAAAGTTACTCCGTGCTACGTGTGCTACCATTACACCATCTCCTGAAAATAGCTACTTATTTATAATTCATCCTCAATGAATTGCGTCAACCATTGCGCCAATCTACCAATGAAAGGGGTAAATATGGGACTCGAACCCATAATAAAATGATATTGTAAGTAGCTAAAAGTGGGGGAGGTTGGACTCGAACCAACAGTCTTTTTATTAACAATAAAACGCTTGAACCTATTATGAAGTTATTGCATTGTAAGTAACTTATGTTACTAATTCAAAGTAATTAAGCTACTCCCCCAAAATAATGGTCACTTGTTTGTTCTATTGATGCGCAGATAAATGACAGAGTACATTGTAAGTGACCCAAATGGCGGGGAGTGAAAGAATCGAACTTCCACTTCTGGATTGTATCCCAGAAAATTGTAATGATGCTCTTGTATGTGACAAAACTATCACACAATACAATCGGCAACCATTGCCAAACTCCCCAAATTTAGACACTAAAGTAATTACATAGGAGAATCGAACTCCCTACACTCTGCTTAAAAGGCGGATGCTCTACCAAATGAGCTAATGTATATGTAGTATTGTAAGTGTCTATTGTGGATGGGCAAGGTATCACCCTTACCCACCCTGGTTTTTTTACAAAAGGTCCTACAAAGTATTTACTCTTACAAGCTCATATCTGTTTGACCTGTGAATAGACTGCAAGGGAGTATAGACATCAAAGACATCCATATCCCTGAAGTTAGTCAAGAACTGTTCAATAAGTGCAGGATTGCTGGGAATATACATCAGGTTGTCAATACCTGAGAATTTCTCAGCACCTCTCTCAAAGCTGTATGCGGAGCTTCCCCACCTGCCTGAAGCAATATCAATAGCAACAATGAAGGGTTTGAAACCAAAGTAGTTTTCACACTTCCTGAAGAAATCATTGATTGATGCTTCAGGGCTTCTCAGGTTATTCCACTCACCATCACTGATGATAGTCCATACAGGATATGCCTTCAGTGCATCTAACAAAGCAGGGTGCATCAGGCACTGTTCATGCAGGCCTTCAGGTATACTACTAATGTAGGTACATCCACCATTGAACACAGACTGGCAGAATGCCTTGATTCTTTTATAGTTCTCAACAAAGCTGACATTAGGGTCTACAAAAGGTGATACTCTCTGCTTTGCCACTACCTTTCTAATAATAGAATTAGGTGTAGCCTTGACAGTAGAATCAATGTAGCCATGCCAGTGTGAGTAACTATTAAAGAATCCAAGCAAGTTCCTGCCATCATCATCAGGGTTCTTAACAAGACATACAGCAGCAATGAAGGTAGCAAAGTCAAAAGGCTGACCTCTCATAGAACCTGAGTCATCAATGATGACCAGACTATTATAGGGCAAGTTGACCTTATTGATAAATGCTTCAATCTGCAAGGGGTCTGCACAACAATTCTTCAAGTCTTCATAGAGCTTGTTGAAATTAGTAGCACCTACATTCACCTTGGCCTCTTTCTTGACCTTCTCAAGCTTTACTTTATCTTCTTCAGTAGCCTGATTCTGTCTTACTTTCTCCTCAAGGACTCTCTGCTCAGCCTGTTTTTCAGCCTTATATTTCTCCCACATTTCAACATAGGGGACATACTTGGCCCACTTAAGCTCTTCTGTGTCCTTTATCTTGGAGTAAAGTATCCTATTCTTAACTCTGAACCTAGCCTGTGATGGCAGTTTGTCAAACCAATCGAGGAACTGAGACTCATCAAACTCATTGATTTTACCAGTAGAGAATAGCACACTCTCAAGGGTGCCATTGTACTGCTTTCTCCAGTCTCTATAGCCCTTGAAATTCACATGAGTTCCCTCTACAGAATGTTCCCAACCCATCAATTTGCTTAACTCAACAAGGAATAGAGCCTTATTTTCCATGACCTGCTTAGTCTGAGGCAGCATTTTCTTGTGCCCAGCTCTTTTACTCAGTCTGGGAATAGTCAGGAACTTAGCTATGAGCAGCTTGTTAAATGGATTAGTACCATTAATTACTGCATACACATACTTTGCCAGTTCTTTCCTATACCAAGCATCAGCAAATATGTCATATACTGCTATTACCTTGGTTCCCTTGGTCTGTACTCTACTTCTAAACAGAGTGTCAAAGCACTGATACTCATTAAAGAGACCTGCATTGAGAAACTTAATGAACTGCTCTTTGTGATGGTCTTTCAACCACATAAAGATAGTCCAGAAACCTTCCCTGTTGGCATTGCCACCAGAGTCTTTCTTTATACCCTTGAAGATGTTGTGCTGTCTTGCTGTGATGTCACCTACTGAGAACAGTAATGAGAAGAAAAGCTCTCTCTGCTCCTTATTGTTCTTGACTTCTTCCCAGCAGGAATCCAATAAGGACTCACTAATAGTGCTGCCTACAGCCTGTGAAAGCTGTAAACAGTTCTTAAGTCCATAGAAAGGATTGTTACTTTTGTTGTTCAACTCAACTATTTGCATGATGTTCACAATTTTTGAAGTAAGTTTTTACGCATTGTAAGTAACACTAGTATAGGTTAGAACTCCTCTGAATCCAAGTCAGCAAGCTGTGATTCCAGCTCCTTGATTCTGTCCTCAGGAGTTTTCTGTTCTTCCTTCAGCTTCTCTAACTGTGCAGTCAGTTCAGCTTTCTTCTTCTTGGCCTCATCAGCTTCCATCTTGAATCTCTTCCAGCCAATAATGAGGTTAACAAGTTCCTTCTGCTTCTTGAGTTCCTCCAGCTTCTCCTGAGTATAGTCGGAAGCTACCCACTCATCCTGAGACTCCAATTTTTCAATCTGCTTGCCAATAGACAAACGAATGTCATTGAGAGTACCAATAGTCTGAGTGTGCATCAACTCACAAATGTTGAGAGGCTGACCCATCTTTGTGCTGATAACTTTGTTAGATACCAGCATAGCAAATGCCAAAGCTGACAGCTTGACATAATGCTCTTTTGTAAAATTAACTTTTGCCATAACTTTATTCTATTAGTTTCTTTAAATCAGATAATAACTCATTCAATATTTGTTTCATACGAGAATCTTTACTGGCGTCATCTGCTGCTCGATATAGCCATGTAATCTGCTCCTCGCTTGGCTTCCACTGCCTCTGAGGATATACATGCTCTTTAAACCACTTTGAATTACTTGTTTCTGGTTGTTCTGGATTACCTGTACCTAATCTTTTAAGGCAGCTTATATATCTCTCTTTATCTTCCTTGGTCCAATTCTGAGGTCTGAGAGATTTGAGCCAAGAACGTATTTTATCTACACCTTCAGTACATAAATAATTGGATGCATAGTTGAGTAAAGTTTTTAAAGATATAAACATTCTTTCATCCTCTTCACTCCAAGCAGAATTTACTTTTTCACCATTCATCATCTTAGTGAAACAATAGTCCATTTCAGCCTTGCCCTCGTCAATGATATGAATCTTCTTCAACTCTTTCTTTTCAAAGTCAAAGGTCCATCCTGCATTAGCCATTGCTTTCATTAGAACATCACGTTGTTCTTTGGTGGCTGGATAAATGTCTTTGGAATCTTCTACACTACCATAATGCTGACCGCTATCATTAACAGCAAATCTATCTCCTGGCACATCAATTTCAGAGAAATCATAATCGCAATAAAATTGAATATTATTATCCTCAATGCATTTAAAAAGAATGATAGAATCACTTAGTTCGGAAACAAGCACATCACCATCTTTTGCATCTTGGATGGTAAAAATTGATGCTGATTTATCTACGGTTGCGTATTCTAATGATGTTCTTAAACCATTTTGGTCAATCAATTCGTAGCCACAGCCGTTATAGTTAACCTTATAGAATTTGTTTTGCCAAACTATCCACTGCCCATTTTGATACTTAGGCTCAACCTTATCAGCAGGCTTCTGCCCAATCTTTTTGGCCACTAATTCATAGTCATCCTGCTGAGATATAGGGAAAGAACCATTATCACAAATATACATGCCATTCCTAATGTCGATGATTTCAACTTTGTTAAGCGTGGTGCCCGATTTGTAGCACAATACATCACCAATACTGTAACGTGGCTTCTGCTCATTTCTCTTAATAGAACAAGAACCCTTACATTCGCCAGCATAATTAAATTGACAATCTAAGCATTCGGCTTTTTGACCATAAGGTTTCTGCTCGCCTTGTTTTTCAAGCCAAGCAAGTACAGCATTCTTATCATTAAAGCCTATGCAAGCAGGAGTTTCTTTTACCTTTTCAATAAGTTCTTTTCTTATCCTCTCATCCTCACTTTCTTTGAGTTCAGGAAATATATATTCACAAACTGTAGTACCTACTTCAGCATCAACGGTTTCTCCATTATTTAATGCTCTTGCTCTTTTAATAGCCTCGTCATATCTTTGGGCCCTTTCTTCTATTGATAGTTCTTTCATAATTAAATCGTGTTTATTCAGTAGTTACATATATTTTATTATTCGCAGTATCAAGAAGCCAGATTTCAAGATACTTCATAGCTTCTTCTCTTGTGAGGGCAGATTTATCTATCTTCCATTTTTTTATTAGTGGACTAAATAAACCCACATCAAAATATATGTCATATACTTCTGGTTCAGTTCCTTCTTCATATAGCCCTCTTGCAAATCTTCTTACTATTTTAATGTTAGTCATAATCACAACAGTTTAAGTTCATGTAACTTTAGTATCATTTCAAACACAACATCAATAATTTCTTCTTCTTGGAACATCACATTAGTAACTTCTTCAAAAGAAATCATTGCACCTCCATCAAGAGTACCTTTTAATGTGTAGGTGTTATCGTTTACAGGCTTTATTATACTAAGCAAAGCAGAAAGACTCCAAGCTGGAACTGCCCCCTTATATGCTGGAATAAGAGTTTCATCTTCAGCCTTTGTTATATAAGGCTCAGCAACAATAATATTAGCATCGGGCGCATAATACATATCAGCAGTATCAAGGCTAATCCCCAACTCTATGAATTTTTGAGATTGCTCTATTGTGGTACAAATCTTATTCATAACTTTATTCTTTATAAGGGTTGTTCTCTTTTGTCACAGCAATGGCAAGTCCTTTTTCGATTAAACCTCGATAATCAAAATGATTTTTATTGAGCCAATCAAAAACTAAAATAACAACATATGATGGTACTTCACTAAGATAAAAATCCAAACATTTATAAGCACCGTTTTGAAATGATGCCAAATCAAGTTGGTGGTCATATTTCAATCCACTATATTCTTTCAATTTATCAAACTCTTCCTCAGTCATTGAAGACATGGGTCGTAGATACGGTTTTATCTCATCGTAATAATCATCAATGATTTTATCAATAGTTCCCGTACTTAGTGTAAGTTTATTCCAATGTGTAATCTTCTTTGAAGCCTTATAATTACATTTATAAGGCAACCTTGCACAAAGGTCTTTTAACAATAGTTCTTTATCTTCTTGTGTCATAATACTCTATTTGTTAAATCATTAAAATTAATTTCTATTTAATAGTAAGTGCAATGTATCAGCATACACGTCAATTGTGTTACTTTTCTTCTTGTTAGATTATCTAGTAACACAATAGTTGTCCATTGCACTTATTTGGTTTACTCTTCTGAACTTTTGATAATCTGGCCCTTAAGAGTATAAAGATAGGTGTTTAGTCAACCACCTCTAAACAATTTAAACCTGTCTAAATATCTTAAGGGCCTATTTGTGGACTCTGAGGGACTTGAACCCACGCTCTTCTGATTATGAGTCAGCTGCTTTAACCAACTAAGCTAAGAGTCCTAAAATGCCTTACCTATATTCACATACCAGTAAGGCCAACCAATAACTAAAAACCAAAATTATTACTACTAACCTAAAAAACAATCTAATAACCTTAAACCAATTGTACACTCACAGGGACTCGAACCCTGAACCTACAGCTTAGAAGGCTGTTGCTCTATCCAATTGAGCTATGAGTGCTTATGTACTGCCAATGGGATTTGAACCCATAATCTTCACCTTGAAAGGGTGACGAGTTAACCTCTTCCTCTATGGCAGCATTTGTCTCTCCGCTGAGAGACTAATGTAAACAAATAAACAATATTGAAATGAGGAAATAGACCCTCACGGGTTTTAGTACCCCCACCAAGAATCGAACTTGGATTTACTCTTTAGGAGAGAGTTGTTCTATCCATTGAACTATAAGGGCATGAGCTCTAGTCTTCATCTTCAGGTGGCTCTATGTTATCATCATAAGAGTCACATAGCAAACCTGTAGCTACCATTGTCCCACAGTATTTATACACTGGACAACCTATGCAATGCGGATATTTGTCTATAAAAGCCATAGTTTCTACTTTTTTCAGGTAGGTCTCCTAGCTAGTGAACAAGCCACTAAGCTGGAGACCATTACCATTTATTTCAACAACTTTGCCTTTTCCTCGTAAGCCTTGGGATTTATCTGTTTTCCTATCTCAGGCAAGTACTGCTTGTAGGTCTTACCAGATTTCTGAGAAGTCTTCCAGATAAATGCTTTGCCTGTAGAAGACAGCATTACTGTATAGACTTTTCCTTTAGAGTCAACATACTGGTATTTAGTAGGTGTGCCTTCATCCTTACTAGCAGACTTCTTAGATACTTGTGTGAAGGTATTGCCTTGTCTTTCGACATTCTGAGATGCTGCACCTAGGCAGCAAATCAATGCTAGGCAAAGTAGCATTGCATGTAACTTTCTCATTTTATTCTTGTTTACTGTCTTTTATCATTTTGTTGCAGAACTTCACTATATTGTCTGCAATATTCTTGATGTTGTCTAGGAGATATGCAAAGCCAAATAAGTTAAGTATGCAAATCAGAATGGCCCACTTATAATCAAAGGCCATCATGAAAAACCAAATTGTAGATGCTCCCACTCCTAGAGCAGGTAAGCATGCTATTATACTTGCTATGTATTTCATTTTAATCCATTTTTATATGATATCCCAATATTGTCTCACCATTTCTCAGCTTAACCTTAAGATAGTCCATGCCAGCGTCAATACTATCAACGCTGGCAGTGTCTATCCTTGTAGCTTCTTGGCCGTACCTTAATATTACCATTTCTTGAATCTTTGGTTATATTCTTCTTCTGAAATCTCCATCACTAAGTTTCCCCATCTGATGATGTGCTTGGGCTTAACTTTGATAGTAATGGATACCTCAATAATGTCTTCCAGTGTCTCCTCAAATCCTCTCTTAGCAAGTTCTTCTTGCATCAAGAGATAGTGTGATTTTCTTACATAGGAGCCACGACTACTAGCCACAGCATTCCTACTAAACTTGTTTCTCTTACTCATTGGTTTTTAGTATTATTAGTTGTTTGACTGTTATTGAGATAAAAGTCTTGCCCTCATCTCTGAGAGCAAGTCTTATATCATGTATTGCTTGTTTCTTTGCTTCTTGGTACTTAGACATAGAGCTCCTTTATAGTTAGTTTATCTATTTGTTTAATAAGCCAATCTGTCTTATCTTGTCCATTTATTTCAAGACTACAGTGTCTGAAGAAGTCTCTAATATCTCTGGCATCAGGACCAAAGGTCCTTGCAGTTTCCTGCATCCACTTGTATAAATTAATGATGCACCTTACAAGGCCACCATAAGTAGCAAAAGACTCTTCCTGATGGCCATAGCCGTTAGGTCCACCAAGCTCTGCATATGAAACTTTAATGCAAGATAGGCTTGTACTGACTACTTCTAAGAACTCATAGTGGTCTAACCAATACTTGGCCTGCTCTTTAGTCTCACAATAGTCAACTACCTGACCACTGTCTTTTCTTTGAACTGCATAATTGTACTTCATAATTCTTTTGGTTTTTTATTGGTTTGTTTTTTTATTGGGAGCAGTAGTGAGATTCGAACTCACAATATAAGTTTTACCAATTAAACTATACTGCTCTATGCCTGACCTCTGAGTTTTCCTTACTTCATGTATAATCCAGCCTTAACATCTGCCATCGCTTTAAAACAGAAAGCTGTACAGACTATACTGATATTAGGGACATCCATCGTTCTCATTCTCATTATCTCAAAGGAATGAACCCTCCTATTTCTATCTTATTACTTCTAGCACTTCTAACTCTTTCTACTCCATCCAAAGCATGATAATGCTCATTAGTAATACTATTGCCTCTCCTTAATAATAGTTTGGCTCAATTGCTTTAGCTTCTCACTCAATGTTACTGTTTTGATAAGCTGCCAGTTTCATAATCAGGTCCTAAGACTTGCGGCCAAAGAAGACCAACAGGTTTAACCCTGCCAGTCTCCTCCTATTGCATCCCAAGCATCATTGAAGTCTAGCCATTCACTATCAGTTTCAGGTTCTTCAAATGATACTATCCTATATTCCAGGCACTTAGGCTGAGTTTTAATGTAATTCTCAGCCTCTTCTCTGCTCTCAAACGGCATTTTATCATCTAGCCATTCAAAGTCACACTTAAACTTGCTTTGTACTTGATAAACTGTCTTCATATTGTCTGTATGAGATTATTCAGTTCATTGAAATACTTAGCAAGATGTGCCTTTCTCAGCTGAATCCTCTCATTCGAGAGGAATGACTCCTTATGTAAGGAATAAAGCTCTTCTGCCACCTTCTCAATCTTATGAGCAGTAGCTGCAATCACACTAAAGTGCAATGCGTCTTTTTCACTTTGTAGCATGGTCTTTTGGTTTTTATGAGTTTTAGCAAGGTGAGATTACTCCCACCCTGCTATTGTTTCTACAAGTTCCCTATCAAAGGCTTCATTTTCTTTTTGAATTGCCTGCTCTACAAGTTCTAACATTTGCTTTGGTGTATATTGCTCACCACAATCAATAGCTATTACTTGGCTGAGTTCTGCAAACCAAACAGATGAATTGCTCCCAAAGAACTGAGCATGTTCTTCCTTTATTTTGCATAACTCTTCAAGCTTCTCCAACACTTTAGTATATCTGGAAAGAGCATCTTTTCTTTGCTTTTTTGACCAGCCATACCAAAGTTGAAGCCTATAATAGTTGTGAGAGTAAGTACCAGCTGTGGCAATATCTCTCAAAAAAGAGATTGGAATGTTGTAGTGTTTCATAATTTTGTCTTCTTTTGGTTTTTATTAGTTATTTAGTTCCCACGATGACTTCGATGTCAACCTGTTTCACAACAGAAAGCTATCCTATTTGAAGTAATCTCATATAGCTGTCGTGGGTATTGTAGACTAAAATAGACTTACAATATTAATTAGTCCTATAGTATAGTAGTGTAAATACTATTAGGAATAAGAGACCGAAGTAAAACTCCTCACTCATAACATCATAAATAAATCACTTAAAAGTCTGGTTCTCAATTAGTTATCTAAGCAGGAAACTATCCGTGGAAAACTATCCTTTTAAGTTGTTTCCCCCAAAGGGGCCTCCTAGCCCCTTAGGGCTAGAAGGTGATGTTGATGACCTGTGCAGGCGTAGCTCCGCCATACACCATGAGGCTGGGCACCCAGTTAGAGCGCCCTTGTTCATCAAGGTCAGGGAGACCAGGCTTCTTGCACTCCGCATAGCGGATGTCGTTGAAGCGTCCCTCTGCAAGAGCCTTCTGGGCGTTCTCAGATGCCCAGATAACTCGCAGAGTTCCAAGGGCGAAGAACTGATGACGCTTACCGTCATTCTTACCTACAAAGTCGAACTTCTCAAGGGCGGTAGTTCCCTGGGTCTGACATAGAGCCTGGAGGCTCATTTCGTTTCTCTTTAACAGTGGTTCCATAATTATAAAGTTATTAAGTTGGACATTTGGCCTACATGGGGGAGAAACCCCAAGGGCCGCAGGCTGGGGGAGGTATTGGGTGGCTATACCTCCTACCCACTAGTAAAATTCAAAATTAAAAAAAAAAAAAAAAAAATTATTATATTAAAATAAAAAAATCACTTATATATTTGGAGATATGAAAACTTTTATGTACCTTTGCACCCAAAGACATAGCAAGTATTACCAATCTATAGAAAGGTATTACAAAGAGTAATAATAGGTGGAAGTTTCTCCAAGCCAACTAGAGAGAATAAAGGGTATCTAAAGTAGGGCACAGGTAATTGGAGCTAGAGATAAATAAGAGAAGAACTAATAGTATATAAACGGGACTTCAAACTATTATTACTGCTGTAAGACTCAGCAACCTAGACCATTAAAGCAGGTGAATTTGGTCAGGTCTCTTTGTATAATCTTCTTTTATATAGTAAGGTAAGAATTAGCATTATTGTATCTTTAGAATACTAAAGAGGTGGGATAAACCCACCTTTATCCTTCTTAAGGACCTTAATTTAAAAAGCTGAATTTAATATGGCAAAATGGAAGTACATTAAGAATGATACTTATAGGAGAGGTGTTACAATATTTATAGGAAATAATAATGATTTTATTAAATTTCTAGAAAGCTCTTCATATAAGAATGATAAGGATTTAATAGAAAGAATAAAAGACCATAAGAGTAGTAATGCAGATGGTACTTGTTATTATGATAGTACAGATGGACAATGTATTATACGTGTGTCAAATTATCCATCAACACCTGCCAATATAGCTACCCTAGGACATGAATTACTACATGCAGTGTTCTTTCTTTTAGATTATTGTGGAGTAAAATATTCAAATGAAAGTGAGGAAGCTTTTACTTATCTCTATGAGTTTTTCTTGAATAAAGCATTAACAGAGAAGGGGTATAAAGATGTGGAATGATTTAACTATGCAACAAAGAGCTGATGTCATATCTATGGCAGTCAAAGCTGGTATAAAAGATATGAATAGCATCAGGTCTTTTTATGATAAGTCAGTTGGGCCCTCAAGAGAATATAAGAAAGGTGGATATTTAGATTGGAAAGAAAAAGCTAGTAAGTATAAGCATCTTGACATAGATAATGATAAAACCTATGATTATGAGGGATGGTATAATGAAAATCCCCAGAGAGCATGGGACTTCCTAAATGATAGCCCCAATGCACATTTTGATGATAAGTATAAGACGGTCTATCATCCTACATTCTCAACACAGAGTAAATATAGTGGAATTATAGATTCTAAGTTTAATCCTCAAGGATTAGTTGGAGGTACTTGGAGTAAAGATAATCATATATTTACTATGTCTCCTGATGGTTACAGAGGCCCTGTAAGCATGGATGAAAGGAAATGGTATCTTGAGAATGCAGAAGACAATGGTGTACAGCTTAGGGAAGCTAATGGCAGTCTCCCTATCTATGATAATATACCTTGGGGAGGAGTCCTTCCTAATGTAACTATTATGCCTAGAAGGTTTGGAGATGGAGGTCACTTATATGATGGAGGCGGAAGGAAGAATACCCCAAGAATGCAAATTGGCAGAGGGTATTGGGAATCTCAAGCTAATAAGCCAACTTTAGAGGAGGAGCTTGCAGAATACAGAAGGCAGAAGGCTCTTAAAGTTCAAAAAGCCATAGAAACTCTTAAAAGCAAGGAGTTTAAAGATAGTGTTGAGAAAACAATAAATAAAAAGACAAGAGCTAACTCTACAACTTCTAATGATGCTATTTTCAATACTACAGTTAGTAAGAATAGTCATCTTGGAGTTAGAGGTGAAGAGGGAGCTAAGGCCCATGCTGCTTGGGAGAAAGAGCATCCTAACTTGACTGCTTGGGGTAATGTGGCTGGTGCAATACCTTTTGCTGTAGCTTCTGTGCCTGTGTTAGCAGCGGCTGGTGAAGCAGCAGCTCCAGTACTAATGAATCCTTATTTAGATGCTGCATTTACTTCTTTAGGAGCAGCTCATGGAGCACAGTCATTAGCAAATGGTAATGCCAACTGGATGACTGCCCTTGAATTGCTCCCTGCTGCTAGAGTTGCTAAACCTATTTATGAAGGTGCTATAGAACCAGGAATGAGATTATTTAATTCCCCTCTGACAGGTAATTGGACTAAAATTGGTAACAGGGAGTACAGGTTAAGTCCTAATAGTCTTGGTGCTAATGGAAGTCCTATTGAATCAAGAGGTATTGCCCCACAAATAACAGCAGAGAATGCTGCAAGTGTAACTCCTGAACAATGGACTCCTGAACAATGGACTGCTGCACAAGATGCTGCTATTGCTAGAGGTGATATGGCTGAAGCTCAGAGATTAAGAGATTTACACTTTAAAGTTAGTGCCCCTAATACTAAAACCGATGTACCACTTTGGACTTCTTCTGAGGATGCTTTTAATTCGTTTGACTTGAGTCATTTTGGAGAAACGGATTCTGGGTTTTTTGGGTATGGGCATTATTTGACCCCAATAGAAAAGTATGCTGCAACTTATCATCCTATAAATAGGAAATTCTATGCAAATATTGAAAATCCATATATAGGTAGTAATGACCAATATTTCAATAGAATACAGTATGTCAAAGATAGATTGGCAAAGAGAAAGGAAAATGTAATGCGTAATCTTCGTGATGGAAAACTCACAAAGTTCAGTAAAAAATTAGGCATAAATGAAAATACTTCTTTGGAAGATGCTGAACGTTTGGTTGATAAATACATAGCAGATGAGACTGTAAAATGGAATGATAAGTATGTAAAGTATGCTGATGAATTTAAAGGAAAAGATGGCGTTCTTTCTTGGAGAGAACTTCAAGGAATTCCCAACAAGCAAGAGGGTATTTATAGGGAAGTGGTTGTTCCGAGAGGAGAGCAAATAAAATCAGCAGATGCAATAACTTATGATGATAATGGTGTTAGGATTCCTTTAGGAGAAAGAGACAATTTTAATATAAATGATATTAGGTATGGATTACTTCCATTCTTAGGATTAGGAGCAGCTGCGTACGGATTAAATTCAGAAGAAACTAGTTATAAGGAAGGAGGTTCAATCCATATAGCCCCCTCTAAAAGAGGAACATTTACAGCAGCAGCTACTAAGCATGGAATGGGTGTTCAAGAGTTTGCATCTAAAGTATTAGCTCATCCTGAGAATTATAGTTTAACTATGAGAAAGAAGGCTAACTTTGCACGAAATGCTAGCAAGTGGAAACACTAATAGTTAAATAATGCAAAAATATTTGGTAGTTTCAAATATTATTTGTAACTTTGCACACGGAAAACGGCGAGTGTCCTTAGTGAAGAACACTAAAAGAGTGATGAACTTTTAGAATAAAGAAGCCCTACTAAGGACTTGTTAGGGCTTCTTTTTATTGGGTTATAGTGTAATGGTAACACGAAAGATTTTGGTCCTTTTATTCTAGGTTCGACTCCTAGTAACCCAACAATAAAGTGCGTACCCAGACAGATGGGAAAAGCTGGCAATAGAGCTATGGGGCATGGCCAATAACTCACATAGCACATGCTGAAGGTAATAATCGAGTGTACATAAAGAAAGACCTTCCATAGGCTTAAGCTTTAATACATTGGGCAAGATGGAGCAGCACTTTATAGGGTATGTAGTGTAATAGGCAACATATCACACTGTCACTGTGAAGTTTGGGGTTCAAATCCCCCATACCCTGCAACCCAGCCTATAATTAAGTCCACTAGGCACAGCGGTGTAAGTGGCAATGGAGAGTTAACTAGAGCGGCCTCTAGTCTGGTCTTGAAAACCAAGAGTACATTATGTGTATGGGAATCGACATCTCAGCTCTCCTCTATGGTAATAGCAATTAGTATAATAATGTTAATAGCAGGTTCAATAGGTTATTATATAGGATATAATGAAGGGTTTAATGCCTGCAAGAGACGTATAATCAAAAGATAATGCATAGAATATTTATTAAAGAAAAGATAAGGAGAATACTACAAAACTGTGATATTAAACCTTACAAGAAAAGAAACGTCTTAAGAAATAGCAAAAATAACTAGGTGTAGTTCAGTAGGTAGAATGCGGCATTTGGGATGCTGTGGTCGAAGGTTCAAGTCCTTTCACCTAGACAGTTTACAAATTTGATTAATCTAATCATATTTTACTACCACAGTCTGTGAAGATAGTGGTAGTATTGGAGGTGAGAAGCCTAGAGGTAAGGTCTTGGTTTGCTAAACCAAAGGTACAATAAGATGTATGAGTTTCGATTACTCCTGCCTCCGCTAATACCCTAAACACTTAGCAGTTGTGTAGAGAATACACTAAGAAGAGTGCTCAACTATGGCATCTATAGACCATCAAACTGCTCGTGGGATATGTTGAGAGGGTAAATGGGGTTGTAGGCTAACTGGCTAAACTAATAGCTTTGCAAGCTATAGTAGAGAGTTCGAGTCTCTCCTTCTCCACTAGTTTCATTGTTTCATAATGTTAATGGGCCTAGCCAGAGGGTTAAATCTGGCAAATAGTTCCTTAACTCAGTGGTAAGAGTGCCACTCCTACAAAGTGGAAGTCCTAAGTTCGACTCTTAGAGGAACTACAATGGGGATATAGCACAATGGTTAATGCAACTGACTGTTAATCAGTAGATTGTAGGTTCGAGTCCTACTATGCCCGCAAATTGGTTCTTGGTGTAATGGTAACACATCTGACTCTGACTCAGAAGACTGGGGGTTCAAATCCCTTAGAACCAACATACTGGTCCTTAGTGTAATGGTATCACAATAGTCTCCAAAACTATTAATGAGAGTTCGATTCTTTCAGGACCTGCTAGGGGTATGTAGCTTAGTAGGTGAAAGCACTTGACTGATAATCAAGAGACCACAGGTTCAAGTCCTGTTGTACCCACTTACATGGTGTTAGTAGCTCAATTGACAGAGCAGCAGATTGTGGTTCTGCTAGTTGCAGGTTTGAATCCTGTCTAACACACAACTTATCCAGTTGCCTGAGTTTGGTTAAAGGGCTAGTCTGCAAAACTAGTTTTCGTTGGTTCAAATCCAACACTGGATTCTAATGTCTCCTTAACTCAGTAGGTAGAGTGGCGGACTTTTAATCCGTAAGGCCAGAGTTCGAGTCTCTGAGGGGACACTTAATGGGAGTACTTTAATGTGGTGAATTAGTGTAGACTGTAAATCTATTGCCCTTGGGCTAATCGGGTTCAATTCCTTATACTCCCACTATGGAGATATAGCTCAGGTGGTAGAGCGAAGGACTGAAAATCCTTGCGTCGGAAGTTCAACTCTTTCTATCTCCACAATAATGGGAGAATGGTGAAATTGGAAGTACACGCTAGTCTTAGGAACTAGTACCTTCGGGTGTGAGAGTTCGAGTCTCTCTTCTCCTACTAAATGCTCTAGTGGTGAAACTGGTCAGACACAAGGGACTTAAAATCCCTCGGAGTAATCCATGTAGGTTCAAGTCCTACCTAGAGTACTAAAGAATGTTAAATCTAAGTAAAATATTTGGTAGTTTCAAATAAATTGTTTACCTTTGCATCCAGAAACTAAGCCTTGTTAGTTCAGTGGTAGAACGCTGCTCTTGTAAAGCAGTTGTCAGGAGTTCAAATCTTCTACAAGGCTCTATAATAAAGAGGATAGTACTAGTGTAAGACTCAACGTAACTTACAGGCTGTTGCTCCTAAAACATTTCTATAGAGGGGTACAACATAAGACTAGTCCTGTTGAATGTCGTATCATTCACCCTAGCCACAGGGGACGGTCAAAGGTGGCAAATGCAGTAATGGTGTTAGTGGTAACATGCCAGTCTTCCAAACTGGAGTGGTCAGTTCAAATCTGGTTTACTGCACTAATATATCGGGGAGAGACGGTTCTCAATCTTGTCTCATAAGCAAGACTCCGTGTGTTCGACTCACACCTCCGAGACTAAGACAATATAAATATGGATGATAAAGTATTAGATTCAATTGTTGCTCCTACATTAATGAGCTTGGTAGAAGCTGTTAATAGAGCAGGAATTAAAAGAGAGGATATGGTCAATATAGTCTCTACGCCAACAGAGTATATTGCATTCTTTTATAATTAAACATTAACATCATGGAAGAGAAGAAGAACTTAGAAGAGTTGGAGAACATCACTCCAGTAGAGGAGCTAACAGAACAAGCTCCAGTTTCTCAAGAAGAATTTGAGAAGCAAATTCACGACGTATCTCAAGCTAACCTTCGTAAGATTCATGAAGATTTCTATGGCAAGGAACATGGCAAGGAAATCCTGCATCTTAGGGACTATAGTGGAGTTAAGAGATTTAAGTCCATAAGGAGAGCTATTAGGAGAGGGCATGTATCCCTCTTTGGAGATATATTCCCTCATAGACCATTCAAGAATATCAGTTCAAAGAAAGGCAATATCACCTACAAGAAGAAGAGATATTATGAGCAATTTACACACAAAAACAGAAAGGTTGCCTAAGGAAGAATATGATAAGGTGCCTGTATTGTATTGCAAGAACTGCTTATCCCTTAAAATAATGGGGGTGCCTGGAATAGATGATGCCTACTTTTGTGATGATTGTGGTTCTTCTGATGTAGAAGAATGCACCATTGAGGAGTGGCAAAAAATGTATAGAGATAGATATGGATTTGATTATTTAGATAATACACTTTAATATTATGGACGAGAGGAAGAAACTTAGTTATGAAGAGCTTCAAGCCTATGCAAACAATATGGCTCAGCAGGCAGAAGCTATGAAGAAGGAAATTGTTAAACTGAGAAATATTTGTGCTAATCTCAATAAGGAGACTTTTTATAAGGAATTACATTTTGCATTTGAAGTAGTCAAGAACTCTGATAAGTTTTCTGAGGATTTTGTGAGGAAAATTGTAGATAGAATTGAGCAGACTATGACTCCCCAAGAGCAAGAGGAAACAGATAACAAGGAGTGATATGGAACCACAGAGAAGGGTAAATAATACTATCAGGATACCTACTTCTCTTGAAGGTGACTTCTTTATCATTTGGTTGAAGTTCTTAGACCAGTTCCATGAACTTACACCTAGGGAAACAGAGGTGGCAGCTGCCTTTATTAAGCTAAGATTTGAGCTGAGTAAGTCTATAACAGATGAAGACTTACTTGACCAAATAGTAATGAATGAAGGCTCAAAAAGAAGAATAAAGACAGAGTGCCATATATCAGATGCCCATTTTCAAGTTATTATGGGTAAACTTAGGGAGAGTAAAGTTATTGTAGATGGTAAGCTAAATAAGAAGTTTATACCTAAGAGACTTAAGGAAGGAGACCCTAGTTTCACACTATTGTTATACTTTGACTTAAATGCAGGAAAAAATAAATGATATAGCTAGGGAGCTCTCATTACCTCCACAGGTAGTAAGTAGGACATATAAAGCATATTGGTTATTCATAAGAAAGACCATAGAAGCTTTGCCCCTTAAAGATAACCTTACTGAGGAGCAGTTCAATAAGTTGAGGACAAACTTTAACCTACCTTGTCTAGGCAAGTTAAGTTGCAACTATAAAAGATGGCAAGGAGTTAAGCACAAACACAGGATATTAACAAATGAAGACACTTAAAATTAAGAAGATAAGACCTTTAAATACTACTGTCATTACTACAGCTGACCTCTATGAAGAGGATGTAAAGCAGGGTACACTAATATCCAAGGTGAGTGGTACCCTAAAGGAGTACCAGAGAGTAGTGGCTGTAGGACCATTGGTCAGGAACATAGAAGTAGGTGACTTGGTAGTAGTCAATCCAGCTAACTATGCTGTAAGAAAGCACAAGCCAGGTTCTCTTAAAGACGGTATTATTGAGGACAACGTAATTACTGGGTATAATTTTAAGATGATTGAGATTGACAATGTTAATCATCTATACCTTCAGGACAGAGATATAGATTACGTTATTGAGGATTCAGAGGAAGTTGATGAGGCCCCGCAGAGTATCATCGTACCTGATAAACCACAAATTATTGTGTAACACTTAGCCTAGGGGTTATTCCCTAGGCTTTTTTATTTATGATATGATAAAGTTATTTAAATACGAAGGGTATTCAGTCACTATTGAGCCTGAAGCACTAATGTTAGCTCCATTTAAAGCTATATGGAAAAGGGATAAAAGTAAGGATAAATCAAGAGCTATGCAAGAGCTTGCCTTTATTTACTTTATGGGAGACCCTAGAAGTGACTATCAGTATCTAGTAGATGAAGAAGTAAGAGCTGAGGAGATTAAGAAAGGAGAGGGACTCCCTGATAATTGGGAACCTGATGATACAGTTAAGAGGGCTCTTGACTTCTATAATAGTTTTAAGCCAGCAAGTGCTGGCCTGCTTGAGGATACTAGGGTAGCAGTTAATAAACTAAGAGAGTTACTTAGGAATATTAATTTGGAAGAGAGGGATGAAAAAGGTAAGCCTGTCTACACCCTTAATACCATAACAGCTACTATTAAGCAGATACCCTCTCTTGTAAAAGACCTTGATGAGGCTGAAAGGACTCTAGCTAAAGACATTATTCAGGAAGCTAGGGCAAGAGGTTCACAGTCTAAAGCATTATATGAAGATGAAATTTAATAAAGTTATTGAAAGTTTTAATAAAACTCTTAGACGTTATAGAGAAGGCAAACACTTTGATAATGACTCATTTTTTATAAACAGAAGGTCCATTAGCAGACTTATGGGTTCTATAAAAGAGTTTGAATTAATTGTAGAGTTTTATAATACAAGTAAAGAAACTCCATTCAGAGTACTATGCCTAAAACATAGAGCTAATGTGCCTAAAGAGCTTGAAGATACAGTCTGGGAAGAACTTGAAACATTAGCTTTAGAAAATATGCTTATACTTATGAAAGAGGGTCAAGGAGACCTTGACTGGAATAAATTTATTGATGGGAGTTATGTTGGAACTGAAGGATGATTTCTATATTCCTACTAATGAGTTTCAAACTGCTATAACCAAGGAGCTGCTTGAGTCACTGCCTGATGAAGTGGCTGAACAGCTCCTTGACTTTATAGGTAGTGTGGAGTTTATTAAAAGGTTGATAAGCCCTGACAGAAAAAGGGCTAGAGACTTGGAGAGAGATGAAAGAGGAAGAATTAAGGTAGACCTTGCCAATCCTCATATCCTTGAGGACATGGATTATTTCCGCCCTATGGCAATTCACTTTCAAAAACACCAGTGCTATACATTTCTTAGGCCTAACCCAAATCCAAATAGTGAGTATAGGAAGCTATTTGATAGGGAGATACATAGATGCAGGGAAGGCTATGTAAGGGAATCTGACGGAGAGTGGGTTACTGGTTATTTATATTGGTATATGAATTACTGCCCTATTATGTTGATTAAGACTGTAGAAGGTCAGAAGAAAGCTGATAGGGTTGAGGACTTTCCTGAGACTTGGGAAGGTATATACTGGAGATTTCACTATCTTGACCAAGCTAGGAATGTTGGTAGCCATGCTATAGAGTTAGCAAGAAGAGGTTGTTCAAAATCCTACAGTCTGGCTAGTATAATGGCTCACAATCTTATATTAGGTGAGAATGAGGCAGTTAAAAGAAGGGTCACTACAATTCTTACTGCTTACCAAAAAGAATACCTTTCAGATAAAGATGGAACTCTCTCTAAGTTTGAACCTATGATTGATTTTATAGCAGAGAACACTGAATTTCCAAGGCTCAGATTAAGGTCATCTGCCCAAGATATGTTCTGGCAGATGGGATATAAGGATGAGAATGGAAGGAATAAGGGGTCCTTGAATAATGTAATGGGTGTATCTTCTAAGGATGATGAAGGTAAGTTGAGAGGTAAAAGAGGATATATCTTGTTTGAAGAAATGGGTTCTTTCCCTAATTTGCTTAGTATATATGACACTGTAAGATATGGTGTGGAGGAAGGTGATTATACCTATGGACTTCTTTATCTGGTAGGTACTGCTGCTGAGGATGCCTCTGACTTTGAATCTGCCAAGACACTGCTATATAGTCCTGAAGGATACAATATATATAGTATTCCTAATGTATTTGACAAGCCAAAGCAAGGAAGGGCAAGGTTTGGATTCTTCTTTGGAAGCTATGTAAATAGAAAGGGGTGCTATAATCATGATGGAGTATCAGATGTAGTAAAGGCTCTTATTCAGGTATTGATGGCTAGGTATAAGGCTAAATATAGTTCTAACCCCAGCTCAGTCATAAGAGTTATAGCTGAAATGCCTATTACCCCAGCTGAAGCTATTATTAAAGTAAAGGCAGCCTACTTCCCTGTAGTAACTCTACAGGAGAGATTAAGTCAATTAGACACAGACCCTAAGGCATTTGATGATGTATATATAGGTCAGCTTATTCAAGATAGCAAAGGGGGAGAAGTAAAGTTTACTCCTACAGATGATACCCCAATAAGACAATATGGGGTAGACAATAATACACCAGGAGCTATAGAGATATTCGAGATGCCTGAGAAGAACTCCTCTGGGAAAGTCTATAATGACAGATATATTATAGGACATGACCCTGTGGATAATGACCAAGCAGAGTCTAGTTCTCTATCATCTACTTTTGTGCTTGACCTATTTACAGACAGGATAGTGGCAGAATATACTGGTAGGCAACAATTTGCTAATGATAACTATGAGATAGTAAGGCTTTTATGTTTATTCTATAATGCAAAATGCTTATATGAAGCTAACAAAAAAGGTATATATGCTTACTTTAGTTCAATGAGCTGTACACACCTGCTAGCTGACACTCCTGAATATTTGAGGGAAAAACAGCTGGTAAAGTACAGTTCCTTTGGTAGCAGCAGTAAGGGTGTCAATGCTACAGCAGCAGTTAATGCCTATGCTAATATGCTCATTAAAGACTGGTTGTTAAAACCTGTTACTACTACTATAATAGAAGATGGGGAGGCGAAGGTTATTACTGTTCCTAATCTATCTTTTATAAGGAATAGGGCACTTCTTGAGGAGCTTATAGCCTTTAACCCTGAGATTAACGTAGATAGAGTAAGGGCACTTGGTATGGTAATGCTTTACAGAGAAGAGAAGGTAATTCTGTATCAAGGATTATTTGACAAAGAATCTAGAGATAAGGCTGAATCTGGCTATCTCGGGAATGATGATTATTTTTCAAGGAATTATGACAACAGGTTTGCTGACAAGTATTAAGTAAAAAAGGTACACAAGAGTTAATAAATCACTTAGACTCTTGTGTACCTTAAGTATTTTATTTATCTTTGCACCACAAAAAGAGAATATATGAGTTATGGAATGATTAATTTACCACCTCAGCAGCTGCCTAAGTCTAAGAAGACTAAGGAATGGAGAAAAAAGCACTTGGATTGGGCTGATGGTAGGACATTCTTTAATTATAGTCCTGTGAGGAACTCGGTAATACATAAGAAAATCAACTATGACCTCATTGATGGAAAACTCCACATGAGTGACTTAGAGCAGGTCATCAACCCTGAAGGTATCAGGGAGATGACCTCACCTACTGTTATACAGCATTACCCCATAATGAATAGTAAACTGAATGTACTAAGGGGTGAAGAAGCTAAAAGGCTGTTTGATTTCAAGGTAGTAGTCACTAATCCTAATGCTATCAGTGAGATTGAAAATAATAAGAAAGAAGCCTTATTACAGGAGCTGCAACAGCTAGTTGCTGACCAGTCAATGAGTGATGATGAGTATCAGCAGAACCTTGAGAAAATCAGTGATTATTTCACTTATGAATGGCAAGACCTTAGAGAGGTTAGGGCTAACAGCCTCCTTAATCATTATGTGAAAGAGTATGACATGCCTCTAATGTTTAATCAAGGATTTATGGATGCAATGACTATTGCAGAAGAAATATATCAGTGTGACATTAGGGGAGGTGAGCCTGTTATAGAAAGAGTTAATCCTCTTAAGATTAGGATATTCAAGTCTGGATATAGCAATAAGGTCGAGGATGCAGATATTATCCTCATAGAAGATTATTGGTCTCCTGCAAAAGTTATTGATACCTACTATGATGTACTTACTAAGAAGGATATTGAGTATATTGAAACTGCACCTGACCACATAGGGCAGTCAGCAGTGGATAATATGGGCAATGTAGATGAGAGGTTTGGGTTTGTCCATACTAGTATGGTAGATGACCAGATAGGAGGAACTGATGAGTTCTTCTTTGACCCCTTTAATCTTTTCTCAGATACAGCTGGTAGCCTTCTGCCTTTTGATACTGCTGGCAATATAAGAGTGCTTAGAATGTACTGGAAGTCCAGAAGGAGAATTAAGAAGATTAAGAAGTATGACCCAGAGACAGGTGAGGAAATTTATGGATTCTTCACTGAGGACTGTGTTGCCAATAAAGAGATGGGTGAAGAAGAGAAAATCTATTATGTCAATGAGGCATGGGAAGGTACTAAAATAGGTGAAGAAATCTATGTTAATATGAGGCCTAGAGTAGTACAGTATAATAGATTAGATAACCCAAGCAGATGCCATTTTGGTATAGTGGGAAGTATCTATAACCTTAATGACAGCAAACCATTCAGTCTAGTTGATATGATGAAACCATACAGCTATTTGTATGATGTAATACATGACAGACTCAATAAGCTGATGGCTAAAAACTGGGGTAAGATAATTACTCTTGACTTAGCTAAAGTTCCTAAAGGTTGGGACATAGATAAGTGGATGTACTATGCTAAGCATAATAATATTGCAGTAGTAGACAGTTTTAAGGAAGGTAATATAGGAGCTTCTATTGGTAAGTTAGCAGGAGGTCTTAATAATGCAAGTAATGGTGTCATTGATGCAGAACTAGGAAATATCATACAGCAGTATATCAACTTACTTGAGTTTATTAAGTTGGAGATGTCTGAGGTAGCAGGTATTACTAGACAGAGAGAAGGTCAAGTAAGTAATAGAGAGACAGTGGGAGGTGTAGAAAGAGCTACCTTGCAAAGTTCTCATATTACTGAGTGGCTTTTTACCATACATGAGAATGTTAAGAAAAGGGCCTTAGAGTGCTTCCTTGAGACTGCTAAAATAGCTCTTAAGGGCAATGGTTTGAAATTCTCTTATATTCTGAGTGATGGAAGTCAAAGAGTTATGGATATTGATGGTGATGAGTTTGCAGAAGCTGACTATGGTCTGGTAGTAGACAATGGCAATGGTGTACAAGACCTTAACCAGAAGTTAGATATGCTGGCTCAGGCAGGCCTCCAGAATCAGATGATTTCTTTCTCCACTGTTATGAAGCTCTATAACTCAAGCAGCCTTGCGGAGAAGCAGAGAATGGTTGAGAGAGATGAAAAGAATATACAGGAGAGACAAGCTCAGGCTCAGCAACAACAGTTAGAAGCTCAGCAACAGCAAAGTCAGCTGCAACTACAACTTGAACAGGCTAAGATGGAGCTTCAGGATACTATGAATCAGAGAGATAATGAGACCAAGTTGTTAATTGCAAATATAAATGCATCAAGTATAGATGATGGTATTCAGGAAGAGCAGTACTCCCAGGAAGCTAAGGATAAACTTAGGGAACAGATGAGAGAGTTTGACGAAAGACTTAACTTGGATAAGCAAAGACTGAAGTTTGACCAGAAGAAGGCAGAAGTTGATGCTGACATCAAGAGGCAGCAGATTCGTAGTAGAAGAGTACAAAGCTCATCACAAAAATAACACAATAAATAAAATAATATATGATTATCTTTGACCAATTACGAATCTCTGATGATGGGCGGACAATGTATATTGATGCCCATATTAATCAGAGTGAGAAATTTGAGGATGTAACAATAGAATCTCTTTATATCATCTTAGGAAGTCAGATTTATGAAACTGTTACCATTGACCCTGAGAGCAATGGATATATTTATAAAAAGACTTATGAGAATGTGAAGGAGATTCACGAGGCAATAGACATTGCTGATGAAAACCTAATATACAATAAGACCTCTTTTTCTAAAGATTTGTTCTTTGTGTATATAGGCTGTAATGCAGTACCAGATGCTTGTACATCTCTCTTGACTATAGGAAAGTATCTTCTTGGAGTTGTCTTTGATGAGAATCTTTTATATCAGAGAGTAATGGCGTTTGTAAGGGAACTGGCTGATAAATGTACTATCCCTGTTGGATTTGCAGATTTTATTCTTTTATGGAATGCTTTTAAATCTTCAGTAGAAACTGAACATTATATGGCAGCTATTAAATTTTATAACATGTTATTTGGTAGGGATTGCTCAGGAAATCCTTATGGTCCTTATAGCAGAGACTACTCAGCAATAATTAGTAAACCTTGTGGATGTCATGGATGAAATTATTTATAATGCCCTATGTGGTTATTATGACCTGCTTGAAAAACTAGGCTATGCATCTTGGAACAAGATGCAGAAGCTATTAGTACTAATATTTTTAAGAGATTTTGTTTTTGAAGACTATAGAGGCTTAATAAGCAAAGAGGACTATCATATAATTGACAAAGCTCTAGCTTGCCTCTTTGGCAGTGATTGTTTAATACCTTATCCAGATTATTTGAAAATGGGAAAACTTAATTTAGGAGCTATGACAGAATTAGCTCAGAGAGTTAAAAATATTGAGGATACTAATGTGCTAAAGATGGTACATGACCTTGATAGTGTGGATGCCGATATTGATTCAGATGTTACTGTTATTTATAAAGACGAATAATTGAACTATGAGTGTAAGTGAAAAATATATAGGGGAGTCTGCATTAAGCAAACAGCCCAAGAAAAGAATTGGTTTACTTATTAAGCCAGATAGTGTAAAACTTCAACATCTAGCACCTGAAGTAAAGGAAATACTGGATAAGATTGATGACATAGATGCTCGTATAGCCCAGTATGTCCAGCAGACTGTATTGAACTATTTTGAAACTGAGGAGGGTAAGCAAGTTGTAGGTGATGCTATCAGGGATGTTGTTACAGAGCTTCTTGATGAAGTCCTTGCTGAATACTTTGAGGACATTCAGCAGACTCTAACTAACATGGAAAGAGTAATAGCCAACGCTCTTGCAAGACATGAAGCTGCTATTACTGAACTTCAAAATCAAATTAATACTTCGAACTAATGGCTATAGTTGTTCCTAAGATAATACAAAAGTATATAACTGTCTTTCCTGATATAGGTAGTTATAATGAAGCCTATTCTGAGTTTGAGGAAGTTAATTGGAGTGCTGTAAAAGATAGTATTTCTCCTGAAGAAACTGCCAAGGACTATTATCCAAGTGTTAGGACAACTAATAGGGATAATGAGAGAAAGATGGTATATTATACTAACGATAATATACTTAAAACCTTCTTCTTAGAAATACTTTGGGGTTACTCTGGTTGGGAATGGAAAGACTATGAACTTGTTATAAGTGAAGACCCTGATACAGGTGAAAGAGAAGTTGAACTTTTAAAAGGAGGTAATCTATATAAAATAAAAAGTATAGAGACTGTTATTAGTATTCCTGATGGAAGAAGATTACAGCATATTAATGATTTTTTAAATAGTCAGACTGAAGTTACAACTGTTGAGTCTTTTGATACTGATAATCTTAAAGCAATCAATAGGGCATTTAAAAGACTTGAGTGGAAAAGCGGAAAAGATGCTAGCGACAGAAAGATACCACTTCTTATAAAAGTATATAACTTTCCAAATGTTGTAGAGGCTGACGGACTATTTGAAAACACTACTATTTCAGTAGAAAACAATATGCCTGTTACTATGCCTAAAGTTACTTCACTCGACAAATTATTGAGTGGCGGAGAATATATTGATGGTTTTGCTATTAAATGCAACGCTCTTACTACTTTGACTCACTGCTTTGATAAATGTTTATTCAGGCAATCAGAAATTAATCTGAATGACATTTTCAAAGAAGATACCATAAAGAAGGTAAGCAATATGAAAGGTTTTCTTCAACATGCTTATTTTCTTGGTAAAGGACCAGATGGTACAAGTAATATTGTAACAGTAAATTATGATTTAAGTAGTACAGAATGTGAGAGTATAGACCTTTCATATTTTGCTGCCATGCTTTATGGTGATTTTTATGCTCGAGGTATTATAGATAGAACGATAGATTTTAATCTGACGTTTGGATGTGATGTAGACTTAAGCTATGCTTTTGCTGCTATTATGACAAACACTTATAGTGCTTCTGGTGACATTCCTGCTTCTAATGTGCACAAAGATAGTCCTAAAAAAATTACACTTAATTTTAATAATTCGGAAAACTACATTAGAAATCTTGATTATGCCTTTACTTTAAATAGTTTTTTATATGGAAATGGTATTCCCGTGCAACGTCTTATAAACGATAATTGTTCAGATAATCGTATATATCAAAAGTGTAGATTTGATATTCCAGTAACTTATGATTTCTCTCCAAATCATATTATTAATGAAAGCACTAATCAATTTTCAGGTAGCACATTAAATAGTACATATAGTTTTCAGAATGTTGATGCTTTAAAGTCTCCAATTTTCTACAACATTAAGTTGGGTGAAAATGCTCCTACTGTATTTAGCTTTCCTATTCATAACGACAATTATACTTATAATGAGGATGGTAGCAAATATAGGACTATAAGATTTGAATATAGTGACTTTTCTGGCTTTACTGAGCAGAACTTTTATTTATATCCCGGAGAATATGACGAACCAAATGGAAGAATAGGTGGAGATGGACATTATACTGCTATATTTAGAGGCATGAAGAACGTAGATTTCACAAGAAGTCAGAAATTATATATTAAAGACATAAATGTAAATATCGTTGGTAGTACGACTGATTATGTAGCTTATTTCTTAGATTTCTTCCAAGGCTGTTCTTCTATGACAATAACTCCTGAAGTATATCTTAACGCTAATATTACACAGGCAAATCAATGGATGTATTTAAGAACCTTTATGTTTGAAGGTTGTAATAACCTTGTTGAAATAAATTGCGACAATGTTAATATTATTGTAAATTGCTATGGTGCAGGTATACAAGGAAATTCTTTTACTGTAACGTCTAAACAACTTGAGTTCTTTAGATTTGGAAGAGTTAACTTTAGTATAAATTTAGCTAGTAAAGTACTAGATATTCCTACGTTAGAAACAACTCTTCTCAGACAAGATAATAGTAATCTTGTAAACGATAAACGTCCTAACCTTACTTTAATGAAAGAAGTATGGGAAGCTCTCAGTCAAAATGTTCAAACTCATTGTATACAACATTATCGTCAAATTGATATAAAAGAAGATTCTACTTATTAATATGACTAATATAAAGAATAGAAATTTAGTAGTAAAAGATACTTTTGATGAATTTGTTGCATCAGTCAATGATATAGACTTTGATGTCGAAGATATAGTTGGCTATGTTACAAATTCAGCAAGAGTATTCTACTGGATAAATGTAGAAAGTATTTGGGGAGTTATTGGTTTTACATGGGATTCTTTGACTGATAACAAAGGATATGGTCATTTCAATAAAACTACCATGCCTTTTACTATAATTCCAAGACTTCCAGATGGTGAAAGAATAACTGCGTTCAATAGGACTTTTCAAAATATAGACGCCGATACAATAACTCTCACTAATTCTAATTGGGAAAATCTAACTAGTCTTGGAGAAGCTTTTGTACCTCCTAATAAAAAGATAATTGCCGATTTAACAGGAGCTAATATACTTAGTTTTACATATCTTGGAACAGCTAGTGGTACTGTATATCTAAAAGGAGATTTTAGTAATGCTTCTTATCAGCATCTTAACAATATTTATGGTAGCAATAAAAATGCAAGAGGTTTAGTTTTTGAAATAGATGATGATAACAAAAATCTTAATTTTAATTATGGTACTAGTAATAATGAGTGGACTATTTTAAGATATAAAGGTACTGGACCATTTAAAGATTCATATTTCTTTAAAAATAATAATACAACTGCAAATTATAATAGTTTCACCACAGGGCATAATATGCTTTCTGATAATTATAATATAGAGATTGTAAATAATCCAGGCAAAGGCTGTAAACTTGGTACTAAACAACAAAGTAATCTTATTATAGATGGTACTACAAATGAAATACCTATGAGTGAAGAGCCTCCAGTAAATCTTACTATTGACTGTACTTTTAATGGCGATGTGAGATTAGCTTATATTTTGAAAGCCATATCACCATATAATGAAGATTCATTCACTATAGACTCTGCATCAATAACCACAAATGCTTATAGATATAAACTAAATCCTATTACTTTTAAAGGAGAAGTAAATAGTATTGATTTTTTTCACCCGTACTTATATATAGAAAATTCTGATAGCTTTCCAGCTTATGATGCTACCTTATTTTCAAAAATGATTAATAAGAAGAGTGCGGAAATACTTCTATTTCCTATTTGGCATAGGTTCATTAAATGCCCTTATACCCTAGATGTAAGTCATCTGGATTATCTTCATATATACAGAAGTGGTGAAAATTTTAATGATTCAAAGTTTAAATTTGCAGAAAATACACAGACTTATGCTGAGATAAAAGAATTTGGTGAAGCTCAGGGTAATTTCATTGAATCAAGTGGTAAAGGGTTTGTTGATGTTCTTCCTAATCTTACAGGAATAGATAAAATGTTCGAAAGAATAGTTCTTCCTAGGTGTAGAATGGGAGCTAATACTGGCTATGTTATACCTTATTCTCTAAAATGTAAAGAGTTTATTGGTATGTGTTATTATCTTCCTAAAGGAGTATTTATAGAAACATCGAGTTTGACTATTGGTTGGCTTGATTATTTTAGTTCGGCTGCTGAGGATAGTGCAAGTATTTGCTTTAAATTATTCCCTACTGACGGAAAAATAATATATCATTCTCCTTTCGGGATTTATAATACTACTCCTTTTGAAAAAACAGAAGATGTAAATTATATTGAATTTGAAACACACGATACATCTATATTAAAAAATAGCATTATATCACATACTATGGGAACAGGAGCATTTAATGCTACTGGAAGGTATATTCAAGATTTAATAATTGTAGGTCAGGAAAAAATTAATATAGGAAGTAAAGCAACTAAGACAAATCTTACTTTAGATAGTAACTTTATATTTATCTACAAATCTAGCCTATACTTTGAAGTATATCAAGATAATTTTACTCTAGAGTCTTTTGCTACAATGGCAAACTTTAGGAGAATACTTGCAGGTATAGAACCAAATGATACTAATAATACTTATTATATCAGTGTTCCAACTGTGATGTATAATGAAATTACTCAATCTGAAAAAGAGTATATTATACAAACTTTGAATTATCAACTTATAGAAAGAAAGACAAATGTATAACGAATTTAAGACAACAGAAGGAAAAGTGCTTCTAAGTACTATGGATTATAGCTGGGGCGATAGAATATTATCTGCTCTTGATATAAAAGATTATATGTTTTCTTTAGTTAAAGAAGAAGCTACTTATTATAGTGACTTATATTACAAGGAACTTAATAAATTAATTGAAATCCATGATACTATTGACATGGATATGGAAATACTAAAACTAAAGGCTTCCATAAAAAAGCAGTTGATAGATAAGGGATATGAGTTAGGTAAAGATGTCGAAGTAATAATACATAAATAGTTATGGGTAAGATTGCTGAAAAGATTAACGGATTTATTGAGGAGATAGGTATTGACAAAGTATTACATTTCCTTGTAGGCTATGCTATTGTAGTAACAGGACTGATATATTCCTTTGCTGCTGGTCTATGGTGTTTTCTTGCTGTTGTAGCTATGTCTATAGCTAAAGAGTATCTTATTGATAAGAAGACTGATTGGCAGGATATTTTTGCTGGCAGTATAGGAGGTATGCTTGGTATCTTTGCTTATATTCCTAAAGATTATTTTAGTTTATAAATTTAAAACATTACAATTATGGACATTAGAGAATTTGTTATTAGAATATTTAATAAACTTTGTGAGGCAGTAACTGTACTTAACAGTGTCAACAGTAACCTAACTAATGTTGTTACTTCAGAGTCAGTGAGGAGAATTGTTACCCTCACACAAGCAGAGTATGATGCTCTTGAGACTAAAGACCCTAATGTGGAATATAACATTATAGAAGCATGATAAAAGTAAACTATAATGGTAATCACTATGATATGGCTGATAGATACATTGGTGACAGCAATGTATCTAAAGTCTATCAAGGTGAAAACCTAATATGGGAGAAGAATAGAGAGGCTTTCTATTATGTCTTCCATAGTTCTACTGGAATCATTGATAAAGTTCCTCTTGAAGATACAAGATACTTCAATGAAATGGTTACTCCTGATACTTGGTATGGTGGTGTAGCCAAGGAGTATGTTGGTAAGGGAACTTATGCTACTCAGATTCAGAATGGAGATTTCAGTGGACTTGAGTTTGATGAGGATGGGCATCTGCAAGATATTGATTATAAACCTTATGATGGTACAGTAAGCAATACTTCCCAAAAGTTTGTAAGAACCAATATGTATCAAACCAGAGTTACTCCTGAAAAAAATACTCTTTACTTTATAGTAGAGGTGTATAAAGAATTCTTTGTACAAGGTGCCAAATATGGTTATGATACTGTTACAAGAGATATTAAAGAATTTGTTTTTCCTTATGTTGTAGATATAGGTCTTTATAGCTCTGCTGGAGTTAGTATAAATGGAGAGTATATAAACAAACATGGGATGGCTAGTAGATATACAGACCAGATTGTAGGTACAATCAATGTTACAGATATTAATGAAGGTAAGGCTCCAAGAGGCTATCTTGTATTTATAAAAACTAAGGCTGATGGTAGTACTGTTGGAATTACTCTTGATTTAAATACTTATTACGAAATTATTCCTACACTTACAACAGCTGATGGAATTGAATTTCAAGGTGTTCCTGCATATCTCTATACAGCAGATATGACTGTTGATAATATTATATTATCTAAAGAGCCTTTTACTCCTCTTAATCCTAACTATCTAAGCTTTACTGCTAAAGAACCTTCTACTGTTACATTGCAAGATTTTAGAAATAAGAATACTGCTTATACTATGTATTATAGCAGAGATTTAAAAACTTGGGATACGTTAGATAGTAGTATAATAGTTAATCTTGATACAGATGAACGTATTTATTTGAAAGGTAACGGTGCTGTTAATTTAAATTTTACTAAAGGACAGAACTTTGTAATGACTGGCGTTATAGAAGCTCATGGTAATATTATGAGTCTTTGCTATGATGATGAAGCTGAAGGTAAGACTACTATTCCAGGACGTTATTGTTTTTGTAACCTCTTTAATGATTGTGCAAGTCTTATAACTGCACCTGAATTGCCAGCAACAACATTGACAAGTAATTGTTATACTCAAATGTTTGGAGGTTGTAGAGGTTTAACTGTTGCTCCTATGTTACCTGCTACAACATTGGCAAGTACTTGTTATGGAAGAATGTTTAAAAATTGTACAAGTCTTGTTACTGCTCCTATGTTACCTGCTACAACGTTGCCTGTTGGTTGTTATAGCAGTATGTTCTCTGGCTGCGCAAGTCTTGTGGAAGCACCAGAACTTCCAGCATTAATTGTTCCTGCAACTGGGTATTCATCGATGTTTAACGATTGTACTAATCTTAATTATATAAAGATGATGGCAACCGATATTTCAGCTGGTAATACTATGGATGGTTGGGTAAGAAATGTTTCTCCTACTGGTACGTTTGTTAAGAATAGTGCTGCAACATGGAATGTAACAGGTGCTAGTGGTATTCCTGAAGGTTGGACTGTAGAAACAGCTGATGCTTAATAATTAAATAAATAATAAAGATTATGGAAAATAATACATTTATGATGCCTCCTATAGGTGGCAGAAGTATTCTTAGGAGTACTGGTGAAGAGGTTGAGATTATCGATGCTGAGATTAAGGAGCGTGGTACAAGGAGTGATGAAGATTGGGTGACTTACATTGACTCTAAGGGCAGGGAGCATATCAGGGAGAAGCTGAATGTGCAGCTGGACTTCAAGATGGTGGCTATTGACACTTGGAATACTATGTTTGACTGGGCTAAGAATAATAAGATGCCTACTACAAGAAACTGTAGAATATTTGAAGTTGCTAAAGAACTTCTTATAGATGGAAACAAAGGGTATGGTATTAATGAAGCTGTAGAAATAGCTAAAAATTTTGTAGATAAGGTTGGAATTGAAACTAATTAAGTTATGACATATGAAGAAGAAACTTATGTACTTGATACTCTTAAAGAGATTCAAGATACAATTAGAAGTCCTGATTTTAAACAATTAGTTAGGGAAACTCACGAGAATAATAAGATGCTTAGAAGTATAATTAAAGCTATTAATACTCATATTGCACATCATCCTCAGGAAAATGAGAATGACTTTAATAGGAATGTGCTAGCTAATATGATAAGTAGTATGCTTGATTTTAACAAATTATAACTGTAATTATTTGTGAGTATCAAATTTAATTAGTAATTTTGCACAGTTAAATAATTAATTTATGGAAAATATGGCAACAAAAAGAACAGGAAGAGCCAAGCCATTAGTAGCCAAAGGTGGAGTTACCAGAAGTAGGTCCAGAAGGTATGGCTGTGGAGGAAAGATTAAGTAAGGTCTTATATAAGACAGAGTTGTATTTAATAAAGGTAATTCCTATGATTATAGCATTTATCTACTTATTAAATACCACTCTGTCTTATTTTTATGTAGACCTGCCTATACTATCTTATATTATAATGTTTTTACTAATGGCCTTCCTGTATCTGTCTTCTTTTATATTTAAGTTCTGTAGTTGGCATAGGCTATTCTTGCACTATATCATGGTGAACTTAATATTAAATATTATTGACCTATATATAGGCATTCCCTTATCTGACAGGGGATTATTTATTATGTATATGTCAATTACAGGTATTAGTCTGTTTGTATTGTTATATTTGAAGTTTAAGAAATGAATAGTTTGATAAAGAAATTGCTGCTAAGAGAACTTGATTGTCTTAAGGAGCGTATTAAATCAGATAACTGCAATCTTTCTGCTGAAGAAGGTATGGATATAATAGGTGTTATAGCCCATGAATCTATGAGTAAAGAACAAGCTTGCTCCTATTTAAATGTGAGGAAAAGCAGGTTTGGAGAACTTATGGATAAAGGAAAAATACCTAAAGGAAGAAAGGTTTTAGGATTTAATGAATACAGATGGTATAAAGATGAGCTTATAAAAGCTGTCTATAAAGATAAAGTGGAAGAGAATAAAACCCCTAACTAGTTGATAGTTAGGGGTTTTTTGTTTGTATGTGGTAATCTTAGTATAGTCGCAAAAATAGTAGTAACTTTGCATCGTCAAAATAACAATAGTACTATTGAGAAAATTAACTTTAATAATTAATTAACAACTATGGACGACAGTAAAGTTTTTATGTTCCCTGATGGGGGAACTAAGAGTGGTATCGACCCTAATCTTCTTTTAGCTTTAAACAACAATGGTGGTTTTGGCGGAGGTATGGGACTCTACTGGATATTCTTCCTTTGGATGATGTGGCAGAGAAATGGTGCTAATGGCAACTTTAATGACTATGTGGCTACCATAAATGGTAATGAAGGAAGGCAGTATCTTGCTGAGATTATGAATGGCAGGTTTGATAACCTTGGCCAGCTTGCCCAGATTGTCAATACTGGTGTTGAGACAGTGAAGAATGGCATCTTTGCCCTTCAGAACAACATTGCACAAGTTGGTGCTAATGTAGGTCTTACAGCTGCTCAGACCCAGAATGCTATCCTATTAGGTAATGCTAACCTAAGCCAGCAACTTTGTGAGTGCTGCTGCAACATGAGGTATGACCTTGCACAGCAATCTAATGTTTTACAAGCTCAGGCAGCTAGTAATTTTGCATCTTCACAACTTCAGGCTGCTCAGAACCAGGCTGCTTCTCAGCTTCAGATGGCTCAGATTGAGAGTGCTGACCAGCTTGCAGTATGTCAGCAGACTTATGCACTTAGTGGTCAGGCAGATAGGAATACCAATGCTATCTTGAATGCTATCTCAGGTCAGAATACTCTTATCACTAAAGAGTTCTGTGATTTGAAGGAAAGAGAGCTTCAGAACAAGATTAATACTCAAGGAGATATTATTACTCAGCTGAGGAATCAGATTAGTAATGACCATCAGACACTTCAGTTTAATGCAGCTTTCCATGCACTTGATGACAAGATTGATGCTATTGCTGCAAAGCAGCCTAACACTGTTCCTGTGCAATGGCCTAATATTGTAGCAGCTAATGCTACTCCTTATATAGGTCCTAACTACTCAGGTTATGGCTATGGTGGCTGGGGCAATGGCTTCGGCGGTGGTATTGTATTTTAAGTATTAACTAACGGATATTGGAGGTAAAAGTATGGAATGTTGCAATAGAATTCTAGCAACTAATGCAGGTGGTATTCCGTATATTGTTTCTACAAATACTACCGTAGGTACTGAGAGTGTTGACATTGCTTTAGGTTTTCGTAGAATACAGCCAGTAGGATACCTTACTATCATTATTGACAGTGTGGTTCCTGCTGATGCTACCACTACACTTCCTGTAACTCTTACTATGAATGGTACTACAAGGTCCCTGACCTTACCAAATGGTACACCTGTAACAGCAGCAGAGTTACTGAATGTCAGTAATATATTAGTGTTTAATGACAGAACCAGAGGTCTGCTGACACTAATGTCACGAACCACAGTATAAGTATAACTAAAAAGTAATAACTATGTTTTCAAACTTAAGTCCAAACAGCATATTGTATGTCCTTGATGTGCAGAGCACACCTAAGATATTAAGTGGTCCTGTAGAGAGAGTATCCTTGCCAAGACCTAAATATAACACCTTTAATCCTAATATGGAAATGGTGGTTGACTTATTTGCTACTATAAATGGTGAGAGGAGGGAATTTAAAGGAGTACCCAATGGCTCTATAGCTAACTTTGGAGATAATGCCTTTGTCCTTGCGGAGAGTAAGGAAGCCCTTAATTCTTACATAAATGCGATGTTACAAAATAGCCAGAGTATTATTAATAGTATTGATAAACACAAAAAACTTATAGCCGACTATGAGGAAGCCTTACAGGAGCTTAATCCTTCACTAAAGGCAGATAAGGAAAAAGACAAGGCTATTCAGTCTCTTCAGGACCAATTATCTGAACTTAAAGGAATGATAGCTGCTATGGCTAAGAAGGAAACAATAAATTAAGTTTAAGCTATGATTGTTCTATCATTTAAGTCAAAGAGAGACAAGGAACATCTTCTGGAGAAAGCTAAGAAGATGGAAGAGTATGCTTCAATGATTGTTGAATGTATTGAAGAGTCCAAGGATGAGGACTATGAATACGAGGAAAGAGCATACAACGAGAGAACCTACAGAGAAGACAGGTGGGATGAGCCTGAAAGAATGAATGGTAGGTATGGTTACAGAAGAATGAGGTAATCACAAGGGAGTAGGGGGGAGCCTCCCTACTCCTTTTTAATTTTAACTAATACTATGGAAAGAGCTAGTTTATCACAATACGAAGAATATCCTAAGGAGATGCTTGTCTACATGAGGCATTATGGCCCTCACTTCAATAGGAAAATGTTTGAGTTTGCAGTATCACAGATGACCTATGAGGATGAGGATGGAAAAGAAAAATCAGTTACACCTTATACTAAAGATGAAATCAGCAACTTACTAAGTATGCATGGAGTGGAGGTAAGGCGTAATCAGTTATATGATGCAGCCTATGTGGCTACTATGTGTAAAGCTGATTTCCTTGGCTCCAGTATAAAGGATGAAAAGCATCTTGCCCTATATGTTAAAGATGTCATAGATGATATAGATGCTCCTGATGGCTTAGTCTTTAACAGGTGGTATGCTGATATGTGTTACAAGGGTATAGCAATTGACTGGGAAGCAATGTTATGATTAGACAAGACATTGATGTAAATGGCTATTGGAAGATTATAGTTATCTATGATGCTCCTTTAGGTAGCAAGGATGTAGGCTTTACCTACACTGACCCTGATAAAAGGACTAGCATAGTAGGTATAGCCAGAACATCAAGTCAAGGAGAGTTACTTAATACTATTGTGCATGAGGCTAAGCATGTGCAGTCACATATATGTAGCTATTATAATGTCTCTGAAGATGGTGAGCAAGCTTCCTACCTCATAGGATTCATTGTACAAAGGATGCATAAAGTATTCAAGAATATGATAAGCACTGGGACTGAATAGGTCCTAGTGCTTATTATTTTTTATATACCAGTATTAGGAAAACAATTATAAAGTTGTGAATTTGTAGAATTATTATTAACTTTGCATACTTAAATAAAATAATTATGAAAAACTATGTATATATAATAGCCTTTACTATTATTACCTTTTTATATGGGTATGCTGACTATCAGTATAAGAAGGCTAAGAAGTATCAAGCACTGTATGAAGTTGCAGAAGCCAACAACAAGGCTTATGAATCTGACTTAGCCTGTAGTCAGGATAAAGCAAAAGCCTATCAATTAACCCTTAAGGACCTAAAGACGTCTAATGACTCTTTGGTCAAAGAACTTATTAGGGTCCAGAAGGATAAAAAGATAAAGGATAAGGAAGTGCAGTCAATGGCTTATCAGCTTTCAAAAGCTTCCAGAGTTGATACTATAAGAATGAAGGATACAATATTTGTATCTAATTTAAGAATGGATACTACTATAACAGATAAATGGTATACACTTAGTATGAGCATGGAATACCCTTCCACTGTGACAGTAAACCCCACATTTAGCAGTGAAAGGTATATTATAGTAAATGCAAAAAGAGAGACTATTAATAAGCCGTCAAAGATATTCTTCATAAGGTGGTTTCAGAAGAAACATACTGTAATTAATGTAGATGTGGAAGAGAAGAACCCCTATATAAACATTGATAAACAGAAATTTATTAAAGTAATAAAGTAATGGAAATTTTTAGTACGGAAGTAATCATTGCTGCATTAGGTATTGTGTCTAGTATAGCAAGTGGATGGGGCTCTTGGTTCTTTGCTAGAAGAAAGTATAATAGTGAGGTTGACAACAATGTCATTGAGAACATGAAGCAATCCTTGGAGTTCTATACCAAGTTATCAGATGATAATAAAGCAAGACTTGAGGAGGCTCTAAAGAGAAATGAGCAGCTAGAGAAGGAAGTAAACCAACTAAGAGGTCAGATGTTTGAACTCATGAATAGTATATGCTATAATGTAACATGTGAACTTAGGGTAAAAGCACCCAAGAAAGGTATTAACAGAGTAAAGAGGAACTGTGAAGATGCTACTAAGGAAAGGGAGTAAAGGTAATGATGTAAAGGCTTTACAGAAACTACTACATCTAAAGCAAGATGGTATTTTTGGTTTCCTTACTGAAGAGGCAGTCAAGGAATTTCAAAGAGCTAATAATCTTAAAGCTGATGGTATTGTAGGTGACATTACTTGGAATAAGCTAACAGATAGTCCTTTATTAAAAACATCTAAAAGAACCATTAATGAAATTATAATTCACTGCTCAGCAACCAAAGAGGGAACTAATTATACAACTTCCCAAATTAGGCAATGGCATCTGGCAAGAGGATTCTCTGATATAGGTTATCACTATGTAGTATACATTGATGGTAGTATACATAATGGGAGGGATGTTAATATAAGTGGAGCACATTGTGAAGGACATAACACACATAGCATAGGTATATGCTATGTAGGAGGCCTTGATAAGTCAGGTAAACCTAAGGATACTAGGAATGACAAGCAAAAGAAATCACTAATGGAACTTATAGTTAAGCTTAAGGAGAAATATCCTAAGGCTACTATACATGGACACTGTGAATATGCTAATAAGGCATGCCCTTGCTTTGATGTAAGAAAGGAATATAAGGACATAAAATGAGGCTCCTAAATAAGTAAAGTATTCTGTGGTATATAAGTATTTCTGTTAGGGGTATTGTATATATCACAGAATTTATTTACCTTTGCACTTGTTTAACAAAACTAAGGAGAAATTATGGCAGGATTTAATTTAGACTACATTGTTGATGACGATGGTCTTGACCTATTCAATGATGTAGGAGGACAGCAGACTCCCCCCAGTACTGAGGAAGAAGGAAATAAGGGGGAACAAGGAGGAAAAGAAAAGAATAACACTGCTGAGGGTGAAGAAGTAGATATTAACAGTCTATTTGGTGACCCAGAGAGCGTAGGTAGTGATGAGAATAACAATGGTGAGGGGGGAGATACCACTTCTACTGAAGGTGAAACTTCTCCTGACTTCTTCTCTTCCAACGCCAAAGCCTTTGCAGAAGAGGGTATCTTCCCTGACCTTGATGAAGAAGAAATTAGTAATATCAAGACAGCTGCTGACTTTAGGGCTGCTGTTGAAAAACAGATGAAAGCTGGTCTTGATGAAATGCAGAAGAGAGTTACAGAAGCTCTTGACGCTGGTGTAGAACCCAATATAATCAGACAGTATGAAGGGGTACTCAGTCAACTTAATAATATTGATGAGAGTGAACTTACAGCTGAGGGTGAAGAAGGTGAAAATCTTAGAAAGAGAATCATCTTCCAAGATTACCTTAATAGGGGTTTCAACAAGGCAAGAGCTGAAAGAGAGGTCCTTAAGGCAATTGAAAATGGGACAGACATTGAAGATGCCAAGGAGTCTCTTAAAAGTAATAAGGACTTCTTCCAAGGTAAGTATCAGGAATTACTTGATAATGCAAAGAAGGAGAGTGAAGAGGAGAGAAAAAAGGATGAGGAGAAAGCAAAAAGACTAAAGGAAGAGCTCCTCGACCCAAAGACCAAGTTCTTTGAAGAACTAGAGTTGGACAAGACTACAAGACAGAAGGTACTTGACAACATCTCAAAGCCTATCTACAAAGACCCTAAGACAGGAGATGTCTTAACGGCAGTGCAGAAATATGAGCTTGAGCATGGTCAGGATTTCCTTGTCAAAGTAGGTTTGTTATATACTCTTACTAATGGTTTTAAGTCATTAGATGGTCTAGTGAAAGGTAAAGTGAATAAAGAAATAAAGAAAGGGTTTAGTGCTCTTGAAGGCAAGATTAACAACACTGCTAGGGATAGCGACGGTAATCTGAGATATACCAGTGGTGTTGATGATTCAGAAGATTATCTTGGAAAGGGTATTAGACTTGACATCTAGACTACAAATAATTTTTAATTTTTTATTATTATGGCTTTTAATTTACTAGGTAAATTTCAGACAAGGGAATTTAGCTATTGGAAGGGCCTGACAAAAGATAACCACCTTGGAGCTATCTTTAAGAGGGCACCCCAGAAGGCTACTAACTTAATGGTGCAGCTGCTAGCTTTCCAAAGAGGAAAGACTCTGGACACTCTGTTAAACCAGTTCCCAACAAGGGAGTTTGATTCAGATGATGAATACACATGGGATGTTGTTGGTAGTTCGAGACGGAATATTCCACTTGTTGAAGCTAGGGATGAGAATGGAACACCCGTAACTGCTCAGAGTACTGGCATGGTGGGTGCTGGAACAATGCCATTCTACCTAGTGTTTGCAGAGGATTGGTTTGCTGATGGTGAGTACATCGTCGGTAATCTGAATGAAGTCTATCAGTTCAGAATCCTCGGTGATGCAAGGATGGAGGGAACCAATGCAGTTTACAAGGTAGAGCTTGCAGGTGGTAACACTGATGGTGTACCTGTGGACAGACTACAGGAAGGTGAGAAGTTCAGCATTGAAGCAGCTTTTGTTGAGAGTGAGCTTTCAAGAAAGGTTGGTGATGTGAGGTTCGCTGCTCCTGTTGGTATGAGGAATGAGTTCTCTACTATCAGAATTCAGCATAAGGTTCCTGGTAACAAGATTAACAGGAAGATTGCTGTCGGTATTCCAGTAGTCACTGTCTCAGGTCAGAAGACTACAATGAACATGTGGATGCACTATGTTGACTGGGAGGTTGAGCAGCAGTTCTCTGACTACAAGAATAATGCACTTGCCTTCGGTAGGTCTAACAGAAATGCCAATGGTGAATACATGAACATTGGTAAGTCAGGTGTTGCTATTAAGACTGGTGCTGGACTGTATGAGCAGATGGAGGTTGCTAATACCTTCTACTACAACACATTCAGTCTTAAGCTTATTGAGGATGCTCTTTATGAGCTTTCAGCAGCTAAGCTAGACCTTAAGGGACAAGACAGGTATTTCCTTATTAAGACTGGTGAAAGAGGTGCTATTCAGTTCCACAAGGCTGTACTACAGACTGTGAGTGGATGGACTCAGTTCACTATCAATGGAGATGCTATTGGTATTGTCCAGAGGACTCAGAGCAATCTGCATGAGAATGCACTGACAGCTGGATTCCAGTTTGTTGAATATAAGGCACCTAACAATGTCAGAGTAAAGATTGACGTTGACCCGTATTATGATGACCCAGTCAGAAATAAGATTCAGCATCCACTTGGTGGTCCTGCTTTCTCTTATAGGTATGACATCATGGACATTGGTACTATGGACCAGCCCAATATCTTTAAGTGTAAGATTAAGGGTGATGAGGAGTACAGAGGTTATCAGTGGGGATTGAGAAACCCATTCACTGGTCAGAAGAACAATCCTTACATGTCATTTGATGAGGATGCTGCTGTTATCCACAGGATGGCAACTTTAGGTATTTGTGTACTTGACCCAACAAGAACACTGTCATTAGTTCCTGCTGTTCTTGCAGGCTAAATGAAAACATAGTAGGGTAGGTAACTGCCTACCCTACTTATTTATAATAAAAAGGAGAAGATTATGGCTAATAAAACTAATATAGAAGAGAAGGTGAATTATGAACAAGCTCCTGAGCTAAACCTTGATAATGAAATGGAAATGCAGCAGGTGCCTATGCAGCAGCCTGCTGTAGTAGAGCCCCACAGACAGGCAATAAGGGTATCTGAGACTAAGAACACTCTTGTCAACTGTCTTAGGAATGAAAGAGTAATTGTAAGACATATAAATAAGCAGACAGGCCTTGTCACAGACCCTAGGCATGTACTTTATGGGGGTATGTCTGAAAATGCAAAAAGGACATTTGTTGTACCATTACTAAGGTCAGGAGGATATGTAGATGTCCTTACTACTCAGGAAAAGAACTATCTTGAGTACATTCTTGGACTTGAACCTAATGCATTAAGTGTACACAATAGAGTCAATAACTTCTGGAGTGATGCTAATGAGGAGGGTATCTCGAGGGTTACTCTCACCAAGCAGGACAACTATCTGAATTTGGCTGACCCTATTGACTATATCAAGTATAAGATTCTCTTAGCTTGGAAGGATAAGATTGCCCCATCAATGCAAGCTCTTCAGGACCATCCTAAGGCAACTTATGAGTTTGTAATTGTCTCAGAGGGTGATACTACTAATGCAGCCAAGGTGAAACTGACATCCAAGATGGAGTCTTATAAGGAGTTTGGTAAGATTGAGGATAATGCTGATATACTTAGGCTCATTATTGAGATTATAGATGGTAGACCAACAGCACCTAACACTAAGCTAGAGGTACTGCAAACTAGGGTTAGTGACCTGATTGAATCTAATGCTAAGATGTTCCTTAGGGTTGTTAAGGATGAGCTCCTTCCAACTAAGGTATTGATAAAGAAAGCAATAGAAGCTGGTATTATATCAAGGAGAGGTGACTATCTGTATTTAAGACAAGATAATTCACCACTTTGTGAAATGAACCAAGAACCTACATTTAATGTAGCTGCTGCTTATCTCTCTGCACCAAAGCATCAGGAGCTTAAGTTCAGTATTGAAGCAAAACTAAAGCAATAAGATATGATAGGACCAGAATTTTCAAACCAATTTGATGTGCTGTTTAATAACATCACAAGTAATCAGGCTCCAGGTTTGAATGAGTATGAGAAGGCATTATTCTTAACTAAAGCTCAGGATGAAATAATTAAAAACTATTTCCTTCCTCAATCTAATCCTAAGCAAGTAGGATTTGATGGTAATCAAAAGAGGCAGATGGATTTTTCCTTGCTTATGCGTACACATGGAGCACTTCCTATACAGGATGCATTAAATACTGCTGGAGGTACAGACTATGACCCTGCCTACAATGCAGCTAGTAGCTTTGACCCAAGAGGTAAATTGTTTGAGATGCCATCTGATTTATTTATACCTGTAAATGAGTCTCTAAGATTCATTGTGAAGACTGTTTCACAATTAGGGAATATTTCTTATGATACAAAGTTCCAAAGACAAGTTGTCCCTATTAGCTTTGAGGAATATAACACAGTTATGAATAAACCTTATAAGGAGCCTTTAAAGAGTCAGGCTTGGAGATTACTGGTAAATAATACTGTTAACACAATCACTCCTAGAGATGAAGGCAAACTTGCTGAGATTATAGCGGGCTATAATGACCTTAAGTGGCTAAGTGATTCCACGGATGAAACTAGGCTTATGCAATATATCATAAGATATATCAGGAAACCAAAACCAATATTGGTTGCTCCTATTGATTCTTATGGTGTAAGTATTGCAGGCCATGATGGACACTATAATAGTGAGGAAGACTATGATGATGCTTATCAATATAGTGAGGACCATACAATTATCCTGAATCCTTGTGAGCTTGATACATCACTACATGAGGAAATCCTTCAGAGGGCAGTAGAGCTTGCAAAGATTGCTTGGGGAGGAGACCCATCTGCTACTATACAGACAGGACAAAGGAGTGAATAATAAATATAGATAATTATGACTAATCCAGAATTTAGTGATGCCTTTACTACTCTTTTGAACAGCTTTAATACTCCAGCCAGATTTGGAGAACAAGCATCTGAGAGAGAGATTGTATTAGATGAGTATGAAAAGTCCCTTTACCTTACCAAGGCCCAAGAAGAGATAGTTATAAACCTGTATAATGGTAAGAACCCCTATAGAGATTCTTTTGAAAGTACTGAGGAGATGAGAAGGTACTTAGATGACTTAGTAAAAACTAAGGTCTATAAGGAAGAAGATAAAATTGAGGGGATTGGAGTGTCATCTAAATCTTTGTTCTTCAAGCTGCCATCAGATATAGCTTTCATTACAATGGAACAGATTACATATAATGATGAAAGTCTAGGTTGTTATAATGGCTCAAAGGCTGATGTGTACCCCATTACACAGGATGAGTATAGTAGAGTTAAGGATAATCCGTTTAGAGGCCCTACTAAATATAAGGCTATAAGGCTTGATGCTGGGGATGAGACAGTGGAGTTAATATCAAAATATACGATAGGAGAATATCTGATTAAATATTTATCTAAGCCTGAACCTATTATTCTGGAAGATGGTATTCCCTTATGGGATGGAAAAGAAAGGGAGTGCAAACTTAATAGCATATTACATCATACTATTCTGGAAAGAGCTGTTCAGATGGCTCTACAATCAAAAGGAATAAGTACAAAATAACTATATTGTTTAACTAAACATTTAACAAAATGAGAATTTTTTCTACAAATCAAGCTAATCAAGTGTATGTAGCAAAAGCCCTGATTACTGGTAACAATAACCCTACAAATGAAGGAGATATTAAGGTAGGTAGTACTCCTGATGGAGAGCTTTATATCAGACACTTTGGTGCTGGGGGTTTAACTAGGAGTGACCTGATTGATGTTAAAAACATCCTTTATTGCAAGACTACTCCAGCTGGAGCAATGGCTACAAAGCTAAAGAAGTACACAGTAACTATAGTGAATGCCGTGAAGAGTGGCAATTACATGGTTCCTGGTCAGGATTTTATTCTTAGGTTAGTATTTGATGGCTACATCGGAATGTCCCCTGAAGATTCACAATACTGGAAATATGGTGCTGTGCACAGTACTGCCAATATGTCTCCATCAGACTTCTATAAGGAAATGGCCCTCAGTGTTGCAAGAAATATGGCTAGAGAGGCAGTTCAGTTTATCACTGTGGAACTTGCTACATCTGGAGGCTCTGTTCCTGTTACTCCTCAGACTAAGGCTGATACTCTGACAGGTACTTACACTGGTATTGTTATTGGGGAGGTTGAGCCTGATTGGATGCTTGGAACTAAGCAACAGAAGCCTGTTAAGGTAACTGTTATTCCAACTGAAGTTGAGGTTACTGATACTGTTATCTGGGGAACAGTTGCTACTAGTGATGGTGTTGAGATTAAGAATGGTAAGCTTACTGCTGACTTTGAGTACTTCCATATGGGTGAAAGAGGAGACCAGTACAGGATGGTTGGATGGCCTGACTATGTGCCTACCAAGTATCTGGTTGACCCAACTAAGGAATATGATTACATTAGGATTCACTATGCCTATATTGGTTCAAATGAGTCAGTTCAGAAGTCTGAGAAAGACCTCACATTGCTAGTGCCAAGAGCTGCTAGTGATAGTGATGCTACTGAGATTGGAGCACTTGCAACTTCTATTTACTCAGCTATTGAAGCTATAACTAATCCAACTACTACATCAGAACCTTAATAGTTTTATGTTTGGGAAAAATAATTATAATTGATAACCCATAACAAAAATAATTATCCTGTTGCAGAGTTAATATAATTTTATTAACTTTGCAGCAGGATTTTATTTATATAGCTATGAGTACTTATAGAGAATTGACTTATATGGTGCTTGATGAGCTGAAACTTGTTTCAGATGATAGCCACTTTCAGCAAGAGCATATTATGTTCTTGCTAGATAGCTATAGGCTATTCATACTTAAACAAAGGTATGCAGACATCAAAAAAGAAATACCAGAATCAGACTATCAGACTATTTGTGTTGATGTAGAACCAACAGATGCTATTGATGGTTCTGCTTGTGAGGGTCCTGGATATATGAAAAGTATTCAAGAGATTCCAAACATGATACCACTTAGTGTTCCCAAGGTATCTTCTATGGATTACTTTCAGGGTAACTTTGCCTATGTAAGTAGAGAAAGATTTAAGTATGTAGGGAGTAATAGATTCCTAAGGAATCAAATATATAGTACTATTGCCCCTAATAACCACTTATATATGAGGTCTAGTAACCCTCAGCTCTTTTACTTAAAGAAAGTAAAAGTTACTGGTATATTTGAGGATGCTAGTAAGGCAGCAGAACTACAATGCCCTGATGAATCTGGGGAGACAGCTTGTGATATATTAGATAGAAAGTTTCCTATTGAGGAAGCACTGATTCCTCCATTGATAGAGTTGGTAGTAAAGGAATTAAGTGGGGCTAAGTACCAGCCTAAAGACTTAGAGAATAATGCCAGTGATGACTTAAGTAAGTTAGCTGATTATATTTCAAGGAACTTAAAGGAAAGGAGAAGCTAATGGATTATCAGGAGTTTAGGTCTGAAATTATCAAGAATAAGGGAAGCCGTAAACATAAGGTAACCCATTCCTATGGTACTAAGCAGGCTTGGCGTTGGATAAAGAAGAATAAATGGCTTGATATAGGGCAGCCTATTTCTGAAAGAGAGTTTGGCTTAATTATCAAAGCCATTCACAAATCTCTTAAGGACCAACTTTTGAATTGTCTGGATATAGACTTTCCACATAGGATGGGTAGGATTGAACTAAGAAAGTTTAGTACTTGGGTAGGGCTAAAGGATGGTAAGATACTTACAAACTTACCTGTGGATTGGAATAGAACCATAGAACTTTGGTTTAGTGATAAGGAGTCCTATGAGAAGAAAATTCTTGTCAGAAGAGAAGCTCAGGAAGGTTATAAGATAAGATATGACAAGGGAGCAGCTACTTATGACAATAAGACATTCTATGAGTTTATTCCAAATAGAGAGCTAAAGCAAGAATTGAAAAACAAAATAAAGGATGGAAAGATAGATGCTTTCCTATTACAGAAACATGACATACACTAATATTAAACTTATAATGGACAGAATCACAAGGCATCCTCTTATGCAGGACATTCCCTTTGAAACTGTTATTGACTGTGCTGTAGATTTTATCAGGATAGTAGGAACACCTCCTTCTTTTGTAAACAAGGTAGAGGCCCTGAAGGTTGAAAGATATAGGGCTGAGTTACCTTGTGATTTCTATGAGATGATTCAAGTGAGGGATGCAAAGTCAGGATGGGCATTCAGATACACCTCTGACTCTTTTCATCTTAGTGGTCAGAAGCCACAACTAAGTGACCTTACTTATAAGATACAGAACAATGTTATATTTACATCTATTGAGAGAGGAGACATAGAAATATCATACATGGCTCTACCTGTAGATGATGAAGGATATCCTCTTATCCCAGACAACAGTTCTTATACAAGAGCATTGGAAGCTTATATAAAAAGGTACTGGTTTACCATTCAATTTGACTTAGGAAAGATTAATGCTCAAGTGATGAGTAAGGCAGACCAAGACTATGCATGGGCTGTAGGTCAGGCACAGACAGATTTGATAAGGCCTACTATTGACCAAATGGAAATGATAAGTAATATGTGGAACAAGTTCTTGCCAGATACTACAAGGGACCATAGGACTGGTTTCTTACATGAGGGTACTCAAGAACACATAAGAATACACTAATATGCAACTTAGAAATGAACATCATACTTTTACAGGTATGCAAAGAGATAGCAGTATCTCAAGACACCCTTCCTCATTTTTATATGATGCACATAATATAAGACTCACTGTAAGGGGTAATGATACCTTATACTCCATTACTAATGAGAAGGGTACTAAAAAAACTAATATATCTGTAGAAGGAACTTACCTAGGGCACTGCTTATTGAATAAATACCTAGTAGTGTTTAGTAAAAATGCTGGCTCTGAAAATCCTGACTATATAAATAGGATAGACTTAAAGGATTTTACTAAGACACTATTGTATAGAGGGAACCTTAACTTCTCACTTGAACATCCTATAGAGGCTATCAGTTCTTATGAGAATGAAAGTATTCAAAAGGTCTACTGGACTGATGGGTATAATCAGCCTAGGATAATTAACATTGTTGGTGATACCAGTAAGTTTAATGACAGTTATTTTGATTTCATAAGGGAACTGGCCCTTAATGAGAAGGTCAGTATTCAGAAGCAGCTGGGCACAGGAAGGTTTGCTCCTGGTGTTATTCAGTATGCTTTTACCTACTATACTAAGTATGGGCAAGAAAGTAACATCTTCTACACTTCTCCCTTACAGTATATCTCATTCCAAGACAGGGGTGCATCACCTGAGGAAATGGTAGAGAATTCTTTTAAGATTAACATAAGAAACTTAGATACTAACTTTGATTATCTTAGAATTTACTCTATCCATAGGACAAGTTTAGATGCTGAAGCCTCTGTCAAGAGAGTGCAAGACATTAATATTAGGTCCATTTTTAATGGAGAGTCTTGGGATTTCTATTATTGGGAAACTGCTGAGCAAAGCCCTAAGATTAAGATTGATGGCCAGTATGAGGATGTTGATAGGAATAATTGTGAATTCATTAAGACTGACCTTGATTATTGGTCTGAGGACGAAGAATGGTATGGTTTTACTAAGGCAAACTACCCCAATTTGACTATAAAAATAGGTAATAATCTCGTCACATGGGGCAAAGATAGTAATCCTGACAGTGTTATCCTTATCTTAATTACAGACGGAATACTTTCTTATCTTATAGAATTTCCATCTAGGGATGATACAGAGCTGGCAGAGAAGGTCTTAGTAATGGATGAGTTCCCAAGTGTTACCTTTGTAGATACAGGCACTACTGGGGATGCTGTAGACCCATCAGAACTTTTGTACAAGGGAGGCCAGAAGGTAATTGCCCAGACCCTTGAGCAGAAAGATAATACACTTTTCTTTGGTAATATTACACTAAGTAAGAGCAGCAATGCCAATGACTTTAAGGCTTCTTTACAGACTAGTGTGGATATTGATGAGGGCTATAGGAAGTTCAAGCTTCTAAAATCAGACAATACCAGTTATAAGTATTCTAACCAACTCACAGTTACAGACCCACAAACCAATAATAGTGTGCCTTGTGCAGGCTTTAAGAATGGTGACTATTATAGATGTGGTGTTCAGTTTCAGGGTAAGGATGGCAGTTGGAGTGACCCCATCTTTCTTAAGGACAAACCAATAGAAAACAACCGCCCTAGGGAAAGTTCTGACAATAATGGAAACTATATTGAAGTTCCTGTCTTGAAGGCAACTATTCCTGAGGAAGTAACAAATGACCTGATAGCCTTTGGGTTTAAAAAGGCAAGGGCAGTAGTTGTCTATCCAAGCATGCATGATAGGATGATTCTATGTCAAGGAGTTGCTTGTCCCACACTCTATACTCAAAAGAATAGAGAGGCAGGAGTATATGCACAGTCCTCATGGTTCTTTAGGCCAACTCTTGGAGATGGCATGTCCCCAGTTGATAATAATAATGCAACAGTCTTAGGTGCCATATCTCCTAAGAATGTTGGGGAGGGCAATTCTTTATATTACACTAGTAGAATAACTTCTGGTACTGACTACTTCAAACCTTATGAAGCTGATTTCAGCTCAGATATAAGACAAGCTGAAATTCAGGGGGACTACAGTGAGGATTTACAATTTAAGATTGAAACAGACTTAAATACCTTACACTCCCCAGATGTGGAATTTGACACCAATTTACAAGTTATAAATTTCACTGATATGGTATTAAGGGGAATTGGGTATGCTAAGTTTACAAAAACCTTATCAGACATAGATATTCAAACAGAGACTCCTACTATTGGTAATACAGGAAGTGGTTTTGAACATAAGTCTTTCATCAAAAATTCTTCTTATGGTATTATTTCGGGGTTGTTCTACGATGACTGGATTGTTGATGATGCAGGTAAAGATGACCATTATGAGGCTGTGAAGTCTTTTCCCTATGGAGTTAAATGGCTTGTCTATCCTTGGAATAGAACAGGCTCATTAAACAATGATGTCAATAGGCCAGCTGATAAAGGTGCCAGAACCTCAGTTCTTAAAAAGAAGGTTATTTCTAATTTAAGATATGCGGAGACTAATTGGGAAACATTATCTTCTCCCACATTAGAGGAATCTCCTCAGCTTTTTACAAGTAATGAAGTCGAGATTCTTAAGTTTGGAGATAATGTCTATCAAGGTAATATAGATACTATGCTTACCCCAGATAATGAGGATGGTATGTACTTGACAACTAAGGTAGATGGTAATGACAAGGGAATTACTTCTTTTACTTCTAAAGATTGGCATAAACTGGGAGGAGTGATAACCAAGACAATGGATGACCAAGAGCAGGAAGTGATTACAAGTACTCTCGGTCTTTATGGGTATACTAATGATGCTGGGTGGAGTCAGACAAGGTTGTTAAAGATTGGAGATAAGAATAAAGAGCTGTCTTGGAGCAAATCTCCTGTTAGAATGAAATATAAGAGTACTGCTCATGCAGTATTTACTACAACTACTCCATATACCTATCCTAAAGTGAATAGGCTAAGTATACTTCCTATCTTTGAGATTCGTCGTAATGCAGTTCCTGATAATCTATTTGGAGGAGAATCAGAGGATGCTCTCAAGGCAAATGTATGGATTCCTTGTGGAGAACCTGTTACTCTTGGAGAGTCTTTTGATGGTACTGCTACTCAGGGAAAGACAATCTTTGAATACTCATGGGGTGATACCTATTATCAAAGATATGATTGCCTGAAGACCTATCCTTTTACTCCAGAAGACATCAATCAGATTGTAGAGATAGGCAGTTTTATGCTGGAGACACATGTCAATATTGATGGCAGGTATGACAGGAATAGAGGACAGCTTAACAATCTTAATATGACTCCTCAGAACTTCAACCTGATTAACCCTGTGTATTCACAGACAAATAACTTCTTTACCTATAGGATTCTCGATGATGACTATTATAATATCAGTCAGTTCTCTAATCAGATTACATGGAGTAAGGAGAAGCAGGCAGGAGCTGATGTAGACCTATGGACTAATGTTACTCTTGGTTCTACCTATGATATGGATGGCAGTAAGGGAGAGATTATTTCTTTGAATACTTGGAAAGACCAGATATTCTGCTTCCAGAATAAAGGTGTTTGTAACATCTTGTTTAATAGTAGAGTTCAGGTTCCTGTTTCTGATGGAGTACCTATTGAGATAACTAACAGCTATAAGGTAGATGGCTATAGGTATATTGCTGATGGTATAGGATGCAACAATAAGTTCCAAATCAAAGAGACACCTTCAGGTATTTACTTTATTGATGGGGTTAGTGGACATTTATTTAATATAGGTGCTAATCTAGCTGATGTTACAGCTACCCACAATATGAACTCATGGTTTAGTAACAACACAGTCAACAAATTACTGTATGATGATATAAACCATGATTTATATCTGGTCAACAATGATACTGCACTTTGTTTCTCAGAGATACTTGGACAATTTATATCCTTTATGGACTATGGAGGTATATCCCTTATAGAAACTTATAATAAGGATGTGGTAACTCTTAAGGATTCAGATATGTACAAACTGTTTGAGGGACAATACAATAACTTCTTTGGTACTGAAGATGCACCTAACTTCAGACCTTGGTATTTTACTTTCATATCAAACGGGGTAGATAATAGCTTCATGGACTTTGACAAGATATTCACTAATATAGACTATAGAATGGATATGGCTGGAGAAGGTGAATATAAACATAACAATTCATTAGACTACATACAAGTAACTAATGAATATCAGGATACTGGTATATGTAACTTGAAGATGTTTACTAGGTTCAATAACTCCTTGTTTAGATATCCCCTAAGAGATAAGAATCTACAAAAGAAATTCAGGGAATGGAGAATACAGATACCTAGGAATAATGGAACCTTAGACAGGATAAGGAATCCTTGGTGTAAAATTACACTAGGTAGCCAAAATAGTAATAACTACCAAGCAGTATTACATGACTTGAATGTTCAATACTATATGTAATTAATAGGGGAACTTACAGTAATTGTAAAGTTCCCCTATTCATTTATTTAATACAGGATAAATTTTTCGCTTATTTATTTGTAAATGTTATAAATAATTTGTATCTTTGCAGACAAAATAACAAGAGATTAACTTCAAACACATAAGTGAGATGGTTAAGAAAAGAAAATACAATAATAATATTTACAGCTTTGGTGGGGGATTCAAAGAAGGTGTAGGTGATTTTGACATTACCAGTTTTGGTAAGGGTATTGGCCAGAACCTAGGAGGAATAGCTTCCAAGGTAGGAGAAACTGTAGGAGGACTTATAGGCAATGGCTATGAGTCTGGAGTAGGAAGTGCCTTAAATACAATAGGTGACATTGGAGGAATGATTCCAGGTCCCTGGGGTGCAGCCATTGGTGCTGGTGCCAAGATATTAGGAGGAGTAGCTAATGCTGCTTTTGGTACTAAGGTAGACCAAGAGAAACTCAATGCTGCCAAAGCAGGTATTTCAGCACTTAGTGGTTTTAAAAGTGATGCAGAAAACTTTGATGATATTACAGGACCTGTAGCAGTAAGTCCTTTTTCTAATCCTTATAAGAGTGGTTTTCTTAATAGAGGTAGTGCAAAAAGGAAGAATGCAGAGCTTAGAAGTCAGTTTAATGATGCAATGGCATTTGCTGGCAGAAGTGTAGAGAATAATATTGATAACATAGCTAGTAATCAGATGAGTAACAATCTTGCTAATTTCTATTCATTTGGAGGACCTTTTGATTTTATGCCAATTACAGGTGCAATAGACTATGAAATTGCCCAACGAAGATTAGCACAGAAAGACCTAGAGGCTAAGAAATCACTAGGAGGACCCCTTCATTCCAATGGAACTGACTGGTCTAATGGAATAATCCTTGTGGACCAAGGAGGTACTCATGAAGAAAACCCTTTAGGAGGAGTACAAATGGGAATAGCTTCAGATGGTCAACCTAACTTAGTAGAGGAAGGAGAAGTTATTTACAATGATTACGTATTCAGTAATAGGCTTAAGGTTCCTGATGATGTAAGGAAAACATATAAGCTTAGAGGAAACAAGGATATGACATTTGCTGATGCAGCAAGAAAGGTTCAGAAGTCTAGTGCTGAAAGACCTAATGATGTAATTGAAAAAAGAAGTTTAGAAGATATTATGGGTAAACTAATGATGGCTCAGGAAGAAGTTAGAGCCAAGAAAAATAAAGGCCCTGAAGGAGTTATGTTTAAACACGGTGGTCATCTATTTGCTAAAGGTTCTGAGTTATTCCCTAACCTGACTGAGGATGAAAGATTAAAAGGAGTATCAGTATTAGGAGATTGGAAATTAAGTCCAGAGGAAACTGCTCTTAGTAATTTATTATGGACTTACCCAGGGAAGTCAGCATCTGTTACAGATGCCATACTTCACAATGAACCATTAGTTGCAAACACAAATCCAGTGAGTAGAAGGACAGACACAACAGAGAGGGGTAAAAGAAACTGGGCAACAGGCCTTAGATATGCACCAGCATTAGGAGCAGCTATAGGTGTCACAACTGACCTACTTGGCCTAACCAATAAGCCTGACTATGGTAATGCAGACCTAGTTATGGAAGCTGCTAATAATGCAGGTACAGTATCTCCGATGTTTATAGGTGACTATCTTACATATAAGCCATTTGACAGATTATTCTATGCTAATCAGCTTGGTGCTCAAGCTGGTGCAGCGAGAAGAGGTATAATGAACACATCTGGAGGTAACAGAGGTGCTGCAATGACAGGTCTTATAGCTAGTGACTATAATGCTCAAAATCAGCTAGGTAACTTATTTAGACAGGCAGAAGAGTATAACTTAGGACAAAGAGAAAGAGTAGCTGCCTTCAATAGGGGTACTAACCAATTTAATAGTGAGATTGACTTAAAGTCACAGATTGCTAATCTTGATAGAGATAAGATGAAGCTCTCTGCTGTAGCAAGAGCAGCAGCTATGAGGGATGCAGTGGATGCAAGAGTAAGTGCAGCCAGAAGTGCTAACTTAACTAACTTATTCAACAGCCTAGGTGCTATTGGTGAGGATGAGATAAATAGGATGGATGCAAGATGGCTTGCTCCACTTATATATGGAGTTGGAGCTGACAGAGCACCATCGTTAGGAGGTGTAATAAAGAGGTGGAGTGCTAATGGAGGTAAGATAACTAAAAGAAAGAAAGGATTGACCTATGGCTAATTATTCAATTGTAGTAAATTCACAATTCAAACCATTCTCTTTTGAGAGATATCTACAGCCACTACAATTATATGGACAGGCTTATAGGGAGCAGGAGGATGCTTTAGCAGAACTGTCAACTCAAGCAGCTACTGTGGAAGCTATGGCTAATGAACAGACTGACCCTGAGTCCTATAAGGCATATCAAGATTATGCAAATGCTCTTAAGAAACAAGCTGATGCATTAGCTACTGAAGGCTTAACTCCTTCTTCAAGAAGAGCAATGCTTGATATGAGAAAAAGGTATACTCAGGAAGTAATACCTATACAGGATGCCTATAATAGAAGAAAGGAACAAGCTAAGATGCAAGCTGAGATATTAGCTAAAGACCCAACTCATATATTCGGCAGGATGGCTTCTACAGCATCATTAGATGACTATGTAAGAGATAAGAATCTTGACCTTACTCTCCAGAACTACAGTGGTGCATTACTTACTAAGCAAGTATCTGATGAGGCAGCAGCTTTAGCTAAGGCAGCTAGGAATGACCCTAATGTTAGAACTCAACTTAGACATCTTCTAGGCTTCCAGTATGAAACTATAAGACAGAATGGATTCTCACCTGAGGCTGTTCAAGAAGCTATCCTCAGAAGTCCAAATGCAAGTCCTATATTAACAGGTATAGTGGACAGAGTTATGGCAGGTTCAGGCATAGCCGACTGGAATTATATATCTCCTGAAGAGAAAAAGAGAGTATGGGACAAAGCAGTTGCTACTGCCAGTCAAGGTCTATGGTCTGCTGTAGGACAAACTCAATATGGTACTGTCACAGATGATATTGCAAAGATGGCAGCTGAAGAAGCTCAGGCTAAGAGAATTGCTCGTTATAAGCATAGCCTAGAAAACCCTGACCCAACAGATTTTAGTTCATTTAGACCTGTAGGCAATACTGAAGTGTTAGGTGATATAGATGCTGCAAGGAGAGATATGAATTTTCTAACTGATAGGGTAAAGAATGGTTTTAAGAAAGAAACCAGAGCTGTAACTGTAAAGACTACTACTGGTGAAAGAAATGTTCCTTATAAGCAAGATGATATCGCTAGTTTCAGAAATATGGCTAAGAAGTATGGAGTAAACCTTACAAAAGATGATTTCTATGCTACAGGAAAGCCTACTTATGATGCAGTTATTAAGTTAAAGAGACAAATAAAGAAATCTCAGGATAGACTTGTACAAAGGTCTAATGACCTAGTACTAAGTACTACAGATGACAATGCAAATCTGATAGCAGTATTATCGCAGAATGTAAGAAGTTCTAAAAATAATATCAGCTGGGCTAGAGAAGAAAGAGAAGATGGTAGTATAGGTAAGCATCTAAGCAAGGAAGAAGTTATAACTGCTTTGACCTCTGGTAAGAATTATAATGTCAGACTAAGTGATAATAAGATTAAAGCAGATTATAAGGATGCAAATGATAAACCGAGGACTATTATCCTAGACCCAGCTATATTTGGAAGGAACCTCGACGATGATACAAGAGCTGCACTTGGCATAGGTAATATGAAGGAAGATGATATAGGAGCACTACTGAAGTTAAGAGAACAGAGGATGAATAATGAAGATTGGAATAGTGCAGCTAATATAGGAGCCAACATAATGAATATTCTTTACACCTTACCTAATACAAGAGCTTATACACAGGGTGTAGTTGGTGAAGTAGGAACACAGATTAAGTAATGAATATGGATAATCAGAATATACAAGACCCTAGAACTATAGGAACAAGTGGACTAAAAGGAGTAAATAGGAACAATGACATACCTGTTTTATCAGTGAATCAGTTATTACGGGCTAGAAATAAAGCTAGCTTGGAAGCTCGTCCTGTAGAATACTTGGGAAATGAATTTGAAGGTATGGGTATAGGAAGCAGCACCTATGATAAGGCTGCTTCCTCTATCCAGCAGTTAGAGGAAATAGGAGATGTTAGAGCTCAAGAACAATCTAGGATTATACAGCTTGCCAACGGTGTGCTAAAGGGAACTGCAATAGCAGGTACTACATTCTTAGATGGCACTGTAGGAGCCTTATATGGCCTTATACAAGGAGGAGCAGCTTTATTTGATGATGACCAAAGGACAGGCTTTTGGGAAAACATGTTCAATAATGACTTCTCTAAAGCACTTAGGGAAGGTAATAGAGCTCTTGAGGAGATACTACCAAACTATAGGTCTAGGGATGAGATAGAGAATCCTTGGGCACTTAGGAATGTGTTTAGTATGAACACATTTGCAGATGATTTCCTAAAAAATATAGGATTTACTGTAGGTGCATTCTATAGTGGTAATGCATTCCTAGGAGGACTAAAGGCTCTCAAAGCTGCTAAATGGATGTCTAATACAGCTGCTAAGACTTGGGGTTCTATAGTATCAGGATTTAATGAAGGAAGGATTGAGGCAGGTAACCTATATGATGATATGGTTAAGGCCGATACTCAAAATCTTGAAAGGGAATATAAACCATTATTTGACAGCATAATGGCTGAGGAAGATACCCTTGTCTATAATCCAGAAACAGGAGTAGCAGAGAGTAGTAAGCAAAAGAAATTGCAACTTTTACAGGAGAGACTCACTGCTGCTAAAAAAGATATAGAAGACAGGGCAACTAGGGCAGGCATTGCAGATATGGTACTTAATACTATATATCTACCATTCAATGATATGTACATGTATGGTAAGTTATATGGTAGAGGTTTTAAGCTAAAGGCTGACTTAAAAGGTAATATAACTAAGGGCATAGATGAAGCTGCTAAGAAAGAGGCCCAGAAGACTTTAGGTGATAGAATAATAAGGGCAGGAAGAGAGTTTGCAACTAATCCTGTTTCAAGAAGGAAGGCTATTACAAAAGGCCTTGGTATGGGTCTTGTAGAAGGAGCTGAAGAGATGAATCAGGCAATGTTCTCTACTTTTACAACAAGTATGAATACACCTGATTCTCCTGACGCTTACTATAAAGCCCTTACTAACCCTGATTATGAGGTAAAGACTAAGGACCTAATGACCTCTATGACAGAAGCATTTCAAGATAGTTGGTTAAATCCTGACACTTACAAGGAAGGTGCTATAGGATTTCTTACTGGCATTATTGGAATGCCTACATTTGGTAAGGTTAATAATTCTGACCATAACACATATTTAGGAAGAGGTAAGACTATAGGATTAAGTGGAGGAATGTTTGGGGAAATGGCTAATACTAGCTATATGAACCAACAAGCTGAGAATACAGTAAGAACAATGAATAACTTCCTAAAGAAAGTAGATGATGCAGAAGCTTTCTTTGTGAGGAGCCAGTCCTTTACTGATGCTATGGACGGGTGGCTAGAAGAGGGAGATAAATTTGAATATGAGAATGCTAATGACAATGATTTATTTAGTGCCGTAGATGCTTTTGGCAGAGCAGGCAGAATAGATGATTTAAAGGAGCTTGTGAGTGAGGACTTTGAAAGTATTACGGACGAGCAACTTCAGGATATAGCAGCTAATTCAAAATCTGAGGAATGGTTAAACCCTGATGGTACTTCTATGGCAAGTACTCCAGAGGGGTTAAACAGAATGAGACAGAAACTATCTGAGAAGCAAAAGAAAATTAATGAAGCTATAGATAGTTATGAGGATGCCCTTAATGAAGTAAGAGCATATAGTAATAGTGGACTTACTGATGACCAAACAAGGGAACTAGCATGGCTAAAGTGGAAGATAGGAAGATTCAATGAAAGATTCAAGTCTATTAAGGAAGATAATGCAGAGGATATTGAGGACTTAAGGTCTGCTACCAATAGTTTTATGAATGGTAGAGGCAGAGGTATGATAGATGAAGAATCTGAGGAAGGTAAAACCATTATCAACAATATGGGGGTACTTTCTAATTTTCTTGAATTACTGTCTCAGTCTAAAAGTCCTATACAGGTAGCTTCTCTTATGAAAGATGCTGAAAAAGGAAGACTACTGGATTTCTTTGAAAATATAGGATATGACCTCCTTGAGGGCATGACAGGTCTTGATAGTAAAAGGTTCTCAGACCTAATGACTAGCCTCAAAGATACTATAAGATTAGCAGATGCTACCAAGTCATTCAATGATAGGTACAAAGAATTTTTGGAAGACCCAGCTAAGTTACTTCAAAATAGAGACAAGATAGATAAGAGTAACCAGAAAGTAAATGATGCAAAAGGCAAACAATCCACTGTTAATACAGTTAGGGAGTTGAGTGCTGGTGAACTAGCGAGAGAAGCTGCTTCTGGTAATGTTGATTTAGATAATATACTAGCACAGATGGAGGGAGCTGAGGATGGTACTAATGAAGGTAGCACCAGTCATGAAGAGGAGAAAAATAAGGTCAGGGAAGCAAAGGAACTGGCTAGTGCCTATGACGCCCTCAGAAACCAGATTCAGTCTTCTAGTGAAGAATCTGAGGCAGCAAGAGTAGATGCTCAGGCTCTATTAGATGCAGCCTTTCAAAATGCTGAATCAGTGGATGACTTATTAGATATTGACTCTGAAGCTTACTTAGATGCTAGAAACCTTGCATCCCAAAGTGACTTGATGGACATGGATGCAGCCAAAGATTTGTTAGAGGAAACAAGGTCTTTCCTAAATAGAGAAATGGCTGAATTTATGAGTGCGTCTGAGGCAAATAAACAAATGCCTAGTGGAGCTACTAAGGTGGGAACTAAGGACCTGTCAAACTCTAGCCAGCCTACTGGAAGAGATTCTCAGGATAAGCTAAAAACTGAGCAGGAAAAGAATCAAAGGCAGCAAGAACAAGAAGCTAAGAAATCTGCTAGGGAGAAAATTGATAGAAACTTTGGGGTTAGTTTAACCAATCTCGTAGATAGCTTACCTTTATCAAGTGAGGAAAAGGCCCAACTCAGTTTACTAGCTAATGCTCACAAGCAAGACTTAGACATGCACATAGATAATGGTCTTACAAAGGAGCAGATAAATAATATCTTCCTAAATGACCCTATTAATCAACAACTACTAGGTTCAAGTCCTTTATTTGCAAGTCTCTTTAATGACTATATAGATGATAGAATGGGAAGAGCAAATCCTCCCAGTGCAGATAATAGGACTGGCATAACAACCCCAAGTTCCTCAGATAGACTTGATAGAGTAGGACCGAGGACCCCTGATATAACCAGTACTCCAAGTACCACATATGACCCTGTAAATAGTAGTAATCCTATTCCTGGAGAAGATAGGGGCAGCAAGCACTATCTTAGGCCTTCAGCTTGGGAAGATATTCCAAACAGAGATGGTGTAGTTACACCTTATGAAAGTACACTTAGTCCTAGTTCCAAAATAGACCAAGCTACTATTGACAGAATGAAGGCTGTCAGAAATTATTTAATAGATAATGGAGCTTTTGATGCTGTTAATAATGGAGTAGCCAAAATAGGAAGTGAAGTTACTTTTGTTGTTGTTCCTTCCCTTAATGAGTCTGCTGGAGATATAGTCATTCTTATGCAGATAGGAGGCCAAGTGGTAGGTGACATTCCTGGAAGAAAATATAGTACCTTCGGAAGTTATGCTGGGCTTACTGACTTAGTAAATGATATAGAAGCTGAGTACAATAAGTTCCACAAAGAACATCCTGATGATGTGTTTAAGTATGATAAGTTTAAACCTAAGGTAACTCAGAATATGGTTGGAAAGATACCTTATGTTTCTACATATAGTACCTTAAATGAAATCTTCGGAAGTAATGTTCAACTTGGGTTGTGTCTTTCTTGGAATGGTGCTCCCAGTATGTTTTATGAGGGAGGTCAGACTAGAAGGTCCAGAAGTAGTAAGGATGCACAGGTGATGTTGCCTAATTCTCCTGTAGTTGGTATGCCTTATGTGCTAGTGGAAACCAGTGACCCCAAGAGGAAATACTGGCCAGTTAGGATAAGGATGCCAAGATATGATGGAAGCTTTGGGCATACCCTCGGCAAAGCAATAAATAGTGCAATTAATGACATAGCTAATAAGGCAGCTGACCCAATATCCTTAGGAGAGGCAATATTAGACTTGGTAGCAATAGATGATATATACATAGATTACCCTGATAATGATAATGTAGTAGTTAGGATAAAGCAAAGAGGAGCTACTAACTTTACCACCGTATATAATGGTCTTAGAAACTACCTAGGTTTTCAGGAAGAGATAAGAAATGCCTTGAAAGGTAATCCTTATCAGATATCTAGAAAGTATATAAATGGCAAATACAAGTTTTATAATAATGGAGTTCCTGTAGAAGTATCATATAATAGTATGATAGGGGAGCTGGCTACTGCAAACTTGCCTATAGGCATTACTCATACTAAGGGGGATTGGTTTGTTACTGAAGCTGCTGATGGTTCATCTTCTATAATAAAGAGTATTCACCTAAATCCTAATGCTACTAGTAAAGAGGTCACTGTTACTGAAGGGGCTATAACATTTGTAGTTGATACAAACACTTGGGATGTTAGAATTAATGGAGTTATTGTAGACCCAGAACAAAAGGATGTTAATACTAATAAGATTAGGGCTAAGGCATTTGGTCAAGTAAAAGGTTATGATACAACAAAGCCTTATGTTACAAAATGGGGTAATTATAGTACTAAGTCTAATAAGTTTGTAGATAATTCCCCTAAAACAATAGGTGCAGACCCTAGTTTAGATATACCATCATTAGATGATTTGGATGCTGCTGTGGCTCAAGCTAGGGCAGATATGGGTAGGTTAGGTAATCAGGGTACTGATACTACTAATCCATTCAGAACTCAGAATAGAGGTATAAGAGAAGCTGAAAATGCAGTTGCACAAGCTGTGGCTGATAACAGAGCTTTAAGAAGGGAACAAGCTCTTCCTGCTGAATCTGGATTTACAGAAACTGGGACCTCAGAAGTTGGAGTAGCTTTTGAGAATGATGAAAGGGCAGCTGAAATACAACAAGCTCTTGCTGATTCTAACAGGCTAAAAGGAGAACCTCCTATGAGAAATTATCCACAAGGAAATGGACTAGGTAGGGCCAATTCTGCTGTTAATCAAGCTGTTGCTGAGAATAGAAGGGAGAGAGCTTTTGCACCTCCTGAAGGCTATAATCCTGATATATGGAATGAGACTCCTGCTAAAGGAGCAACAGGCACTGTTGACCAAAAGATTTCTGATGAAAGTGTTATTATTCAGGATAATAGTAAAGGTCAGGCTGGTTTTCAAAACCAACCTCAAGGATATATAAAAAATAAACACGGTATATGGGTTCCAGTTGTTCTCTCGATGAGAGAAGGCTATGTATTTGAAGATGGTTCTACAGAATTAGGTGGAGAGGGCAAGTCAGCTTCTTATTATATAAGAAAGAGAGTTGTTGCCATACAAGATGGTACTGGAGATTACGTAGAGCTATCTCCCGATAAAATTGTTGGTATATTTAAATTAGGGAAGGATGATGTAGGTCATATTGATATAACCGAGGATATACAAAAAGAAGTAGCCACAAAACAACAGCCCACTGAACAGACTGCTACTCCTCTGTCTATAGAAGAGGCTGAAGGTAATCTCAGGAATGTAGGAAAGCAGATGAAGGATGCTATGAATACCTCTGGAGATATAGAAGAGATGGATGCTCTGATTGAATTAGGTCAAGTTGCTATAGCAGATGCTGAGGCAGCAGGAGTTTCAAAATCTCTTATTGGTAATATCAGTGGTATTCTCAAGGGACTACAGGTAAAAGCAAATAATCATAAAAGAGCTAAGAAAAACGTAACACCAGAGACTGTTCAAGATTTCATTCAGATTAACAATACTAATAATGGCTTTTCAAGAATATTTCCTCTCAATGAATGGAATAAGAAAGACCAAGATATTAGATTGGAACCTGATGGTTGGGGAACTAAGAATGGATTAACTTACTATAAAAAGTCCTTTGACTCTGGTAGGAAAGGAGATAATGTAACTGTTTGGTTTAAGAATGAGCCTTCTTCAAGAGTAAAAAGTCAGATAGAAGTATTCTTAGAAAGAGGTAGAAGGTTAGATGATACTGAGACTCTTGCTAAAATTCTTAATGGAGAAGTTATATTCTATCCCTCGACCTCACCTCTTATAGACCAAGTAAATAGAAGCTACGGAGGTTATTTTGAAGGTGGTGGTGTGTATATAACAGACGATTACCCTGGTTTTAACAAAGCCTTGGCAGATAAGTATGAAAACTTCTACCTTGGTGATGGTGAATTTACAGAAGATGATGCTAAGACATTCCTTGATGAAATAGCTAGAATTGAACAAGCTAAGAGACAGGGTACTCAACCTAGACCTAATCCTGAAATAGACCAACTATCAGCTTCTGATGCTAAGGATATGGCAAAGAAGAAAGGTCTGATTACAGGGATTAAGAGGCAAAAGGTATGGGAGGCTTTGACACTAGACCAGCAGAGAAGAATTGCTAGTGTACCTAAGATACAAGGTATGAAGTGGATGGATACACTTGAAAAGTCTTTTAATGCCTCCAACAATACTTTTAACTTAGTAGCTTATGGCTCAGTAGATGATTTGATTACTAATAAACCTAAGTTTAGATTAGCTAATGAGGAAGGTGATTCAGATACTTTAGAAAGAGAAAAAACTTGGTTAAAGAAAGTCCTACCTCAGTTCTCTGATGAAGAGCACCTTCAAATAATAGAAGGGCTTATTAAAGTAGCTGGGTCTGACCAACTAGCTTATGGACAATTCTTAAATGGTATTATTACCTTAGGTAGTAAGGCGGCTAGAGGTACTCTATATCATGAGGCATTCCACGCAGTAGCTAATACCCTACTTACAGAAGATGAGTATAACCAGATGATGGAAGTTGCGGAAGAGGTTTATGGTAATCTTAGCATACTAGACCTTGAAGAAAATCTTGCAGAAGATTTTAGAAGGTATGTACAACTAGAGGAAACCCCTGTGGTAGGAAAATTAGTAAGACTCTTTAGGAAGTTAAAGCACTTCATACAGAATCTCAGGGGAACAGAGCCTTATCTGAATAAGCTATTCTATGATATTAATAGAGGTAAATTTGCTGACAGAGGACTAAAAGATTCAAATCTTACTAGGTATTCTACTGTTACTGCAAGTAGGCTCCAGAGCATAGTTGACAATGTAGTTAATAGGGCATATCCTATTAATACTAGAGACAGGTACACTCTTAAGAAGAGCAGAATAAACAGAAACTCTGCTTGGGGTAGGTGGAAGAGAAGTATGGAAAGACAGCTAGATGCCACTATTAAAGGTTATCTGGATGTTAATGGTAACTGGAAAGTTGCTTCTGTTATTCCTAATGGTCCTAAGTATAGGAAAGTATCTGAGAATAATTCAGAAATGGTGAATGCCTGTGCAAATTTCTTAAGTAACTTTGATATAAAGATTAATGAAATTAATGACTACACAGGAGAATCTCCATTGTTTGATGCTCTTAACAGAGTAATTAATCCTTCATCAGAAGACGATATTCCAAGGGCTACAGGTTATGCTATTGCATTCATGATGAGAAATCATCCAGAAATTAGTAAGATATTAGAGCTTAAACTTGGATTGCAGGGTAATCTCAAGGGATTTAGAAGAAGCATAAGGGTAAGAGGTTCCTATGAGTTATCTGGAGGTAGAAAAATAAAGGAACTAAAAAATAACAAAGAGTTATTTGATTCATACATACATGAGATAGGAGATGATATTGCTACTGAAATTAACAGGTTATTTAAAGGAGAATCTATAAATACAGAGGATTCCTTCCTTCAGAAAATATGGAATACCATCTCTGAGTTCTTTGATAAGATGAATCCTTCCAATAGAACTGCTTTCTTATTACTATCCAACTATACTAAGCATATAGCCAATGCAGTAAAACTTGGGGATGCTACTATAGTATTAAGTACTGATAATAAACCTGAAACTATTAGTGAGGCTACCATTGTTGATGTTGCAAAGGCTCTCAGAGAGAATCCTTACGAAGATAACATTGTAAAGAAACTTAATGAGGAAGGTATAGCACTAGCGGGAGGTGCATCCATAGCACTTGATGGAACCTTATATAGGCCCTCAGAAAATCCTTTGCATGACTTAGACTTTAATGCTGTAGGATTTGAGAAGGAAGACATTGAAAGAGTTCTCGATAAGTACTTCCCTAACTACCAACATATCAGGACTATCAATAATAGTGACTCAGAGGGTGAGAAAAGGACAGAAACTTACCTTATACTGGATAGACCTTTTAGGGTAGAAAAATTACCTAATGTAGGAATTTACGGCTTATTTGACATTGAAACAGGAGAAAAGCTGGGAACCTACGTTGGTAGTGAATTTACCCCACTTAATGGGCATAAAGGAAAATTCCTAGATTTCTTTGTGGGTGAAGGTAATAGGCACTTCCCTAACAAGACTATAAGGGCTAATAATCATGATTATCTGATAAGTGACTCTAGGAATGCATGGTTAGCTAAGTTTACTTATGGAAGCAGAGCTAAAGATTACTGGGATTATGCTAGGTTCAGAAAGAATGGAAGTCCTCTTAGATTAGGTGCACCTAATGAAGTTGTCAGAGATAGGATAAGCAAAGCTAATATTATCTGGGGACACCCAGCTATTGGAAAGACCTTCTACCTAGAAACTCATAACGATATACTTGAGTGGGATGAATTAATCAATAAGGAAAGAAATGAGTTCTTTAAGAGCCAAATAGACCCAGACAACCTTATGAGCCCTGAAGAGTATAAAGTAGCTAGGACTGAGTACATGGCTAATTATAGAGAACATCCTGAATACATCAGGTTCTTGACAGAGAAGTGGAACTGGCTAAAAGACAAAGCTAAGAAAGAGAATAAGAAGATACTTGCTTCTCCATTACCACTGATGCAAATGTTTGCAGATGATTTTGACCTCTTTATTACACTTACTAATAAGGATTTCTTAGTTCGTAATATGGCAAGAGGAGGCTCACTTATGGGGTCTCTTGGATGGAAAGAAGTTATTGATGCTAGTTTAGTTAATGTAGACCAATCTAAGATTATAAGGACTGAATCATACTTCTCAGAAGTCATGGAAGAGAACCCTAGTATTAAGCAACATAACAGAGACAAGTTAATGTTTGGATTTCTCAATAAAGACCAGCAAGACTATATTAAGTCTAGGATAGGAGTAAATGAATACAACAACATGTCAAATGATATGAAAGAAGTATTCTTACATTGTATGTAAAGAAAAAAAAAGGAGTACCTAATTGGTACTCCTTTTTTTTATTGTGTATTTCTTACATAAAAGTCTATACTTGTATCTATATCATCTATGAATCTATCCATCTGTCTATATTCATTTAATACAGGAAGAGGTGCTTGCATAATTCTCTTGTGTAATGTACTCATACCCTTATAAGGACCTGATTGAATCTCATTATTCCAGTCTCTTGGGTCAATAGCACTCCCTACTAAATGATACAATTTCAGTAATACGCTAGAAGATGGCACTGGATTACTTAATGTACTAAACAGTTCTCTAGGCATAGCTATAGGAGTTAGGTTGCCTGTTTCATGTGCTAATCTCTTAGCACTATACTCAGCTAATTTAGTAACCCAAGGTCTATCCTTATCATCAGGCCATTCTACCAAGTTGGCAAGAACCCAAATAGCAAAGAACTGTGCTATCTCTGTAATACACCTTCTTACATTAGCTTTCTGATGGTCGGTAAGATTATCCTTTATTTGTGAGTAAGTTACATGACCTCTTATCATCTGATTTAAAATGTTGCCTACAGTTCTATAATATCCTTCTATATCTTGTTCAAGTATAGCGTCCCTTTGGTTAGCCATAAACCTCTTATTGTACTGGGCTTTCATCCACTTTCTATACTGCTGCAAAAGTCTACCGACAGCTACTCTGCTTGCAGCATTAGCATCATCCTCATTGTATATACCAAATAAGGACTGATTAACCTTCTTTACTCTTTCACCAAATTTATGTATATCTAATGGAGACCCATCTAACTCTGTTATTTCATCAACATTTAATTCTCTTACTTCACTATCTTCATACTTTTTTCTTACCTGAAGTGCATCCCATAATGAGGTCTTTCTACCATTAAATAGCACTTGCTTTTCCATAGCCATAGCTATAGCAGTTCTATTGTAAAGCCAATGGTCTCCAGCCTCTTGTCCTATAAAGTGAAACTCTGCTCCAAATAATCTTTTTATGATGTTACTATCTTGTCTTCTTTTAACGTTCTTACTGTAATTTTGTCTTATATCAAATAGCTCATCAAATAATGTTAACTTGTCTAATTTTATTCTTCTACTCATATCAGCAGTTGAGCCTATTATATGATTCTTATATTCCCAATCTGCCTTTAATAAAGCAGAAGGGGTAAAATACTCTCTAGAGGCAGCTTCAATATTCTGCATTGCTACTCCAGTAGTAACATTAGCTAGGTTAGCAAGGAAGTTAAAGCCAAGCTGTGCCACAGAAGATTTACTTAGAATCCAACTAACTAACTTATTCTTATTAACTTCTTGACCTAATATTTCCCAAGTTCCTTCATCTTTTAGATACCTATGGTAGATTTTACTTTCAAAGAAGTCATTAAGCTTATCCATAACATTAGAACTCTCAGAGAATACCTTATTAACTGCTTCTACACCAAGTCCTTTAACTTTTTCAATTAGTTGTTTGTTCCCTCTTGTTTTCCTAGTATCTCTGTTCTTCATAATAGACCTTCCAACTTCAAGAGGATTTACAATACTATCTAATTGTTCATACTCTAAGGCTGAGTATGCATAAGTAATAAGAGTACCAAATACATCAGTTTCTAAATCATCAGGATTCTTTAATCTAGTAGTATATAGTACGGGAATTGACATAAATTCACTACCATCGAAGTTAGTTAGACTTCTTGCTATTCTGGAATCTCCAAATAAAGTATCATCATCTTCCCTTTCTAAGAAATCATCTTTTATACTCTCTTTTATATTAGTTACTATAGTACTTGGGTTAGTTATACTCTGCCATAGCCTGCTACTACCTCTTTTCCTCATTTGTATAGCTTTAGATTTTGCTACCCTACTCTCTGGAAACTTGGCATCATATTTCTCTTTAAGTTGTAGAAATTCATTAAGTACCTGCCTCTGCCTATCAGAGAGAGATGCATAAGTACTGTTCTTATACTTTTCTGACTTAGGATAGGCAGTTCCAAATACAGACACAGCATTCTCCTCATACCAAGAGTTCCTCTCAGCAATCTTAGCTAATGCCTCATTTCCCCTTGGGTTCTTACCATACTTTTCATCGAGTCTAGTTTCAAGGTCTTCCCTATCTTTCTCAAATTGTCCAAAGTTTATTTCCTGAATGTAATTACCTGTCTTTCTACCATCATCTGTTTTCTCAAACATCCATTCAAAGTCAGTAATACCCATCCCCTCTACTTTCTCTTGGAATCTTTGAATTTCCTGGATTGCTTCTATAGCATTTAATCTTGTATTATCAACAGCTTTTTTGTATATAGCATCAAAGCCCTGTAATATAATATCAGAAGAATCTGCCATAGAATCAAGCCATCTGTCAAATAAACTAATATCTTCAGGAGCTTCCCTAAGCAAGTCCTCTACTGTATACTCCCTACCCTTAATGTTGAACCTCTCTCCTATAACAGGCTTAAGATATTCTGCAAAAGTAGGTATTGCCACCTTAATAAACCTCCTTGCCAATTCCCTTGACAATTCCCTTAATTCCCTTATAGGCTCTGTAATATCCACTTCCCCTGAAGGAGTACTTACAGAGGTAAAAATAGACTCCCCCTCATCGTCAGCTTGAGTTATATTATCCGATATTTTTTCTATGAACTGTCCATAAGAGTCTATATACATCTTTACAGCTCTTAAAAAGCCAAACTTCTGACTTTGTTCCAGAGAATCAAAACCTGAGAATCCTACCTTGAGTTGCTTTAATTCAGTTAGTGCAGACCTAGCATAGGTTAAAATACCATATGCAGTATCCTCATTAGGGTTAGCGAATTTCAGAAGTTCTGATACTAAGGAACTTGATGCATTGTTTGTACCAGCTATTCTAGCTCTTTTTACTTCTGTCTTAGCAGCTTCCTTAAGTATTTCTATATTTGTATCTATTATATCACTCAGTGCATTAAACCTCACATCTCTTGAACTACTTTCTATGTCTTCCTTACTGATTTCTATAGTCTGGGATAAGATATTTTTAGCTAAGTTGTTCATAGAGCGGTCAGTTTCTATAATAGCTCTCTGTACATCATCAGCACTAAACCTACTAAATTGACGTCTTATAAAGTTGATTAACCTGCTAAATAAGGACCTATTAGGTACATCTCTTCCTATGTTTTCTTTTAAAAGATTATCTTTTAATACATGTCCCAATGCTTCTTCAGCTACTAATGACATATTTCCTTCATGGAAATTAACATACCTATCATACTCATCTTCTAAGATTTGTCTGATTGCATCAGGATTATTCTCTAGGACTGCTATAGACCTTCTAACTAGGGGTTCTTTCCTGAATATACCAATTATAAGATGAGAATACTCCTCACTGAGGGCTCCCTCTCCTTCTATATTATTAGCTACTTTTATCAGGGATATAAACTCATTGGCAATAGCTTTAGCATTATTGAAGTCAGTTATACCTACTCTACCAGCCCCTTCTTCTGCCTTAGTAAGCATTCCTATATTAACTCCTAGAGGTGAAAATATAGAGGCAAGTCTCTGATTAAGTGAGTAGGCAGAATACTGATTATTAAATCTATTTACAGACTCTTCTGTCTTATCATTTACAACTACCTTTATCTTGCCATCCTTAGTGGTATCTACTGTAGCTACATATGTATCCTTATAACTACCCTGAGTATTAAATTCTAATGCTTGTGAAAGAAGGCTCCTGTAATTATCTAATGTATTTTCTACTGGAGGAAATTTTTTATCTAAAGACACCCTCATTCTCCCTGTACCTATGAAATTTTTTATATAAGGTACCTTTATAAGAGACTCAAAAGAGGGAACTCCCTCACTATCAAGAGTGAGGGAGTTTTTATGGTCAGCTATGAACTGTGGGTGTATTCCCTTTAGGAATACTTGTGTACCTAACTCATAGCCAAATTGGTCTCTTAGCTTCTTATGTAAGCCTTTGCCCTTACTAGGCACAAAAACGCAAGATTTAGCCATAATTTCTTTTATTACTTAATTAAAACATAATGGTTCATTTAATTGTTGATTACTCTCATCAATAGGATATTCATCAAAAGCGGTTATTCCACTAAGTCTATCATCTAAACTAGCCTCATAACTCGCAAAGTCAGGTACTTTATCAAGCTGTGATTCCGCCATTTCTATCTGACCATTATCAGCCTCTGCCATATTAAGAGTGTCCATCATACCAGTATCTTGAACTGGGTTACTTAACTCTCCACTATTATAATTTATGGCATCAAGAATATCATCAAACTCACCAGACTCACTTATTACTGGGGTAGTATTACCTATACTGGTATCAATCTTAGTATCAGCTATCTCAGCTACTGTCTGATTTCCATTGTAAATGATGTAGTCTTTACCAGTAAGCTTTACAGGTTCATATTCAACCCCACTAGGTGTGATAGTGTTCCTTCTATAGATAACTCCTTTATACTTTACATATCTATGAGGTCTCTTATTGTTATTCTTATTTAGGGCAATCAACTCAGGAACCATTATATTTCCATTGGGCATAGACATAATTTTTAACTTCTTAGTGTCTGAGATAGATACAAGAAATTTCTTACCTCTATTTGCCACAAGTTGGTCCATAAAGTTTTGCTGTTCTCTAGGACTATCCATAATAGTTCCCATATCTCTTAATGCCTGTATAAATTCAGGGAAAGATACAAGGGTCTGAGTACTCAAGAAGTTACTATAAGTATTAGCACCAAAGTTCAGTCCATTGTCATAGAATGCATACATGAATAAGTCAATAGCTAACTTTTGTACTGGGTATGTAACAGGCTTACCATTTTCTGTCATAGTAATTGTTTCATCCATATACAAAAGTGAAGTCATGGAGTTAAGTAATACCTCTCTCACTGACTGGTCTAACCTACCTGACCTCTTTAGTACTATTCTATTTTTATCAACTTGGAGTCTCCTGATAATAGGCAAGGAAGCAACTATTGGATTGGA